>NNBV01000675.1_pt1 | contig 26591 bp, 26 predicted proteins | sample 1173771 | NCBI WGS metagenome assembly NNBV01 (sample SAMN07173938, study PRJNA388173) | plant metagenome | isolation source: symbiotic tissue sample KVS11 | place: Norway: Troms, Kvaloya island | reverse complement strand
GCACAGGGCGTCGGGTACTCCCCGCAGCGAAATAAAGGAGGAGGCCGCAGGCCGGGGGACATTCGCGGAGGGGAGTACCCGGCGGCCTTTGCACGCGCCCTGAAAACGAGCGCCCCGAAACAGCAGCGGCCCAAAAACAAACAACAACCAAAGGAACACTGACATGGTCCTGGACGTACAAGCACTGCAAGCCAGCTACGGCGCCACGCCGATCCTGCAAGGCGTCGACCTGCAGGTGCGCAAAGGCGAAATCGTGAGCCTCATCGGACGCAACGGCGTCGGCAAGACCACCACCATGCGCTGCCTCATGGGCCTGCTGCGTACACACGGCGGCACCGTGCGATTCCTGGGACAGGACATCGCAACGCTGCCGAGCGACGCGCGCGCACGCCTGGGCATCGGCTACGTGCCACAAGGGCGCGAAGTGTTCGCCCGCATGACCGTGGCCGAGAACCTCATGGTGGGCGAACTCGTCGGCGGGCCGCAGGGCAAGAAACTGCCCGACCTCGTGTATCAGTACTTTCCGCGCCTGGCCGAACGGCACAACCAACTGGCCGGCACCATGTCAGGCGGCGAACAACAGCAGTTGGCCATCGGCCGCGCGCTGGTCGGCAACCCCGCGCTCATGCTGCTCGATGAACCGTCAGAGGGCATACAGCCTTCCATCGTGCAACTGATCTGCGACGTGCTGCGCGCCATTCGCCGCGACCTGGGCACGACCATTCTGTTCGTCGAACAGAACCTGGACACCATCCTCGACGTGGGCGAACGCGCCTACGTCATGGAAAAGGGCCGCGTCGTGGGCCGCATCGAGGCGGGCGACATGAACGCGCAGAACGTGCGCAACCACCTGATGATCTGAAGGAAAAACACATGAGCTGGCTCGACCAATCCATCATGCACACGCGCGGCATCGGCCGCGAACGCAGCATCGCCACGCACGAACTCACCGAGGCGAAGCAGGGCACCTTCCACTTCACCATCGGCCCGTACTCCCAGCCCGTGATGACCGTGAAGCCCGGCGACCGCATCGTGGTGGAAACACGCGACGCCTTCGACGGCAAGGTCAAGACCGAGCAGGACCTGCCTTCGAAGGTGCTCACCATGCCCTTCGTCAACCCGCAGAACGGCCCGATCATGGTCGAGGGCGCGGAGCCCGGCGACACGCTGGCGGTGCACATCGAATCGATGGCGCCGCGCGGCCCCAACCCGCGCGGCACCTGCTGCATGATTCCGGAGTTCGGCGCCCTCAGCGGCACCGCCTTCACCGCGCTGCTGAACGAACCACTGCCAGAGCGGGTGCGCAAGATCGACGTCGACGAGCAGGGCGTGTACTGGAGCAAGCGCGTCACGCTGCCCTACAGGCCGCACATCGGCACACTGAGTTGCTCGCCCGAGATCGACTCCATCAACAGCCTCACGCCCGACCAGCACGGCGGCAACATGGACCTGCCCGACATGGGGCCGGGCAGCATCACCTACCTGCCGGTGCGCACGCCGGGCGCACGGCTGTTCATCGGCGACGCGCACGCCTGCCAGGGCGACGGCGAGGTGTGCGGCACGGCGGTGGAGTACCCCAGCCTCACGACCATCCGCGTGGACCTCATCAAGGGCTGGAAGCTCGAATGGCCGCGGCTGGAGACGGCCGAGATGATCATGGCCATCGGCAGCGCCCGCCCGCTGGAGGATGCCACCCGCATCGCCTACAAGGAGCTGGTGCTGTGGATGGAGGCCGAGTACGGCTACGAGCGCTGGGACGCTTACATGATGCTGAGCCAATGCGGCAAGGTGCGTCTGGGCAATTTCGTCGACCCCAAGTACACGGTGGGCGCTGGGATTTCGAAGACCTATCTGGCGCCCTGAGCGGGCCCCTGAATCGCGGCCAGAAGCAGTTGACAAGTGTTGCGCAACAGCAAATGACGCGCTCCCACCGCCGATAATCCGGGCATGACCGAACATTCCCGCCTGGCCGAACTGCGCCGGGTGGCCATCCTCGATACCAGCGAAGAGGCCGCCTATGACGAAATCACCCGATTGGCGGCCCAGATGTGCGGCACGCCCATTGCGCTCATTTCGCTGATCGACGATCGGCGGCAATGGTTCAAGTCGCGCGTCGGGCTGAAGGCGGCGGAGACGCCGCGCGAGCACGCCTTCTGCGCGCATGCGATCCGGACGCCCGACCAGGTGATGGTCGTCAGTGACGCGCTGGCGGACGAGCGTTTCAGGGAGAACCCGCTGGTCACCGGCGACCCGAGCATCCGCTTCTACGCGGGCGCGCCGCTGGTGATGAGCAACGGCGAGGCACTGGGCACGGTGTGCGTGATCGACACCGAGCCGCGCACCATCAGCCCGGAGGCCCTGGAGCAACTGCGCTTTTTGGCCCAGCAGGTCGTGACCAAGCTCGAAGAACGCACGCGCGACAAACCGCCCGCGGGTTGAAGCGCTCCAGCGTCAAGCCGCCCCGGGGCGGCTCAGACCGCGCCGGCGAACATCATCACGTCGACCTCGTCGCCCGGCGCCACGTTGCCCTGGGCGTGGCGCAGCACCACGAGGCCATTGGCCTCGACCATCGAGCTCAGCACGCCCGAGCCCTGGTTGCCGGCCACGGTCACCTCCGGCAACGCACCGGCCACCGACCTGACCAGGCCGCGCTGGTACTCGGTGCGGCCCGGCTTCTTGCGGATGGCGCCGGTGCTGCGCGCCCGAAGCAAGGGCGGCGGCGCGCAGGCTGCCGCGTGGCAGCCCATCATGCGCAGCAGGGCCGGCCGCACGAAGACCAGGAAGGTGACCATCACCGCGACCGGGTTGCCCGGCAGGCCGAACAGCAGGGCGGGTGGCGCGGAGCAGTCATTCGCATCCGGCGCATCCCCGGCATGTCGCCCATCCCGAGTGTCCCGAGCCTCCCTCGCGTCCCGGGCAATGACCCCCACGGCCAGCGGGCGCCCCGGGCGCATCGCCACCCGCCAGAAGGCCATGTCGCCGAGTTGCTGCATCACCTCGCGCGTGTGGTCGGCCGCGCCGGCACTCACGCCGCCGCTGGTGACGATGGCATCGGCCTCGCGCGCGGCGCGCCGCAGCGTGGCGGCCAGCGTGGCCGGGTCGTCGCGCACCAGGCCCAGGTCGATCACCTCGCAGCCCAGGCTGGCCAGCAGGCCGAACACGGTGTAGCGGTTGCTGTCGTACACCGCGCCTTCGCGCGGTGCCTCGCCCAGGCTCAGAATTTCGTCGCCGGTCGAAAAATAGGCCACCCGCAGCCGCCGCAACGCGGTCACGCCGGGCAGGCCCAGGCTGGCGACCATGCCCAGCGCGGCGGGCGACAGCCGCTCGCCCTGGCGCAGCGCGGGCTGGCCCTGCATGAGGTCTTCGCCGGCCAGGCGGCGGTTGGCGCCGCGGCGCAGCACATGGGCCGGAAAGCGCACGCGGTCGCCCTCGACATTGCAGAACTCCTGGGCAACCACGGTGTCGAGCCCGGCCGGCATCATCGCGCCGGTCATGATGCGCACCGCGTCGCCCGCGCCCAGCGCGCCGCGCCAGGCCGTACCGGCCAGCGCCGTGCCCACCACGCGCAGACTGACCGACGCGTCGCTGGGGGCGTCGGCAGGCGGCAGCACCGCGCCGTCGAAGGCGTAGCCGTCCATCGCGGAGTTGTCGTGCGGCGGCACGCTGATGGGCGAGACGATGTCCTCGGCCAGCACGCGGCCCAGGGCATCGAACAGCGCGACGCTTTCGCGCTCGGTCACCACGGCCGGCGCCGTCAGTTGCAAGAGAAAGGCGTGAACCGCCTCGACGCTCAGGTCGTCGGCGTCGTAGCCCGGCAGGAGGGAGGCGATGTCTGCAATGCGGCTCATGGGCTCATCGGTTTTCGAGGGCGTGCAGCTCAGCCAGCGTGTTGGCGTTGAAGAACGCGTCTGGCGCGTCGCCGGGGCGGTCGAAGGGTACTTGCACCGTGCGGTGCTTCGCGGTCCAGGCGTGCACCTTGCGGCCGCCGGCTGCTGTGTAGCGCTGCAGGCTGTCGCGAAGGTCGGCGCGCAGCAGGCAGAAGACGGGTTGAGGGCGCAGCGCGACGGTGCCTTCAGCGCTGGTCTCGGGCGCGCTGACCATGGCGATCTGCGCGCCTTCGCGGGCCGCCGCTTCGGCCAGGCGCGCCGCCAGGTCGAGGGGGAACAGCGGCGTGTCGCACGGCACGGTCAGCAGCCAGGGGGTGGCGCAGTGCGCAAGGCCGGCCAGGAAACCAGCGAGCGGGCCGGGGTGGTCGGGCAGGGTGTCGGGCCACACCGGCACGCCGAAGGCTTCATAAGCCTCGAGGTTGCGGTTGGCGTTGACCAGCAAGGTGCCCACCTGCGGCCCCAGCCGGCGCACCGCCTGCAGCGCCAGCGGCTCGCCGTCGAACAACTGCAGCCCCTTGTCGACACCGCCCATGCGGGTACCGCGGCCGCCGGCCAGCAGCAAACCCGTGATGTCGGCAGGCGCGATGGGCTGCTGCTGCACGGGCATGGCACTCGCCTGCGTCATCCGCCGATGTAGCTCATCTCGACGCGGCGCGGTGCCTTGCCGTCGCCTTCATCGGGCCCGAGCAGCGCGCGCAGCTCGGAATAGCGGTCTGCCCGGCCTTGCCAGATGTGGCCGATGGCCGAGGAAACATCGCCGTCGCTGGCGCTGCCGCGCAGCAGCGGGCGCAGGTCGTGGCCCGATGTGGCGAACAGGCAGAGGTACAGCTTGCCTTCGGTCGACAGGCGCGCGCGGCTGCAGTCGTGGCAGAAGGCCTGGGTCACGCTGCTTATGACGCCGATTTCACCGCCGCCGTCCGCGTAGGCCCAGCGCTGGGCGGTTTCGCCGGGCGTGGCGGCTTCGAGCGGCACCAGCGGAAATTCGGCATGGATGCGGGCGATGACGTCGGCCGAGGGCAGCACCTCGTCCATGCGCCAGCCGTTGGTGGCGCCCACGTCCATGTATTCGATGAAGCGCAGCACCACCCGGGCGCCGTGGTGCGAGCGAAAGTAGCGCGCCATTGGCAAGATTTCCTGCTCGTTGGTGCCGCGCTTGACCACCATGTTGACCTTGATGGGCCCCAGGCCCGCGGCCAGCGCCGCGTCGATGCCGGCCAGCACGTCGGCCACCGGAAAGTCGACGTCGTTCATGTGGCGGAACACCGCGTCGTCCAGGCTGTCGAGGCTCACGGTCACGCGCTGCAGGCCCGCGGCCTCGAGCGCGGCGGCCTTGCGCGCGAGCAGCGATCCGTTGGTGGTGAGGGTCAGCGCCAGCGGCTCGCCGGTGGGCGTGCGGATTTGCGCGAGCTGTTCGATCAGCCCCTCGATGTTCTTGCGCAGCAGCGGCTCGCCGCCGGTGAGGCGGATCTTGCGCACGCCGTGGCCAGCGAAGAGGCGGGCCAGCCGCGTCATTTCCTCGAAGCTCAGCAGCGCGCTGTGGGGCAGGTACTGGTAGTCCTTGTCGAACACGTCCTTCGGCATGCAGTAGCTGCATCGGAAGTTGCAGCGGTCGGTCACGCTGATGCGCAGGTCGGTCAGCGGCCGGCCCAGGCGGTCGAGCAGGTTGCCGGTGGCGGGCACGGGCACGTGCGGCACCGCCACGGCGGGTTGCGCGTGGCCGACGGCGGAGATCGGAATGACGGTGCTGCTGTTCTTCATGGCATCAGGGGGAGGGGGCCGATTTTGCGCCATCGCCCATGGGCCCGCTCCCCGCGGGCTACTTCAGCACGGCCGCATAGACCATGTTGCGTGCCAGGCTGCGGTAGTGGGTGCGGTGCTTGGGCGACTGCAGCATGAGCACCACGAACATCTCGTTCTTCGGGTCGACCCACATGTAGGTGCCGCCGGCGCCGCCCCAGTTGTATTCACCGCCGGCGGCCGGGTAGGGCGCCTCGCCGTCGTTGCGGCGCACCGCAAAGCCCAGGCCGAAGCCGTAGCCCGGGCCCGGCAGGTACAGCGGGCCGGGCACGATGCCCGCGCCCGCGTTGGCGTGGTCGGAGGTCATCAGCGCCAGGGTGCGCGGCCCCAGGTAGCGCTTGCCGTCGAGCGAGCCGCCGTTCAGCAGCATCTGCAGAAAACGTGCGTAGTCGTTCGCGGTCGACACCAGCCCGCCGCCGCCCGACTCGTACTTGCGCACGGCGCGCGGGTCGTTGAGGTCGGCCCCCACGCCAAAGCTGCGGTCGCTGGGCAGCGGCTCTGCAATGCGCGGCTGGCGCGCGGGCTCGGGCACGTAGTAGCTGGTGTCCTTCATGCCCAGCGGGTCGAGCAGGCGGGCTTTCTCGAACTGGTAGAGCGACTGGCCCGATGCCACTTCGATCACACGACCGAGGATGTCGGTCGACTGGCTGTACTCCCAGGTGGTGCCGGGCTGGTAGGCCAGCGGCAGCCTGGCCAGGCGCTGGGAGAACTCGGCCAGCGTCGGGTTGCCCGCGCCCAGATTGGCGGCGTTGTAGGCCTGCTTCACCAGGCCGGGGCCGAAGAAGCCGTAGGTCAGGCCGGAGGTGTGGCGCATCAGGTCTTGCACGGTGATGGGGCGGCGCGCGGGCACCGTTTCAAGCACCGGCTTGCCGTCGGGGCCAGGCTTTTCGACGCCCACGGTCATGCTGGCGAACTCGGGCAGGTAGGCGGCAACGGGGTCGTCCAGCTTCAGGCGGCCGTCTTCCACCAGCATCATGGCGGCCACCGTGGTGATGGGCTTGCTCATGGAGTAGATGCGGAAGATGCCGTCGCGCGGCATCGGCGCGCCGGTGGCGGTGTCGAGCTTGCCGACCGGCTCGAACCACGCCACCTTGCCCTGGCGGGCCACCAGCAGCACCGCGCCCGGAATCTTGCCGGCGGCCACGTCGGCCTTGAGCACGTCGGTCAGCATCTGCAGGCGCTCGCTCGACAGGCCGACCTGCTCGGGCGTGGCGGTGGGCAGCAACTGCGCGGCGGCCAGCAGGGGAAGGGCCAGGCCGAGGCCCAGCACGGCCGTGCGCAGGTTGCGCTTGAAAAATCTCATGGTCTTGTCTCCGTCTTGTTGTGAATGGAAAAACCGGCCCGGCGGTCTTGGCTCCGCCTGCATCTGATTCGTTGTGCGCCCCTTGGCTACCCGCGGCAGAGCTTCAGGTTGGTGCGGGTGGCGCGCACCACGGGCAAATAGATATCGGCATCCGCCGGCGGGTAGTTTTCCTTGACGCCGTCGTCGGTGAGCGCGGCGTCTTCGGCCAGCGGCTGCAGGGTCTTCAGGCAGCCGGCACGGTCGCCGAGCTTGAACTGCGTGAGCGCAAGGTCGTTGCGCAGCCAACCCTTGGTGATCCAGTCGAGCGTGGCGTCGCAGCCGGACAGCACCGGCGCCAGCGTGGTGCGGGCGGCGGCGTAGTCCTTGGCGTCGAACTGGCGCTTGAAGGTCTGGCGCGTGGTGGCCACGGCCTTGTCGGTGCAGCCCGGCGCGGGGCGGGTGTAGGTGCCTTCGAAGCTGGCGCGCACGCCGCAGTTGTCGCGGCATTGGTCGGCGCCGTTGGTGCTGACCCGCACCTTGTCGGCGTTGACCGCGAAGCTCACCACGCAGGCGGTGTCGTCGATCTTGGCCTTGCCGCGCACGATGGCGCCGTCGAGCTCGCAGGTGTGGGCGTTGGGGCCGATGGTCGTGATGTCGAAGTGGCCGTCGGCCTTCACGCGCAGCTGGCCGCTGCCGTGCTCGTAGATGTAGTCGCCGGCGGGGGGCGTGGCGGTCTGGGCAGCGCACAGACCGGCCCCAAGGAGAAGTGCCAAAGGAAGGGCAAGGCGAAGGATGCGGGCGAACTTCATCGTTGGTGTGTCCCTGGAAAGTGCCGCTGGCAGTGTATCGATCGTTGCCAAAGGCTACCTGCGCTGGCCGGTTCGCAGCATCGACCTTGCCGATGTCTTGACGCGGCCAATGAGAATTCCTATCATTTGGGTGCCTGAGTACGCACCACAGTCGACAACGCAAAGGGCTCTTTCAAACCAGGAGCTTCAGACCGTGCCGTACACCTTGCCAGCCTTGCCCTATGCCTTCGACGCGCTCGAGCCGCACATCGATGCGCAGACGATGGAAATCCACCACGGCAAGCACCACCAGACCTATGTGAACAACCTCAATGCCGCGTTGAAAGGCACGCCGCACGAGGACACGCCCGTCGAGCAACTGATCGCCGGCGTCGAGCAACTGCCTGATGGCCTGCGCGCGCCGGTGCGCAACAACGGCGGCGGCCATGCCAACCACAGCCTGTTCTGGCAGGTGATGGCGCCGGTGGGGCAGGGCGGGGGTGGCGCACCTACAGGCGCGCTGGCCCGTGCCATCGACACCGACCTGGGCGGCCTCGACGCCTTCAAGGACGCCTTCACCAAGGCCGCGCTCACGCGCTTCGGCAGCGGCTGGGCCTGGCTGTCGGTCGCGGCCGGCGGCAAGCTCGCCGTGGAAAGCAGCGGCAACCAGGACAGCCCGCTGATGCGGGGCATCGGCTCGGGCAACACGCCGATCCTGGGGCTGGACGTGTGGGAGCACGCCTACTACCTCAAGTACCAGAACCGCCGCCCCGAGTACATCGCGGCCTTCTACAACGTGGTGAACTGGACCGAAGTGGCCCGGCGCCACGCCGCGGCCACCGCCGCCACCGCGGCCACCGCGGCCACCGCGGCCACCGCCGCGACCGCTGCCCACGGCGGCTGAGGGGCGGGCCCATGAACGACCCGCTGCAGGGCACGATGCCAAGCGCACGGCCCAAGCCGGCACGCCCGTTGCGCGAACGCGTGGGCTTTGCCATCGTCGCGGCCGGCGTGCTGGTGGGGGTGTCGCAGTTCTGGAGCTTCGTGCGCGCCGACCCGCTGGTGTGGAACGCCTTGCTCGGCGGCTCGGTGGCGGCGCTGGCCACAGCACTGGGCACCTTGCCGGTGCTGTTCTCGCAGAAGCTGCCCGACCGGCTGCAGGACACGCTGTTCGGCTTCGGCGCCGGGGTGATGCTGGCGGCCAGCGCCTTCTCGCTGATCATTCCGGGGCTGGAGGCCGCGAAGAACTCGGGCGCCTTCGGCGGCGGCAGCTGGGCCGCGGGCGGGGTGATCGGCTCGGCCATTCTGCTGGGCGGCGCCGTGCTGATGCTGATGGACCGCGTGCTGCCGCACGAGCATTTCATCAAGGGACGGGAAGGGCAGACAGCCAAGCAGTTGCGCCGCACCTGGCTCTTCGTGTTCGCGATTGCGCTGCACAACGTGCCCGAGGGCCTGGCCATCGGCGTGGGCTACGCGGCCAACAACGGGCTGCGCGCGGATGCGCTGGCGACCGGCATCGCGATCCAGGACGTGCCCGAAGGCCTGGTCGTCGCGGTGGCGTTGCTGGCCGCCGGCTACAGCCGCGTGTTCGCGGTGCTGATCGGCATGGCCTCGGGCCTGGTGGAGCCGCTGGGCGCGGTGCTGGGCGCGGCCGCGGTCGGACATTCGGCGATGCTGCTGCCCTGGGGGCTGGGCTTTGCGGCGGGTGCGATGCTGTTCGTCATCAGCCACGAGATCATTCCCGAGTCGCACCGCAAGGGGCACGAAGCCTTTGCCACCAGCGGGCTGATGATCGGCTTCGTGCTGATGATGCTGCTCGATACAGCGCTGGGGTGATCCCCGATGGCGTTCGAAAAGCCAACCCGTTCACGCCGAGTTCGGCCTGTCCCGAGCCCGTCGAGGGTCGAAGCGCCGCGCGAGGCTTCGACAAGCTCAGCCCGAACGGTTGGCTGACTCGGCTCTAGCCGTGCTTGATGGCCACGGTCTTCAGCGTGGTGAAGCCGTACAGCGCCTCGAAGCCCTTCTCTCGCCCGTAGCCGGAAGACTTCACCCCGCCGAACGGCAGCTCCACGCCGCCGCCGGCGCCGTAGTTGTTGATGAACACCTGCCCGCTCTTCACGCGCTTGGCCATGCGGAACTGGCGCGAACCGTCTGCTGTCCACACGCCGGCCACCAGGCCGAACTGGGTGGCGTTGGCGAGCGCCACGGCCTCGTCTTCGTCGGTGAACGACATGGCCGCCAGCACCGGGCCGAACACCTCTTCCTGCGCCAGGCGATGGCCCACGGGCACGTCGCGCAGCAGGGTGGGGGCCTGGTAGAAGCCGGTTTCGGGCGCTTCGTCGACCACCACGCCCTGCGCCACCATCGGAATGCCGGCGTGCTGCGCGTCGCTCAGAAAGTCCCACACACGCTGCTGCTGGGTCTGGCGAATCAGCGGGCCCACGTCCAGGTCCATTGCCGCGGGGCCCACGCGCAGGGCCTCGAAGGCATGGCCCAGGCGCTCGAGCAGCGGTTCGTAGATGTCGCGCTGAATCAGCACCCGCGAGCCGGCCGAGCAGGTCTGCCCTGCGTTCTGCACGATGGCGTTGATGACCACCGGAACCACCGCGTTCAGGTCGGCGTCGGCAAACACGATCTGCGGGCTCTTGCCGCCCAGCTCCAGCGTGACCGGGCAATGCCGCTCGGCCGCCACCTGCTGGATCAGCGTGCCGACCGTCGGGCTGCCGGTGAAGCTGATGTGGTCGATGCCCTCATGCCGCGCCAGCGCGTCACCCACCTCATGGCCGTAGCCGGTCACGATGTTGAGCGCGCCGGCCGGAAAGCCGACCTCCGCCGCCAGTTGCGCCACGCGAATCAGCGAGAGGCAGGCGTCTTCGGCCGGCTTCACCACGCACACATTGCCCGCCGCCAGGGCGCCGCCCACGCTGCGCCCGAAGATCTGCATCGGGTAGTTCCACGGAATGACGTGGCCGGTGACGCCGTGCGGCTCGCGCCAGGTGAACACGCTGTAGCCGTCCTGGTAGGGAATGGTCTCGCCGTGCAGCTTGTCGCAGGCGCCTGCATAGAACTCGAAGTAGCGCACCAGCGCCACCGCGTCGGCGCGCGCTTGCTTCACCGGCTTGCCGCAGTCGCGCTGTTCGATGAGTGCGAGCTCGTCGACGTGCTCGGCGATCTTTTGCGACAGCTTGTAGAGCAGACGGCCGCGGTCGGCGGCGCTGACCTTGTGCCAAACGCCTTCGAAACAGTCGCGCGCGGCGCGCACGGCGGAGTCGATGTCGGCGGCATTGCTGCGCTGGATTTCGTCGAAGACCTGGCCGTCGGAGGGGTCGATGACCGGCAGGGTGCGGCCGGAGGAGGAGGGAACGTCCGCGTTGGCGATGTAGTTGAGCTGCATGGGGCAGGATTTTGCGTGAAGTACGCAAAAGTCGGGGCCGGGCGGGCCGCTGTCCCTGCGCCGCGGTCTGCCCGGTCTGACCTGGCTCTGCGCGCTACCTTGCCGCGGTGGCCTTCGGCAGCGCCCGCACCGCATTCAGCGTGCGCTCCACATGCTTGTCCGGGTTCAGGTTCTGGTAGTAGTAGGCCACCTTGCCGTCCGGCGCGATCACGTAGGACAGGCGGTTGGCGAAGTCGGGGCGCGTCTGCATCAGCGCGTCGAAGCCCTGGATCACTGTTTTGTTTTCGTCCGAGGCCACCGGAAACCGGCTCTGGCAGGACTTGACCGAAAACTTGGACAGCGTGTCGATGTCGTCCGCCGACACGCCGATCACCGTGGCGCCCAGGGCGGCGAACTTGTCGATGGCCTCCGCGAAGGCGTGGGCCTCGATGGAGCAGTCGGCGGAATCGGCCGCCGGAAAAAAGTACACCACCACCGGCCCCTTGGCCAGCGCGTCGGCCAGCGAATAGCGGAAGGTCTTGCCGCCCAGTGCGGCGTTGGCGGTGAACCTGGGCACCGCGTCGCCGATGTCCAGGGCGGCCCAGGCGGGGTGGGCCAAGGCTGCAACAACAGTCATCAAGGCGATGCGGGAAAGGGGCGAACAGGCCATGATGCAGCTCCGAAGCGGTGGAGCCCGAATTCTAGGCCGGCGCCTCTGCGCAAAGGCCCTTCTGAAACCGGCAGCCGCCGGTTGGCGTACAGACCACTACAACTGAAAAAATCTGCAATGGACGCACCTTCATGAACGCCTGCTTGTCACTTCTGCGCATTGCGCTCGCAGGCGTCCTGCTCACCGCGCTGGGCGCCTGCGGCTCGCTGCCGGCCACGCCCGAGCGCCCCGCCGAGTTCTCCGCCGCGCCCGACCCCGGCACCACGCTGGCCCGCATCGTCGCGGCCTCCACGCCGCCCGACGAGCATTCGGGCTTCAGGCTGATGCCGCTGGGCGTGTATTCGCTCGATGCGCGCATTCAGCTCGCGCAACGCGCGCAGCGCTCGCTGGTGGTGCAGTACTACCAGCTCGAGAACGACGCCGTGGGCCGCCTGCTGCTGCGCACCTTGCGCGAGGCCGCGGCACGCGGCGTGAAGGTGAGGGTGCTGGTGGACGACCTGTACACCGTCAAGAGCCAGCAACTGCTGCTGGCGCTGTCCGAAACGCCCAATGTGGACGTGCGCCTGTTCAACCCGTTCTGCTGCGGGCGCAACGGTTTCCTGTCGCGCTTCGCGGCGTCGCCGTGGGAAATCGTGCGGCTCAACCACCGCATGCACAACAAGCTCTTCATTGCCGACGGCGCCATGGCGGTGGTGGGCGGGCGCAACATCGCCGACGAGTATTTCGTGCTGAGCGAGGCGCAGAACTTCATCGACATGGACGCGCTGGTGGTCGGCAAGGTGGTGCCGCAACTGGAGCAAATTTTCGATGCCTACTGGAACAGCGTGCAGGTCTGGCCCATTGCCGACATCGTCTCGGGCGAGGGCGGCCGCAAGCCCGGCACCGCCGACTTCGACGACTGGGTCGGCATGGCCGCGCCACCGCCAAAGATCGTGCTGCCGCCGTCCGACATCCTGGGCTACGGCCCCATCGCCGAAGAGCTGGACGCCGGGCGCATGGGCTTGTTGTGGGGCGAGGCCCGCGCCATTGCCGACCCGCCGACCAAGCCCGCGACCATGACGGCCGACGAGGCCATCGCCACCAGCGTGACCATGAAGGTGTGGACGCTGATGCTCGATGCCAAGACCGAGGTCGACCTGACATCGCCGTACCTGGTGCCGGGCGAGCGCGGCATGGCGGCTTTCGAGGAACTGAGAAGCCGCAACGTCAAGCTCACGCTGCTGACCAACTCGCTGGCCGCCAACGACGAGCCGCTGGTGCACACCGGCTACGCGCGCTACCGTCAGCGGCTGCTGGAGAGCGGCGCCGACCTGTACGAGCTGAGCCCGCAGCGCACCAGCAAGGGCGAGCGCTTCGGCATGTTCGGCAAGTCGCTGGGCCGGCTGCATGCCAAGACCGCCGCCATCGACCGCAAGCGCATCTTCATCGGCTCGATGAACCTCGACCCGCGCTCGGCCAGCCAGAACACCGAGATGGGCCTGGTGGTCGAAAGCCCGCAACTGGCGCGCGAGATGCTGCGCATCATCAACATCAGCAAGCTGCAGAACTCCTACCGGCTGCGCCTGGCCAAGGGCACGGGCACGCTGCAGTGGCTCACCACCGACGGGGAGCAGGAAATGATCCTGACCTCCGAACCCGAGTCGGGTTTCTTCCAGCGCTTCTACAACATGCTGATTGCACCCATCGTTCCCGAGATGCTGTTGTAGCCTCGGGGGATGGCGCAGACTTTCACCTCGTTGTCCGCCCCGCAGGTCATGCTGTGGGGCGTACTTTTTTTCGGCGGTATCTATTTCGGTTTTGGCGGGCTCACCTGGCTGCTGACGCGGCGCGTGCTGCCGGCGCTGGGCATCGGGCGCGTGCTGGACCCGCGGCCGTTGCAACCGGGCCAGCTGCGTCGCGAAGTGGGACAGTCGGGCGTGTCGGTGCTGATCTTCGGGCTGGGCATGGTGTTTCCGTGGGGCTTGCTGCAGCTGGACTGGGCGCGGCTCGACGTTGATACGGGCTGGCGGCAGGTGGCGCTTGAAATCGTCGTGCTCGCGGTCTGGAACGACGTGCATTTCTGGGTCAACCACCGGCTGCTGCACACGCGCTGGCTGCGGCGCTTTCACGGGCCGCACCACCGCTCGTTCGTGACCACGCCGTGGGCCACCTACAGCTTTCACCCGATCGAGGCGCTGATGCTGGGCAACGTGATCCTGCTGCCGATGGTGCTGCACGACTTCAGCTTCTGGGCGCTGGCGGCAGTGCCGGTGTTCAGCCTGTTCTTCAACTGCGTGGGCCATTCGAACTACGACTTCTTCACTGGCGTGTCTTACAGCCACTGGTTCGCGGCCAGCCGGCGGCACCACCTGCACCACGCGGTGCACAACGGCAACTACGGTTTTCAATTCACGTTCATGGACCGGCTGTTTCGCACCCGCATCGCGGCCGACGCGGCCGAGCCGCTCTTCAAAGCCTTTCGCAAGAAGCATGGCGCCACCACGACCGCCTGACGCACGCCCTCGCTGGCCGAGGCTGCGCCACTGGCGGGACTGGCAGAGCCTGGCCTATCTGGCGGCGCTGCCCGCGCTCGCGGCGTGGCAGTGGATGCACGGCTTCAACGCGGTGCTGTATGCGCTGATGCTGTTCCTCACGCTGGGCATCGGCGTGATCCATCACAACCATGTGCACCTGCGCATGTGGCGCGGGCGGCGCATGAACCGGCTCACCGACTTCTGGATCACGCTGCTGCAGGGCCACCCGACCTTTGTGTTCTGGCCCGCGCACGTGGCCAACCACCATCGCCACCGGCACGGGCCCGACGACGTGGCGCGCACCTACCGCTTTGGCGGCGACACCAACCACCTGCAGGGCTACTTGCTGCACCCGTTCCAGGCCGTGTGGGTGCTGGTGCCGGTGTTCGTTGCGTGGCTAGCGCGGCTGAAGCGGCACCAGCGCGGCGCGTGGCGCTACTGCATGGCGCAGTACGCGCTGTGGCTGGGCAGTTGGGCGGTGCTGCTGGCGCTCGACTGGCGCAAGGCGCTGGTCTTGGTGATCGTGCCGCAGCTGCATGGCCTGCACTGGCTGCTGGCGACCAACTACCTGCAGCACGCGCACGCGGACGGCCGCAAGCCTGTGCGTTCGACCGCGCAGAAGGAGGCGCCGGGCGATACCCCGGGTAGCCGCCTGAACTACGCCCGCAATTTCGAAGGGCTGGTCAACCCCTTGCTGTTCAACATCGGCCTGCACACCGCCCACCACGAGAACCCGCATGCCCATTGGTCCGAGCTCACCCACCTGCACAGCACGCGCTACCGTGCGCGGGTGGACCCTGTGCTCAACGAGGGCGGGCTGGTGCCGTACATGGTGCGCGTGTTCGTGCTGGGGCCCGTGTGGCCGCGTTTTCGCAGCCGCCCTCTGATGCCTCCCGATTCATCCATCACCTGAACCCATGCCCGTTTCATTTCAACGCGTCTACCTCGAAAGCGCCGGCTATTTCATGCCGGGCGAGCCTGTTCCCAACGACCGCATGGACGCGTACATCGCGCCGCTCAACCGCATGTCGCAGCGCATCAAGCGGCGCATCCTGGCGGAGAACGGCATCCTCACGCGGCACTACGCCATCGACGCGGAAGGCGTGACGCAGCACACCAACGCCCAGCTGGCGGCCGGCGCCATTCGCGACTGCCTGCGGCGCGGCGGGGCGGAACTGTCGCGCGTGTCGCTGCTGGCCAGCGGCTCGTCGGGCGGCGACGTGCTGATGCCGGGCTTCGCCAACATGATCCAGGGCGAGCTGGCGGCGCAGCCGATGGAAACGCACTCAGTGCACGGCATCTGCGCGGCGGGCGTGTCCGCCATTCAGACGGCGGCGCAGGGCATCGAGCTGGGCGCGCATCGCTCGGCGATGGCGGTGGCCAGCGAGATGCCGTCGCGCCTGTTCAAGCGCTCGCGCTTTGCGGCGCGCGGCTACGAAACCGACTTCGACTCGCACTTCCTGCGCTGGATGCTGTCCGATGGCGCGGGCGCCTTGCTGCTGTCCGACGGCGCACCCGCGCTGGCCGGCGCGCCGGGACTGCGCCTGAAGCTGAAGTGGGTGCACCAGCGCGCCTTCTCGGGCGACTACCCGGTCTGCATGCAGATGGGCCTCACCGAAGACCGCGCGCGCGGGCACCTCGACTTCGGCTCGTGGGCCGAGGCGGAAGCGGCGGGCGCGTTGTCGCTGCGGCAGGACATTCGGCTGCTGCCGCACCTGTTCGACATCGGCATTCACGAATACGCGGGGCTGGTGCGCGACGGGTGGGTCGATCCGAAGCGGGTCGACCATTTCCTGTGCCACTACTCGTCGGAAAAATTCATTCCCGTGGTCGAAGACCTTATGGCCAAGGCCGACCTGTCGATACCGCGCGAACGCTGGTGGAGCAACCTGGCCTGGCGCGGCAACACCGGGGCGGCGTCCATCCTGGTGATGCTGGCGGAGTTTCTGCACACCAAGACGCTGAAGCCCGGTGAGCAGATCTTCTGTTACGTGCCGGAGTCGGGACGCTTCATGGCGGCTTACATGCTGCTGGAGGTGGAAGCGGCCGGTGCGGCGCCCGTGGTGGCTGCGCCCAAGTCGCTGGACGTTGCGGCAGTGCCCGACGACGACCTGGTCATCGCGCCCCCGCACGACCCGGCCGCCGCGCCCGAAGGCCTCGGCGCCTTGCTCACCGAGCTGGCCGCCGTCTGGCACGACTACCGCTCGCGTGTGTGGCGCACGCCGCTGGTCCGCCAGATTCGCGAGCGCCGCTTTGCAGTGCCCGACTACCTGAACTGGATGGCCCAATGGGTGCCGCAGGTGCGCGAAGGCAGCCTGTGGATGCGCGAAGGCGCGGCCTCGCTGAGCGAGCCGTACCAGGTGCTGGCCTCGCTGATCGACGTGCACGCGGGCGAGGAGCAGAACGACTTCAACATTCTTTTCAGCGACTACCGCAAGGCCGGTGGCACGGTCGAGAAAATCGAGGACCTGCGCCGCAACCCGGGCGGCGAGGCGCTCAACGCCTACCTGCACGGCCTGGCCGCCACGCGCGACCCGATCGGGCTGCTGGGCGCGATCTACATCATCGAAGGCACGGGCCAGCGCATCGTGCCGGCGCTGCTGCCGTTGCTCAAGGCCAGCCTGAAGCTGCCGCCCGACGCCTTCCGTTTCCTCGAATACCACGGCCACAACGACGAGCACCACCTGAGCCGATGGCTCACGGCGGTCGAGATGGTGATGGCCGTGGAAGGGAATGCGCGTGCCGCCCGCCAGATTGCCGACACGGCGCGCCACACGGCCGCGCTGTACCTGATGCAGTTTCAGCACATCACCGAAAGAACAGCGAGCTGAGGACCCATGGACCGAACCCCCGACTTCCTGACCCAGGCGCACGACGAGCGCGACCCCAGCCCCTGGCTGGCGCTGTACCTCGACCAGAGCACGCCGCTGCCCGACGAGGTCAAGTCGGCGTGGCTGGCCGATTCGAGCTCGGGCTCGCGCCAGTACCTGCTGCCGTTTCTGCGGCCGCTGGCGCGGCTCACGATCATCCTGATTCAGATCGTCAAGGTGTTCGTGCCGCGCAACTGGTCGCATTCGATGCTGCTGCACCGGTTCCTGGCGTGGGGGCTGAAGCGCTTCGTGTCGCCGGAGGCCAACTGGCTGATCCTGCGGCACTTTCACCTGGGCTCGCAGGTGCTGGCCTTCATAGGCCGCAATTCGCCCGCACCCGTGGGCACCCACCCGCTGGAGCCGGCCGACATCGACGCGCTGAAGGACGAGATGTTCCTGAAGCACGACCTGAACCTGTTCAATTTCGTGATCCGGCTGAACACGGCGTTGCGCGACAAGGGCCTGACCCTGTGCAAGGCCGACAAGGTCGATTTCTCGATGATCAAGTCGCCGGGGCTGCGGCTGGCCGACATGCCCCAGGGCAAGCTCAATTTTCTGGACCTGCAAAGCGCCATCGAACTGTTCACGCCGCTGTACCAACTGATGCTGACCGACAACGATTTCTGGCGGGCGGCCAATTCCTTGCAACTGGACGAAACCATCGGCATCTACACGGCGACCATTCTGAATGCGCCGGAACACCTGATTCTGGTCAACAACAAGCACCCGCTGGTGCCCCTGTCGACGCTGCGGGCGGGCCACCGACTGGTGATTCACGGGCTGTCCACAGAAATGCTGCACAGCCTGCTGCAACGCATGCAGGTGGCGCAGCAGGCGGGCGAGCCCGAGACATCCCTGTACGAGCAGCCACTTGCATAGGCGTATGCTGCCCCCAGATGGAAAATCATGAACACCACCGATAATCCGTCTCCCAAGACCGATCTGGCAGTGACCCACGTACTGGCGCAACTGCTGGAAAAACTCGAGCACAGCCCTGTGCCCGTCGGCGCGGAGCAGTACCGCTCCGTCGTCGAGCACCTGGTGCACGAGTTCGAAGATGTCGAACAGGGGGCTGAACTCGGCCGCCTGCTCGATGCCTATCCGGCCGCGGCCGAGGTGTATGAAAACCTCAATTACCAGCACGCCGGGCTTTGCCGCTCGGCGCTCGACGCTTCGCTGGCCGCTGAACTCAGCGCCCGCGAAGCCATTGCACGCGCCATGCGACGTGCCGAACCGAACAGCAAGGACTAGATGCATGGCGAAGGGTGAAGTGAAGACGGCAGTGGTGGCGGACGGGCTGCGCTACAAGACCAAGGCACCGGGTTCCCCGTTTCGTGCCTCCGCGTCGTTCAGCGGCGCGACCATGTCGTGCTTCATGTGCGGCAAGCACCGGGTGCGTTCGCAGTTGCGCACCCGCCAGGTGCTGGGCAAGTCCCAAACCGTTTGCGCGCCCTCGTGCAAGGCGTTGGACGAATCCCTCGAACAGGGTTGAAGACGGTCGCCGAAGTCTGCCGCTGACGGGGCCACCCGTCCGCAGGTAAAGCAGACGTTTCGGCGACACGACCGTGTGCATAAAGTCACGGTTCGACTTCCAAGGCGGCGCCAATCGCTATACAGTTGGAAACAAATGATGCAAGTAATTGCATTTATTCAAAAGTTCTAATTTGTAGTCGATTCCCAATGAATTGCAGCCACGCCATCGCCGCTACGCGCGGGACATGGATTTCAACGCTTGCAAAGGGGTTCAGCCATGGCTAAACCGCGTCACGTCATCATGCAAGTGGTCAAGCGCTCCTCCGGCAGCGCCACGCACCACGTCGAGTTCCTCATGGACGACAACTTTGCGGAGCGCCTGCGTCAGCTGCGCTCGCTGGTGCCGCCCCTGGGCAGTCTCAACAGGCAACGCGACCTGGTCATCGACAAGGTGCGCGTGCGCCTGCCCAATGCCATCTGGCGCTCGGGCAACGAGATCGACGTGGACGGGGGCGTGGACGGCTCTTGCATCGTCATTGCCGCCGAAGGCTCGTTCAATTGCGGTGGAAAAGACCGCAAGACGCGCGAGAAGCTGGTGACGTACAACTTCTCGATTGCGCGGCTGATCGAGCTGCACACCGAGCGCCCCGAAGGCGAAACCCTCTACATCCGCGACGGCGTGTTCGCCAACGACGAGCCGGCCGAATCGCCGGCCGGCCGTTGGGTGACGTCGATGCACGAGCTGGAAGTGGTGATGCGCGTGCCGTCGGACGCACCGTCCGACTTCGACACGCTGCACGACCTGTCGCTGCGTCCCGAGCACCAGCCGGCGGGCAGCGGTGCAACGCGCCGCGCCAGCATCTACTGATTTCAGCTCCAGAAGGTGGTCATGGAGCCCATGGCCGCTTCAGGCGCTTCCCACGGGGCTGTACTGCGCGCGGTTCTCGGCCAGCCAGCGTTCCGACAGGGTGCTGTCCTGCTGCGCCGGATGAAAGTCCGCGCGCAGGTAGCTGCGCCAGCCCGCCAGGTTGCCGCGCAGCAGGCCGTCGCGGCTCAGCAGGATGCGCGCCGCGCTCTTCCAGGTCGACCACTTCCAGAGTTGCTTTTCGTGGCGCAGGTTGTCGACCGTCTGGTGCATCAGATCGCCCAGAAACATCAGCGTGACTCGGCGAAACCAGCGCTTGCGCCAGGCATCGGAGCCGGCTGCGGCCCGGTAGATGTCGAAGGCCACGCTCTTGTGCTCGAGCTCTTCGGCGCTGTGCCACAGCCACATGGTGCGCAGCCGGGGCTCGGCGCCGTCGAGCACCTGCGGGTGCGCCAGCAGCCATTCGGCGAACATGGCCGTGAAATGCTCGGTGGCTGCCGTCACCGCCAGGGCATGGCGCGGATCGGCGTTTTCCATCAGCGTCAGGCGCTTGCTGGCGCGCGCGGTCCAGCCGTCCACCAGGCCCTGGCTTTCAAGGTGCTGGTTGAAGAGCGAGTGAATGCGCCGGTGCGTCGCTTCCTGGCCGATGAAGCCGCGCACGTCGGCGCGGTGCTTGTCCTGCGTTTCGGACGGCAGGGTGGCCACGGCGTTGCGCACGGCGTCGATGAAGAACTGTTCGCCGAAAGGAAAGCTCATCGACAGGGCGTTGAAAAAGGCGCTGGCGAATGCATCGCCGCCACACCAGTTGCGGGCAAAGGGCGACTGCAGGTCGATCAGGAGACGGCGGACAACAAGTTCAGTCATGAAAACAAGCCTCGGAAGAACACGGCATGCGTGAGGTGAAAAGGTTGGTACAGCTTCGTACCGCATGCTGCCATCGTGCAATTGTGAACTGGTACTGTCAAGTACCGAGGCGTAGGAAAATGTGCCCTTCATGAGCGAAACCATCGAAAAAGCAGCCCCTGCCAAGTCCGCGGACGGCCTGGGCAACGAGCACTACACGCGCCTGCTGCAGGGCATGGCGAACGCCGTGGCCGCCAAAGGTTACGCCGAGACCACCATTGCCGACATCGTGCGCGAGGCCGCCGTGTCGCGCCGCACCTTCTACGAACACTTCAGCACCAAGACCGAGTGCCTGATCGCGCTCTACGAAAACGCCAGCCGGCTCGCGCTGCAGGCGGTGAGCGAGGCCTTCGACCCCGTGCAGCCCTGGCATGCGCAGGTGGAGCAGGCCATGACCGCGTACTTCGACTACCTCGCGCAAGACCCGGTGCTGCTGCGCACGCTGTTCGTCGAGATCCTGGGGCTGGGCATGCCGGGCCTCGTGGTGCGGCGCCGGGTGAACGACGAAATTGCCAACTTCATCCAGGTGGCGATCAACAGCAGCGCCAGCGCCGAAGGCCCCGCCGCGCACCTGACGAGCGAAATGGCGATGACCGTGGTCGGCGGCATCAACGAGCTGGTGCTGCAGGCCATCGAGCAGGACCGCGCGGGCGATCTGCGCGAGCTGGTGGCGCCCGCCACGCGGCTGGTGCGCGCCGTGGCGGCTGAAAGCCAGCGTTAGTCGCTGGTCGCGCTTGGCGTCGGCGAGCCGGCGAGGCGGGCAGGGCGCGGTGTGGCCGCCAGCCACAGCGTGAACAGGCCCGCCAGCGTGAGCATCAGCAGCACCGCCAGATGGGGCAGCACGTCGTGCAGCGGCGCGCCCATCTGGTTGAGCCGCAGCGAGGCCTGGATGCCGGCCGTGCTCGGAAAGACCCATCGCAGGGCTTGCAACGGCCCCGGCAGTGCCTCTACCGGCCATGAGAACCCTGACAGAAAAGCCATCGGCAGCGCAGTGAACAGCAGCACCTGCAGGGCGCGTTCGCGGTCGCGAAACCAGCAGCCGAGCAGCAGGCCGAGCGTGCAGATCGCCGGCACATAGAACGCCAGCAGCACCAGCGCCCCCCATGGGTTGCCGCCGCGCGGATAGTCCTGCAAAAAGAACACCCAGCCGAAATAGAAAACGCCGCTCAGAAAGCCGAAGCCCGACAGCGCACTCAGCCGCCCCAGCCACGCGCCCATCGAGGCGCGCAGCCGCCCGGCTTCGGCCCAGGTGCCCGCGAGCATCGCAGCCCCCATCAGCAGCGTCTGCTGCAGGATCAGCAAGGCCACCGCCGGCACCACATAGCTGCCATAGCCTTCGGTCGGGTTGAACAGCGCGACCAGCTGGGTGTTGAGCGGGCTGCGGCTGCGCGCGGCCTGCACCGCGCTCTGTCCGCCGGCCTGCAGCTTGCGAATTTCCACGCCCGCCGACACCGTGCCCACCGCTTCCGAAAAGCCATACAGCACCGCCTTGTTCAGCAAGGCATACGCCCCATTGCCTTCGATGGTGACCACGGCCGGCGTGCCCCGCACCACGTTGCGCTTCAGGTCGGCCGGCAGCAGCGCATAGCCCTCGATCTCGCCGCGCCACAGCGCCTGCTGCGCCTCATGCACGTCGGGCGTGACCAGCCGCACGTCGAGCCGCGGGTTGGCCAGCGCAAAGCGCGCGATCTGCCGCGACAGCGAACTGTGGTCCTGGTCGACCACCGCCACCGGCACGCGCGTCACGGCTTGCGTGCCGTAGGGCCACGGGTAGAAGAAGCCGTAGATGATGGGCGCGAGCAGCATGATCAGCAGCACGCCCTTGTCGCGCAGCACTGCCAGTGCGGTGTTGCGCCACGCGGCGCCGAAGTGCTTGCCTTCGTTGTTCATCAGCGTGCGCCCCAGCTCTCGGGTGCCCTTGCCGCGCGCACCAGTGCCGCGGCCGAGGCGGCCAGCAGCATGCCAGTGGCCACCACCATCCATAGCGGCGTGGCGACCGAATAGGCCAAGGGCGCGCCCATCTGCAACTGCTCCATCTGCACGCGGATGTAGTGCGTGTACGGCAGCAGGCTGGCCCATGCCTTGGCGAATAACGGCATCGCCACCAGCGGAAAACCCACCCCACCGAACGCGAAGGCCGGCGCCGTGATGAAGCCCGTGGCCGACAGCGCGGTGCGCAGCGAGCGCGTGATGCCGGCCACGAACGCCCCGAGCGCGATCGACAGCGCCAGGAACACCACCAGCGCCAGCAGCGTCCACCCGAGCGAGCCGACCGGATGCCACCCGCGTCCCGCCGTGATCCACAGCATTGCGGCAGCGGCCACCGCCGACAGGCTCGCGAACGACAGCGCCAGCTTGCCAGTGAGCGCGGCCAGCGCGTCGTGCCAGCGTGGCGCGGCGCCCAGCCATTCGCCGAGGCTGCGGTCGCGCAGTTCGCGCCCCACGGCCCAGGCGCCGGCCGTCATGGCGAGGATGTGCAGCAGCGCCGGAATCAGCGCGGCGCCCAGAAACTGCTCGTAGTCGGTGGATGTGTTGAACAGCGCCACCATGCTGGCCTTGACCGGCTCCATGCTCACGCGCGCGGCCCGCATCGATTCACCGCGCTTGTTGCGCACCGCCAGTTCCACGCCGCCCGACACGGTGGCCACGGCGGTGCGCACGTCGCGCTGGATCAGGCTCGAATGCGTGCCCAGCTGCGCGTTGTGCAGCAGCACGACCTGCCCGACGCGGCCTTGCTTCACGTCGCGGCTCAGGTCGCGCGGCAGTTGCACCGCGGCATCGACCGCGCCGCTGGTGAGCGCGCGCGCCATCTCGGCTTCGTCGGCGTACTGCTGCACCACGCGCAGGCCCGGCGTGGCGTCCAGAAAGCGCACCAACTGGCGCGACAGCGCGGAGTGGTCCTGGTCGAGCACGCCGATCGGAAGGCGCTCGGGCAGGCCGGCCGAGAAGATCCACCAGATCAGCCACACCGCGAGCAGCGGCACCCAGGAGACCATCGCCAGGTCCCACGGGCGCGTGCGCAGCAGCGCGAATTCGCGCCGGGCACTGGCGGTGGAGCGGCCTCGCAGGCTCATCGGAACAGTTCGCGCGGGTTCAGTCGACCAGCACGCTCATGCCGGGCCGCGCGCCCTCGATGGGCTTGAGGGGCCGCGCGCGAACTTCGAAGGTGCGCACGTCGAAGCCGGCGCCGCCGCGCGTGGCGCGCCAGGTCGCAAAGTCGGGCATGACGGCGCTGTAGTAGACCTTGAAGCGCGCGGTGCGCCGGTCTTCGGCCAACGCGGGCAGGCGCGCGTCGAACTCGCTGCCCATCGCGAAGCGGGCGAGCCGGTCTTCGCGCACGTTGAGCACCAGCCACTGGTCGTTCAGGTCGACCACCGTCACCACGGCCACCCCTTGCGGCGACAGCTCGCCGACCTTGGCCAGCACCTTGGCCACCTCGCCGCCGACGGGGCTGCGCAGTTCGGTCTCGGCCTTGGCGGCTTGGGCCTCTGCCACCACGCCGGCCACCTGGCGGGCCTGCGCGCTGGCGGCGGCCTTGTCCTCCGGGCGGGCACCGGCGCGTGCCATGTCGTACTGGGCCCGGGCGGCGATGGCGGCGTCGCGCGAGGCCTTCCAGTTGGCTTCGGCCTCGTCGCGCTTCTGGTCGGCCACCAGGCCTTCGCGTGCCAGTCCGTCGACGCGGCGGAAAGAGGTCTGCGCGAGCTGCGCCGCGGTTTCCGCACGCTGCCATTGCATGCGCGCCATTTCCAACTCTTGCGGGCGGGCGCCGTTCTGCGCCTTGTCGGCGACGGCCTGCGCGGCCTGCTCGGCGGCGGTGGCCTGGGCGAGCTTGGCGCGCACCTCGGGGCTGTCCATGCGCACCAGCACGGCACCGGCGGCGATGCGGTCGCCTTCCTTCACCAGCACCTCGGCCACGCGCGCCGTCACCTTGCCGGCCACGTCGGTCTCGCGCGCTTCCATCTGGCCTTGGAACACCTCCGGCGCGGGCTGCGAAGCGCGCCAGAAGCCCCAGGCGAGCACGCCCAGCACGAGCAGGGCGGCGAGCACTGCGATCAGTTTGCGGGTCTTGGCACTCATCATCAATTCACCTTCACGTCGGCACGCGCGATGTAGTCGGAAAACCTGTCGGAAATGCCCGCGCTTTCGAGCAGTTGCGCCAGCGCCTGCACATAGTCGTTGGCGGCTTGCGCGCGTTCGGTCAGCACCTTGCCCTGGTTGGTTTCGGCATCGATCAGGTCCAGCGTGGTGCTCGTGCCTTCGCGCAGGCCCGAGGCACGCAGCTTGACGACCTCTTGCGCCAGCTCGACCGACACCTTCATGTCCAGGTACTGGCGCCGCGCGTTTTCCAGCGCGCGCCAGTTGCGCTCGACCAGCAGGGAGATGTCGCTGCGCGCTTGCGCGTCGGTGCGCTCGGCCTGCTCGATCTGCTTGAGCGAGGAGGCCGACAGCGCATTGCGGTCGACCGCGTCGTACAGCGTCCAGCGCACGCCCACGCCGGCCACCCAGTCGGCGTTGCCGCTCTTGAGCTCGCGCGTGCCGAAGGCAATGACCTGCGGGCGGCGCAGCGCCTCTTCGCCTTCGTGCAACTGCTCGGCCTGCGACTTCTTGGCCGCGACCTTGCCCAGCCCAGGGTGCCGCGTGAGCGCCGAGTCGATGAAATAGCCCAGCGGTTCCACTGGCGTGCTGATGAGGAAGAGCGGCGTTTGCGGCGCCACGCTGCCGTCGGCGCGCACGGTGCGCGCGAGCGCCACGGCGGCCAGCGCGGCGTCGTCTTCGGCCTTGCGCGCATTGCGGCGGGCTTCTTCATAGGCCGCGCTGGCCTGCAGCCGCTCCACGCGCGAGATGACGCCGGCCGCAAGCATCTTCTGCGCGGCCGCATCGTGTTGCGCGATGGTGCGTTCGGCTTGCGCGCGCAGCGTGGCCGCGCGCTGCGCGAGCTGGGCGCCGAAGTAGCGTTGCACCAGCAGCGTGTCGACCTCATGGCCGGCCTGTTCGGCATCGGCCTGGGCTTCGCGCGTTTGCGCCGACACGAAGCCGCGCACCGCGTCGGTTGCGCCGCCCACGTAGAGCGGCCACACGGCTGATACCGACGTGTGGGTGCCGGTGTCGTGCCGGTTCAGCGTGTAGCTGTTGGGCAGTTGTGGAATGGGCACGCGCGAGATGAAGCTCTGCACCGACGAAGGCAGCGCCGAGCCGATCTGCCCGAGCTTCTGGTTGAGCGGATCGAGGTCGAGGTTCAGGTTGGCGTTGTATGCATAGGCCAGGCCCGAGATGCTGACCACCGGGCCGCCCAGGCCCTTCACGCCTTCGCCCTGCAGCTCCTTCGACTCGACCGCCGCGCGCGCCGCGGCCAGCTTGTCGGAGCGGTCCACCATGCGGGCGCGGGCGGCGTCGAAGCTCAGCGACAGGGTGTTGCCGCCGGCGGGCGCTTGTGCCTGTGCCTGGGCTTGCGCGAAGGCCGTGGCGCCCAGGCCGAGCAGGGCCGGCAGCAGGAGCAAGGAAGGCAGGAGGGCGTTGCGGGGTCGGGTCATGGTCATGGCTTCAGGCGGCCTTGCGCAGCAGGGCGTCCAGCTCCTGCTGCAGGATCACGGGGAACGCGGCCTGCACCGCGCCGGTGGCGAGCGGGCGCGCGCGCTCGAGCAACTGGGCCGTGCGTTCGGCGTCGATGGCGTCGCCGCGCAGCAGGCTGTCGGCCAGCGTACGCAGCCAGTGGCGCGCCACGGTGCGCAGCGTGCGCGCCATGGTTTCCTGCATGCCGATCACGTCCTCCAGCGGCAGGCCGAGCGCGGCCAGCTGCTCGGCGACCTGCCCCAGCGCCGGGCTGAGCATCTGCACCTGGCCATTGGGCAGTTCGCGCATCAGGCCGGCCTTGGTGGCGCGTGCGAGCAGGGCGGGCGTCATCTGGCCCTTCCACTTGGCGGCGAGCGCCTTGGCGGACACCACCACCGGCGTTTCTTCAGCGAACAGGCTGCCCGAAACCGAGCGCGCCACGGCCACCAGGTCGGGCCAGGACGACGCCGGCGCGCGCGCGAAGATACGGCGGATGGCCTCGATGCCGAAGCCCTGCGCGCGCAGTTCGCGGATCAGCGCCAGGCGCTGCGCATGCGTGTCGTCGTACAGGCCCAGGCGCCCCCGCAGCCGGGGTGGCGGCAGCAGGCCGGCCGTGGTGT
>NNBV01002669.1_pt1 | contig 26878 bp, 23 predicted proteins | sample 1173771 | NCBI WGS metagenome assembly NNBV01 (sample SAMN07173938, study PRJNA388173) | plant metagenome | isolation source: symbiotic tissue sample KVS11 | place: Norway: Troms, Kvaloya island | reverse complement strand
ATGAAAGAATCTTCTTCGCTCAACCCCAGCATACGTGCTTTCAAAAAAGCGGCTTCAAAGTTATCTGCTTTCAGTAGTTTGATATGTTCGTCAAACTGTGGCTTCTCACCACATGAAATTCTGAATACTATTTTTGCGATATACCAGCTCATCTTTTTTAGGTGTTAGATATTTAGGTATTAGGTGTTAGATATTAGGTATTAGGACTGGGGAATCGGGATAATTAGTAGCTTTTGATTTCGATGCCACCGAATATGCTCGTGCCGATGAGCTTCAATACTTTGTTGGAGTCCACTCCTTCTGGGCTTTGCGGACGTTTGTCATCCAGTGCTGCAAAGATGGATACTACTTCAGATTGAATCTTCCAGTTGGCAGGTACAATCAACTTGGCGCCACCAAATACTTGAGTCAATTCAAGAGTAACCGTTCCTGTGAAGTCAGCCTGGGTCAAGATCAATTCTGTTCCGCCAAATACCGATACTGCTTCACCACCTTTAAAGTTTTTGGTGATTATGTTTCTTTTGTTGCCACCGAATACGGATACCATATCCAACACTTCACCCGAATCATCGGAAGAAGAAATCATCGGCTCATGCTTCCACGAATTCCAGCGATCGCTTCTGTTTTTGCGTGGGCGGAAAATCATAAGTAAACCCGCTCCTATTATTATAGTTGGCCAGATGAAGTGTCTCAGTTCAACACCTGGTACAAAATCATCAATCATGAAGGCAACACCAATTAAGATTGGAATGATCCATCCGCCCGGACGGAATGACCTGCGCGCGCCAAGAAAGAAACCAATAGCGATGGGAACCATCCAACCCGAAAAAAGCCAGTAAGGAACATCGGCTCCTGCCTGACGTGCCATGAAAACAGCACCTATAACAATCAGTGCAACACCACCCCATACCCGACCGGAGCGGGTATGTTCATTGTTCTCTATGTTACTGTTGTCACGTAAGTCTTTGTTTCTGTTGTCTGTAGTTTCCATTGCTGTTATTTTTTATTCAAATAAACGCCTAAATACGTCCTCCAGCCATCCTCAATAGGCGGGCAACAGCCGCCCGTCGGTGAACGCGGGAAGGGCGTAGGTGAATGAAGTGGCAATAAAACAAAAGCGTCTGCCCGTTCAAGTACGATTTATCAACTGTCCGCGGTAATCTTAATGCTGGGCCAGATTGAATGAGCAGGCCGCGGGTTGAACCTCGGTTTTATCATGATCGTCAGCGATCACGATAAAACCGAGGCTCGTTCAATTTTTGCGAGAGAGGATTGACACTTTGAGATAATTCTTTTCTTAATTGAAAGCATTTCTTCTTTCAAAGTGAGCATAAGTTATTTGGTGTGCTTTACATAGAATGTAGTTGTGCCCTGTGCGCGATGGCTCAATCGCATTTCACATAACGTCACTACGCGCGCAGTTTAGAGTTTAAATCTTTTCACGCGAGACGCGTGAAAAGATTTAAACCTGAAATTTCCGAAGATGCTTTAGGTCGCTGGCGACCTGAAGCATCTTCGGCTCTGTAAGGCGTCCTACTCATTACATCGAAGTGATTAGTGTTCCTTCCGCCTGCCTGCACAAACTTCATCGTAAGCAGATGTACGCGATAGCTTTAATGAATAAAAACTCATCAGGCTGCTCTGATTACATAAATGCCTATTGTCCTACTAATCGCCTGGGATATATTCACAACATTTTCATTTAAGAATGAAGAGGTTTGGTGAGTTGATTGATGATTGTAGAGTTGTGAGCGGTGATTAATGATTTTTCAGAACGAAGATTCGCTTGAATAACTTATTCAATTCGAACCTCTGCATACCTGGTGTATGAACTGAAGTTTTTCCGTTACTGCAGCTGGAACTACAAAGGGATAAAAGTCAGCATGGCCCATGCTTCGGTTTAAACTATTCACTGCAAACGTAAGGGGAAGCCAGGTCTTGAATATCTGGTTGAAATCTCCGATGGTATACGGATCACGATTAACTTCAACATCCAGCGTTCCTACACCCGTTCTCTTTTCAGAATGCACACCTAACCCGAAATAATACGCAGTCTCCAACGTATCCATCATGTGCAGGTAATGCGACCAGCTCTCGGCCCAGTCTTCCCACGCATGTGCCGTAGCATAGGGACTTATGAAATGATCGGACCAGTTGAGTGGCGCTCCGTTGGCATAGTACGTCTTCAACGCTTCACCATAGTCTGCATTTTCATTTCCAAAAAAAGACCGGAATTGCTCTTGCCTCGCCTGGTCTCTGATCAGCACATCCCAATAGTAATGACCAATTTCATGGCGAAAATGCCCCAACAGTGTTCTGTATTTTTCTCCAAGATCAAGCTTGTTGCGTACACGCTCGGCTTCATCTGCTTCTTCTATATTTAACGTAATCACTCCGTTGTCATGACCGGTAAGCACGCGTTGCTCACGCGATACATCGGCCAGGAAGTCGAACGCGATTCCACTATCACTATCGTTTTGTTTGGGATGAACAGGAAGATTCAATCGCAACAACGAATACACCAGGCGGTGCTTGGCTACTTCTATTCGCTTCCAGTAATCCAGGTTTTTAGAAGTCAGTACAGGTATAGTTCTGTTCAACTGGCAGGCGATACAAAAGACGGCATCATCGTGCTGTGGAATCAGCCAGTTGCAGGTAGCATATACCGCATTGGCACAGAAGCGATACACATTCTTTTGCTGCACATCGGTGTACACACCATTGCCATTTATCTTCAGGGTAATGAGGTCCAGCTGTTGTGCATCAAACCCCAGCGTATGTCCGCACTTCAAGCAAATGTTGTTTTCAAAATAAAGCAGGTTCTGGCACTCGTTGCAGGTGTATAATTTCATTTGTCCGAAGTTAGACTTTTAGGAATTGAGTATGGGATTTAATTCGGACAAGAAAGTCCGCGATGGAGTATAATAATTTCCATGCCATCAGAAGCGGTTCAATGAACCGACTAACGGCCTGTCATGCTTTCAAACATCACGAATCATTATTACTTTCAAGTTCACGATTTTTATTGCTATGCCCGATTTTGATTTATCTGCATCTCCCGTATGGCCGCGCTGGAGAAAAATGCTCTTCCGCTTCTTCGCCATCTACCTCTCCCTTCAGCTTGTACCGTGGGCATTACAATGGGTGATGGTCATTCCCGGTGTAGGGTACGTCACTCACTATTATGATGTCGCTGATGAGTGGATAGTGAACACTTCCAATCGCTATCTGTTTCATATAAAAGAGGTATTGGTACCTATGGGCGGAAGCGGAGATACCTCTTACGGCTGGGCACAGTTTTGCACCTATCTGCTCCTGGCTTTTGTGGGATGTATCATCTGGACGATAGCCGACCGGAGAAACAGTCATTACGAAAAGGCAGATTACTGGCTGCGCACTTTTGTTCGTTACAACATTGCCGGTGTTGCCTTCAGTTATGGAATTATAAAACTGTTTGCCCTGCAAATGTATTTTCCTAACCTAAGCCAGCTGGCTACTCCACTGGGGTGATTACCTGCCCATGCGATTATCCTGGTTGTTCATCGGTTACTCCACTCCTTATCAATTGTTTTCCGGGGCAATGGAAGTGGTGGCAGGATTGCTCTTGCTCAACCGGAGAACGATCACACTTGGATTGTTTGTGGCTGCAGGTGTATTCATCAATGTGATGCTTCTCAATTTGTCGTATGACATTCCTGTGAAAATATTTTCCATGCACATGGTACTGTACTGCTTCTTCTTACTGGCCCATGATGCACGAAGATTATTTCAGTTTTTTATTCTTAATAAGACCGCACCTTCCAATACTTCGTATGAGATTACGTTCTCCAAAACAGGAATGCGTGTATTCCGTATTGTCGCCAAGGTGGCATTCATCATCTTGGCAGTAGGCTTTACTTTTTATAATTCTTACTCAAGATATTATGAAAATGAAAAGGTAAGCGATGTCAAACCCATCAAGTCAGGCATCTACGATGTGAAGTTATTTGTGCTCAACAAAAAAGATACGATCCCTCCGTTAGCCACGGACAGCCTTCACTGGAAAGATGTGGTGTTCGACAAAGGTGGACAAGGAAGTGTGAACAGCACCGATACATTATTCCGCCAGCGATACCGCAGAGGATACTTTGCCTATCAGGCAGATACGGTAAAGCATACTTTAGGTTTAAAGAAATTCAATTACGACAGCACATTTCTGCTAACGATGCGTTATGAACTGCCTGACGAAAAAACCATTAAACTATGGACGAAACTTCGCGATGATTCTGTGTATGTAGAACTGGTGCGCAGCAAAAGACATTTTCAACTTACAGAAAGACAGTTTCATTGGCTGAGTGAATCGAACCGATGAAAAGGTTGTGACTAACCAAAAGCGACTTAATGAAAAAGGCAGGAGATAACAGCTGTTAATTCCTGCCTTTTCATTCGACTAAAAAAAAGATTCTTCTTTATCAGAATTACTCCTTCAAACTTTTAAGATAAGCAATGCTTTGTGGCACTTGCGTATTCACATGGCTGCTTTCATCTTCAATGAAATAGTGTGTAATGCCAATCTTCTTTGCTTCTTTGATGATTGCGGGAATATCAATTTCTCCGGTGCCGAGCGCTACATCATTTTCTGTAGAAGTACCTCCGGTTAAATCTTTCTTAGTGCCTTTGCGCAAATCCTTCATGTGAAGCAGCTTCCATCGGTCACCATACTTTTTCAATAAAGCTACCGGGTTGCCTCCACCAAAGTGAGTCCACAGCACATCCATTTCAAATGACACATACTTTGCATCTGTTTTAGTAATGATGTAATCCAGCAACGTTCCTTTTTCGTAAGGTTGAAATTCGAAACCGTGTACATGGTAGCAAAATGTCAATCCGTTTTCAGCAAGCACTTTTCCTGCTGCATTAAAATCGGCCACGGCTTTCTTTGCATTATCCAGATTGAATTTTCCCTTTTCATGTGGAATCCAAGCGCACATCACATACTTCGCGCCCAATGCCTTTGCACTCTTCACTACCGCCATCGGGTCTTTTACTAACTCTTCATAACCAGCACCTGTCGATGGAATAGTAATGCCCCGTTCGTCACACAGTTTTTTAAATTCTTCCGGAGTTAGATTGCCCATGATACCTTCTACTTCTGTAAAGCCCATGGCTTTGATGGAATCCAACGTGGCGGCTACGCCATTGGGGAAACTTCTGCGAAATGTATAGGTCTGTACGCCAAATTGTGCCGTGTATAATGGCTTACTACTTTTTTGTGCCTGTGCAGAAGAATGCAGCAGAACAATAAGAGCAGCAATGATCGGAATGAGTTTTTTCATATATGCTTTGTTTGTTAAGTGATTCAATGTATTAAGTTAATACAAGATTGGAAAGTTAAATTATAGCAGTGGACTGAAGAGGCGATATGCAGGCTAATCCAAAAAAAGTTGTGCATCTCTGAGTCTCCTGTGCAATGGAATTTTATACTCCATAAAAGCAATCACTGAATTAAATATGAACCGGCCTTCCAGAATCCATTTTTCTTGCTAATTTAACATTCTTGTTCGTCACAATCGATTGAAAAAGCTCATTTCTATAGTTTTATTGCTGGCCCTGCTCTTCAACCTGGCAGGATACAACTTACTTTTCTGGGCATTGAAGTATCAGGCAAAGCAGGAATTGATTCAACATCTGGATGCTAATTCCTACTCCGCCAACAGAACGATAACCATTAAAATTCCGATCTCCATCCCTTATCAGACCGACTGGACTGCGTATGAAAGAGTAGATGGTGACTTTGAGCATCACGGTGAGTTTTATAAACTAATCAAACAAAAACTGGCGAGCGATACACTTTATGTAGTCTGTATTAAAGATCATAAGCAAAAGCAACTCTCCAGTGCCATGGCTGACTTCACCAAACTGGTACACGATCTTCCCGGCACTTCCAATACACTTAAGCTGTTGGGAAGTTTTCAAAAAGAATATAAGTTCAGTACTACTGTTGAGTTATTCGCCAATGCTTCGGGCTGGTTCAGAAACAGGAACTATACCGATGCGGTGTTTTCTCTGCTTCATTATAATGAAGAGATTGTCTCTCCTCCTCCGGAATCCTACTCCTGATTCCTTTTACTGATAAGAACATTTTTAACAAAATGAGTAAGCATCAAATATTAGTTGCTTACACCTTCGCACGCATCCTGAATTTTCAAGAAGTAACGGATTGCACCTGTGGAGATTTCTTATCGTCTGCAACACACATTATAAAGTTTATCACTACACCATTCATTTATGAAAATAAAATTCTACTCCGCTATTATAGTTCTCTTTCTATCCGTCTGCTCTGTTACCTTGTTTGCTCAAGGTTGTGTAGCTGTTCGTAATATGAGCACCACCGGCAATATCTACGACAGCACACAAAACGGCAGCTGGCAGTTTTCCATGAACTATCGTTACTTCCGCTCGTACAAACACTTTGTAGGCGATGAAGAACAAAAAGAACGTACCGAGCAAAAAACCAACGTAATCAACAATGACAATTCATGGTTGCTTGGCATCAACTATACACATAACAAATACTGGAGCTTCTCGGCCGTTGTTCCTATCTTGTACATTGACCGCTCTTCTTTATATGAACACCTGGGCAATACCAGTGGCGAACGTTATCATACCCAATCAAAAGGATTAGGCGATATTCGTGTATCCGGATATTTCAACGCACTATCCGGTAAACGCGGCCGCCTGATGGTTGGTCTTGGCGCGAAGCTTCCTACAGGTAACTCTAACTATGCCGACTATTTTCATAAGAAGGCAGCGGACGGCACAACAACAGTGCTACAGTTGCTTTCCGTTGATCAATCGATACAGCCGGGTGATGGTGGCTTTGGTATCACTACCGAACTGGACGCGATTGTTACCCTGGCACACAATACGTTCTTCTATGCAGGTGGTGTTTATTTATTCAACCCTCGCAATACCAACAATACTTTGAGAAGTTCGGCTTCTACGGCTCCGCTTAATCGCTGGTCGTATAATTCAGTTACCGATCAGTTCTTTGCACGTGCCGGTGTTCGCTATGTGGTGCACAACATACAGGTGGGTATGGGAGGTCGCGTAGAAGGCATCCCTTCCAAAGATGCACTTGGCAAGAGTGATGGCTTCCGCAGACCCGGATACATCGCTTCACTAGAACCATCTGTTTTTTACAACACAGGTAATCATACGTTTGGTTTGAATGTGCCTTTCGCCCTTGTGCGCAACAGAACACGTAGCCAGAATGATATTGAAAAAGGATGGGATCCCAAGACAGATAAACTCGCTCATGGTGATGCCGCCTTTGCTGATTATCTGATTTCTATTACTTATGCCTATCGCTTAAGCAAAAAATCAATCAGCCCTTTTGGCAAGGGGCAGTCTGCGATTAAGTAAATAATAAAACATTTCCTCAGACCGTGTCTGTTTCCTCGGACTGTGTCCTCACAGTCCGAAACACATTTTCATTATTAGTAAACAAAAGAGGAGAGTTATCACTCTCCTCTTTTGTATTCATCATTCCAGTCTCTGAAATTATTCCGTCCATATACTTCCGATCAAATACGTTTTCGCCTGGCCGGATATCAGCACACGATCACCCGCATCGACACACGTTAGTTTTCCTACACGATCAGACAACTGTAGTGCGGTCATTTCTTTTTTATTTAGTCTCTTGCTCCAGAACGGAATCAATGAACAATGTGCAGAGCCGGTTACCGGATCTTCAAAGATCGTAGACTGTGTAGTAAAGAATCGGGAGACGAAGTCAACTGTATCACCCGGTGCCGTAATAATGATTCCACCCGGATTAAGGTTGATCTGATCAAGGATAGCGCGGTTCCATTTTATATTGGCAATGTCCTCCTGTTTTTCAAATACCAAAACATAATCACGCGACTTATATACTTCTTTGGGTTGTCGGCCTATTGCCTTTTGAATGACTTCAGGAAGCTCAGACTGCTCCGGCATGCGGGATGGAAAATTCAATGTATAGTTATCTGATTGCTTTTCAACCAGCAACAATCCGCTTTTACTCGCGAACTGAATGTGAGGGGAAACATGACCTAGATGATTTTTCAGAACATGAGCCGTTGCTAACGTAGCATGACCACAAAGATCCATTTCAATATCGGGCGTAAACCAGCGAATATGAAAATGATCATCCACCGGAATAAAGAAGGCGGTCTCAGCAACAGCATTCTCCTTTGCGATCGTCAACAACAAATCATCGAGCAACCATTCGGTAAGCGGAACAACACAGGCAGGATTCCCGCCAAAAACTTTATCCGTAAAGGCATCGACTTGAAAAACTTTTAATTCCATGTATACAATGACTGTTTATTTCAGGCAACCAATATAATGGATTAATTACGACAGACTATTCTCCCTCCACCAGCTTCTTTATTTCTACCAGGATTGGATTCCATCCTTCTCCGTTATTATAAGCTTCCTTATATCTCTTTTCACTGTCGGCTACTTTGGCATAATCACCCTGTGTTACAGTAAACACGGTTTGATCACCTTTCTCTTCCAGGCTATAAGTAACTACAAGATAATTTTCCGGTATATCATCGATGGAAGACATCGGATCAATGGTGGTATAAGCGAGAAACTTTCCGGGCTGAATGTCTTTGATGGTACCTTTTACAAACACGGTTTCTTTTCCTTCATACATGGCCGACCATAATAATGAGCTGCCTTTTTTCCAATCGGAGATCGTCTCACAACCAAACATGTATTTCTTTGTTTGCTGTGGATTAGTTAGTGCATCCCATACTTTGGAAGCAGGTGCATGAATGGTAATAGTATTGGTAACAATTAATGGCTGACTCATGATGTATATCGGTTTAACAGAACAAATAAACATCCTGCTACTGACAACGGTATGTCAGCAGCATAAAATACTTATGAATCGGCTTTCCTGGATCTTGCTTTGGCAATCGTCTTCTTTCCTTTAGGATTATCGGTATCGTCACCCAATATGATGCCCCATGGTTTCAACTCATCCACACGATCGAAGATCACTTTAAGCACCGCGATACCCGGTATAGCCAGAAACATACCAGATACTCCGCACAGTGTTCCTCCAACCACCACACCCAGAATAGTGACCAGGGCATTGATCTTCACTTTATTTCCTACAATCATCGGCATTAGAAAATTATTATCCACTATTTGAACAGCTCCCAGTATAGCTGCTACCCAGATCACATCACCGGTACTATCCGAAGAGATCAACGTGATGAGCATACAAAAAATATTAGCGATGAGCATACCGATGTACGGAATGAGATTCAGCATCGCGGCAACCAGGGCAAGGAAGATAGCATACTTTATACCCAGGATAAGAAAGCCGATACAATTCAATGTAAACACAATCGCCATATCGATACCCAGACCTAACACATAGTGCTGACCGATGAAACGGGATTCGTTCAGTATCTCTTCTACTTTTTTTGGATTGGCATTTTCAAAAACGGAGACAAGGAATTTCTTAATAAGATGCCTGTAAAATAAAATAAGGAAGGTATATACTGGCAAAAAAACGACATACGAAAGCATCTCGGTAAGCGTGCCAAAGGTTTTACCCACGATACCCGCCCCTGACGATTTCATATTCTTGACTGCATCTTTCACATATTGCCTTTGCGTGGAGCCATCAATATGAAATTTATCATCTACCCAACCCTGAAAAGAAGTAATCAGATCAGCAAAGCGTTCTTTAATTGCATCCGAATCTTTTATGAACAATCCTACCTGGTGAGAGAGCAGGTAAATTACTCCTACAATCAGCAACAGCGAAACCAGAATGGATACGATAATAGAGAGTACGTTAGGGAACTTCAGCTTTACATAAAGAAAGCGCGTAACCGGGAGCAGCAGCGTAGCAAGCAGGATAGAAAACAGTAGAGGAACAATGATGCCCTGCCCCAGATAAAGCAGTGTAGCCAGCAAAGCTAGACTTATCAAATTAAGGCTAAGCCTTTTATAAAATGGTTCAGGTTCCGCAGTCATAAAAAGTAAAAGTGTGGTATTCGGTAAGTTAGCAGAAAAGGTAGTAAAAAGTGATGCCAGCCATGCAGCAGTTTGTTCTTTAAACCTCAAAGGCAAAGTGTACTTGACTTCGCATTATACACCCCGGATTGTCATTAGAATTTTATCACTCCTGTTTTGAATTTTATGACAACGTATTGGAGTAATGATTCTTCTGAGTAAAACTGTGGCCCTTGAAAAACGATAAGTGAAACAACAATTATAGGATAAAAAAAACCTGTTAAAGAACTGATTCCTTTAACAGGCTTGGTAAATATTCGGAATTATCATCGCTACATCAATTCATTCACTGCCATCCAGGCCATCAGACCCGGGCCAATCTTTAGGGCATCTTCATCGATATCAAAAGTAGGTGTATGCACATACGAAGTGATTCCCTTTGCTTCATTACGTGTACCCAGGCGATAAAATGAGGCAGGTATAATCTGCGAATAGTAAGCGAAGTCTTCCGAGCCCATCGCCAGATCAAGATCCACTACGTTTTCCTTACCGACATATAGCTCCGCTGCATTTCGTATTCTTCGGGTTACATCAGCGTTGTTATTCAGGAAAGGATATCCGTGCGAATACTCTACTTCACAGCGCCCGCCCATAGCTTCGGCTATGCCTTCGGCCATCTTTTTTATTTTTTCCAAACCACTGGCGCGCCACTCTTCATTCAGTGCACGGAATGTACCGGCAATGTTTACTTCATCAGGGATAATATTAGTAGCTCCTTCACCAATGATTCTTCCAAAAGTCAACACAGTAGGCTGCTTAGGGCTTGCATTACGACTGATCACTTGCTGCAAGGCAACAATGATATGTGACGCGATGACAACCGGATCGATACATAACTCCGGTGCTGCACCATGGCCTCCTTTGCCAATCACCTTCAGATAAATCTCATCGCTGCTGGCCATGTACATGCCTTCACGAAAACCTATTTTACCTACAGGTAATAGCGGAAACACATGCTGCCCGAGAATGGAAGCAGGCTGTGGATTTTCAAGCACACCATCGCGGATCATGTACGATGCTCCACCAGGATTTTTCTCTTCACCTGGTTGAAAAATTAATCTAACGGTACCTTCAAACTGATCTCTCACTTCATGAAGGATGCGTGCCGTACCCAATAACGATGATGTATGCACATCATGACCACAGGCATGCATTACTCCTTTGTTCTGCGACCGGTAAGGCACATTGTTTTTCTCTTCGATAGGAAGCGCGTCCATATCGGCACGAAGAGCAATTGTTTTTTTTGACGGATTCTTTCCTTCTATCAAAACAACAAGACCGGTATCGGCTACTCCTTCCTGAGGAGATAAGCCCCAGCCCTTTAACGTACCGGCAACAAACTTTGCAGTTTCATACTCCTGATACGAAAGTTCAGGATGAGCATGAAGATGTCTGCGAAGGTTTACTATTTCTTCTGCGTAAGCAATTGATTTCTGGCGTATAGTATCAAGCAATGACATAAAACAAATGTAATTAATCTGGTTTTGAATGGAGAAAGTGGCCACGGCTCATTTCAGGCGGGCACAAAAAAATAATATACGCGCCAAATAGGCGCAACTACCTGATAGGAACCCTTTCGGGGACAAGAATAGTATTGGGGAAAAACTGCTTGATGTGGGTGAGGTCTTTCTGTGCTTCAAGGCGGCTGAAATAGCTGCCCACAGTAACCCTGAATTTAGGTTGGTTATATTGAAGTGCGGCTGACAGATCAGGCACACTGGATGACATCCTTCTCTTGGTATCCATCGCCTCTTCGCGATTGGTGCCCGAGTAAACCTGTAAGGTATACCCGTCTACAAATTTCTTTGAATGGTTAATACGGTCAATGCTGTCAAGGACAGTATCTACTTTCTTGTTCACATTGAGAACAGGAGTCGCTACATAGACCTTCTCAGCCGAAGCTAATACAGGAGCTTCCTTTTTGGATGAGTCGCCCGTAATCTTAGGGCGGTAAGCAGACAGATTTTCAGAATGGGCCGTACTACTGTTGCTGCCCGCCAGTTGGGCGGCACAGCCATTCAGGATTGCTCCTGCCAGTAATAGTATAGGCACTCTGAAATTCATGTCGGCAGCTAAAATACAAAAAATTGATTACCCTTCAATAACCACACATCTTCCGGCTTTGATGTCCTCTTCTACTTTTTTGTATTTAACGTCTTTCATCACCTCTCCGTTTTGATATTGTACCGTTACTTTATCATTGCGGTTGGCTATTTTCTCTGATTTAGTAGGCATTATTTTCTCTTGCTCACGCGGAGGGCCTTGTGGCTGAGGTGCACTGCCTCCACCTTCTAATAATGAATGCGATTCTTCCTTCTGCTCTTTCAGTTTCACCTTAGCACGTTGCACTCGCGCTTCTTGCAATTGATCAGGCTCCTGCTCGGTGATGTCTGCCTTCATCAGGAATGAAATTGTTTCTTCATTCACGCGTGTAATGAAACGCTTGAATGCTTCAAAGCCTTCGAACTTATAAATCAATAATGGATCTTTCTGTTCGTACACTGCATTTTGTACCGATTGCTTCAGGTCATCCATATCGCGCAAATGCTCTTTCCACTGCTGATCGATGATCGCCAGGGTAAACATTTTTTCCATGGAACGAAGAAGCTCTGCGTTATTGGATTCGATGCTCTTCTTAAGATTAGTAGCTACCGCAATTTGTTTAGAACCATCATCGAACGGAACAAGTATGTTTTCGATGTTGGCACCACGTGTCTTGTAAATGTTGCTGATTACCGGCATTGCTTTTTCAGCGATCACTTTATTCTTGTGATCGTATTGCTTCAATGCCTGATCGTATAATTTTTCGGTCAGCTTATTCAGATCCAGCTTGGAGAATTCTGTCTCTGTGATATTGAAATCAAAACCAAATGTAGTCAGTACGGAAAGCTTGAAGTTTTCAAACGACTCGCCATTCTTGGCATTCGATACCATCTCTTCAGAAGTATCGTACAGCATGGTTAAGATATCCAGTTGCAAGCGTTCACCGAACAACGCATTTCTTCTGCGCTTGTAAATAACTTCACGTTGCGAGTTCATCACGTTATCGTATTCCAGCAAGCGCTTGCGGATACCAAAGTTATTCTCTTCAACTTTTTTCTGAGCACGTTCAATGGAACTGGTCACCATCGAATGAGAAATTACTTCTCCTTCTTTCAACCCTAACTTATCCATGAAGCGGGCAATACGCTCAGGCATGAACAAACGCATAAGGTTGTCTTCCAGTGAAACATAGAACTGTGAAGTTCCCGGATCTCCCTGGCGACCTGAACGACCACGCAACTGACGGTCTACTCTTCGTGATTCATGGCGCTCCGTACCAATGATAGCCAAGCCACCCGCAGCACGCGACTCCGGAGTAAGTTTAATATCCGTACCACGACCCGCCATGTTGGTAGCGATCGTTACTGTTCCTGGTTTACCTGCTTCCGCAACAATATCCGCTTCACGCTGATGTTGCTTCGCATTCAATACATTGTGTTTGATCTTTTTGAACTGAAGCATACGACTCAGTAATTCCGATATTTCTACCGAAGTGGTACCCACCAGCACCGGGCGGCCTTCTGCAGTCAGTCTTACAATTTCTTCTACTACAGCAGTGAATTTTTCACGGATGGTCTTATAAACAAGATCATCCATATCCTTACGTGTTATCGATCTGTTAGTAGGGATAGTAACCACATCCAACTTGTAAATGTCCCAGAATTCACCTGCTTCTGTTACGGCTGTACCCGTCATACCGGCCAGCTTGTGATACATGCGGAAATAATTCTGAAGTGTGATGGTGGCATATGTCTGTGTCGCATCCTCCACTTTCACATTTTCTTTTGCTTCAATTGCCTGGTGCAATCCGTCCGAATACCTGCGGCCATCTAATACACGACCGGTTTGCTCATCGACAATCTTTACTTTGTCATCAACAATGATATACTCCGTATCCCGCTCGAAAAGCGTATATGCTTTCAGTAACTGATTGATGCTGTGGATACGTTGTGTTTTCGTTCCGTAGTCACGAATCAATTCGTCTTTCTTCTGTGTGCGTTGCTCATCAGTTAGAGAAGCATCCTTCTCGATCTTAGTCAACTCCATTCCAATCTCCGGAAGGATAAAGAACTTGGTATCCTCACCTTCACCCGTGATCAGGTCTAATCCTTTTTCAGTAAGCTCAACGCTGTTGTCTTTTTCATCGATAACAAAGTAAAGCGGAGCATCGGCATTGGGCATTTCTTTCTTGTTATCCTGCAAATGGAAGTTCTCTACCTTTTGCAAAATGTTCTTCATGCCTGATTCACTCAGCAACTTGATCAATGGCTTGTACTTCGGCATGGCACGGTGTGCACGGAATAGCGCAAGACCACCGTCCTTCTCATTACCTTCTGCAATTTGCTTCTTCGCATCGTTCAGGTATTGGTTGATTGCCTTTTTCTGCGCTTCTACTACTTTGTTGATTCTTGGCTTCAAATCATAGAATTCATGCTGATCGCCACGTGGCACCGGGCCTGAAATAATCAACGGAGTACGGGCTTCATCGATCAACACCGAATCGACCTCATCGACCATCGCAAAGTGATGACCTCTTTGTACCAACTCTTCCGGATCACGCGCCATGTTGTCGCGCAGGTAGTCGAAACCAAATTCGTTATTAGTACCATACACCACATCTGCCTGGTAGGCATTTCTGCGGGCGATGGAGTTGGGTTCGTGCTTATCAATACAATCTACTGTGAGGCCATGGAACTGAAACAACGGAGCCATCCATTCACTATCACGCACAACGAGGTAAGTGTTGACCGATACGATATGCACACCGCGTCTTGCTAGTGCATTAAGAAAAGCCGGGAATGTTGCCACCAAAGTCTTTCCTTCACCCGTAGCCATCTCAGCAATCTTCCCTTCATGAAGTGCAATACCGCCTATGATCTGCACATCGTAATGCACCATGTCCCACTTGATCATGTTGCCGGCAGCCATCCACTGGTTATGCCATTGTGCTTTGTCGCCTACTATTTTTACGTTCGGATATTTTGCTGCAAAGGCACGGTCATAGTCTTGGGCCGTTACCTCGATGTAAGCATTTTCTTTAAATCTTCGTGCCGTTTCTCTTACGATAGCGAAAGCAAGTGGCAATACTTTTACTAATACTTTTTCGAGTTCGGCATTCCGTTCTTTTTCAATCTTATCAATTTGTGAAAAGATGAATTCCTTTTCGTTAAGTGCCATCTCGGGATGGTCGGCAATGCGCTTGTGTAATTCGGCCAGCTGATCATCGATATTTTTGAGTTGCTCGTTGATGTAGTGCTGAACTTCTACACTCTTTTGACGGAGTTCATCGTTCGTTATCACCTTTAATTTCTCGCCTTCGGCCTTGGTGTCATCCACCATTGGCGTCATGAGTTTAATATCTTTATCCGACTTGGTTCCGAAGAGTTTAGCGATGAGTTTTAACATAAAATCTATAGTCTGTAATTAATCTGCCGCAAAGGCATAAAAAAGGTTCGAAAGTTAAGGATTTGGAAGGTGCAATTATAGTTCCATTTCGTGCCGAAACAGCATTTTGGCAGAAAGTTATGTGTAGGTGGATAAACCCTGCTATGACGGGTTGGCCGTTATTTAACATTTAGGGGAATGACCTGCTTAATCTTGAAGCTCAATTTCGCCCTCAAATACCTTTTGGGCAGGGCCGATAAGGAATATATCGCTGAACGAATTTTCTTTGGATTTGAACTCGATGGAGAGTTCTCCGCCCAATACTTTGATTTTCACTGGTGATGTATAGCCTTTAAGCGAAGCGGCCAGGGCTGATGCAGTGACACCCGTTCCGCACGACAACGTTTCTTCTTCCACACCACGCTCGTACGTGCGCACAAACAAGGTATTGTCCCCGATCTCTTCTACAAAATTGGCATTGGTGCCAATAGGATGAAAAGTTTTGCTGTAGCGAATCTCCCTTCCTTCCGGAGTAACAGGGTAATCGTTGAGCGTATCAACAAATTTTACAAAATGAGGAGAGCCTGTATTCATCGAAACACCACCGTCCACACTTATCAATTCATTGACATCGTTCATTTTCAGTTTCACAATGTCATTGGGCAATACTTCCGCTTCATGAGGACCATCATACGCATTGAAAGTAGTCTTACCATGAATCATGCCCAGGTCAGAAGCAATTTTAACCGCTGCGCGACTTCCATTTCCGCAAAGGCTTTGTGTGCCATCGCCATTGTAATACGAAAGCTTGAAATCAAACTTCAGATCTTTTTCAATGATCATCACGCCATCGCAGCCCACACCAAACTTGCGATCACAAAGTCTCATGATCTGCTCAATCGAGAGTTGATACTGGCCAATACGATTGTCAATAATGACAAAATCATTGCCTGTAGCCTGATATTTATAGAACCTGATTTTCATAACGTCAGCTTACTGACTGTCTTATTATTTTACCTCTTCGTAATCCACGTATTCACCACCATTGATGCTTCCCTTGCGCTTATCTTTTTTAGGAGTTGGGGCGGTATTCTGACGAGGTGGTGGATTACGGAGTTGCTGTGATGCAGCACCTGCGCGAAAAAACATGTTTCCGATCTTGTAAACCGAATAGATGACCAGCGAAAAAATCAGCAGAAATTTAAACATGCCTAAATGTATTACTTGATTTATCTATACTCTATTTCAAATCACGCGCATTAACATACACAACCTTGCCTCCTCTGGAAATAACAAGTTGTCCATTCTCCTTTTTGGTTTGTTCAATAAGACGTTGTACGGCAATGCTTACACCTTTAACTAATTGATCACTAAAAGAAATAGTTGCCTTCATTTTTTAAAGTTTAAAGTTAAGGTATTCCAAAGATCAGAATTATAGATTGTATTTTCAATATTACTTTTTCCATCAGCAATTAGCTGAATTTTATCTGTGGAGTTGTCCGCTACAGTCCATTCATCAGCTAAACTCATGAAATCAGGTAAATTTCCGATGCCTCTTTTATATCTTCTTTCTATAACTTCATCAGGAATCGAATGGCCACCATTTTTTACTCTTTGATTCACTCGTTTTTTAGCCAAGTCAAAACTATCAAGCCATAAAAAAAACAGAATGATCGTATAACCTTCTGCTTTGGCACTTTTCAGTAATGAAAGATAACTTTTAGTGGATAAAGTAGTTTCCAATCCAAAATCAACTTTCTCACGAATCAAATGCCTAACTCTTTCTAACATTATCCTTCCAGCTTGAATAGATACACCTTCAGGGGAAAATGGAGATAACCCTCTTGCTATTTCATCTGCATTTACAAACTCTTTGCAATTCAGAATTTCCGGCAACAAAGTATAAGACGCTGTCGTTTTGCCTGCTCCATTACATCCTGCGATGACATATAAATTAGGCATATCACATTTGTATCAGCTTTAACGGCTCAAATACAAATTTCGTTCAGCATAGATATTGAGGAAATAATCGTCCATTAAATCATCAATAAAGTAGATCGCTTCACCGGTTGACTTCATTTCGGGACCTAATTCCTTCGTTACTTCCGGGAATTTGCTGTAAGAGAATACCGGCACTTTTATCGCATATCCTTTCTTGGTAGGATTGAAATTAAAGTCCTTCACTTTCTTATCGCCCAGCATCACTTTAGTGGCATAGTTCACGTAAGGCTCATCATACGCCTTGCAAATGAACGGTACTGTGCGCGATGCACGCGGGTTGGCTTCAATGATATAAACCGTATCGTTTTTAATGGCGAACTGAATGTTGATCAGTCCCACCGTCTTCAACGCTACCGCAATACGTTTGGTATATGTTTCAATCTGCTTGATGATAAAGTCACCTAAGTTATAAGGAGGCAATACGGCATACGAATCACCGGAGTGAATACCTGCGGGCTCAATGTGCTGCATGATACCAATGATATACACATCTTCACCATCACAGATGGCATCTGCTTCGGCTTCTATTGCTCCATCAAGGAAGTGATCCAGCAATACCTTGTTCTCCGGTAAGTGTTTCCAGATGTCGAGGATGTGATTTTCCAGTTCGGTTTCGTTGATCACAATCTTCATGCTCTGTCCACCCAATACATACGATGGTCTTACCAGCAAGGGGAATCCGATGGTCTTGGATGCTTCCAAAGCTTCGTCTGCATTAGTCGCTACGCCAAATTCAGGATAGGGAATATTTAAATCCTTTAACAACGCTGAGAAACTTCCGCGGTCTTCGGCAAGATCAAGTGCTTCGTACGAAGTGCCCATGATCTTTACACCATACTTCTCTAATTTTTCCGCCAGCTTCAAAGCCGTTTGTCCACCCAGCTGCACAATGACACCTTCCGGTTTTTCATGCTGAATGATGTCCCACAAATGTTCCCAGAATACCGGCTCGAAATAAAGTTTATCCGCAATATCAAAATCGGTAGAAACGGTTTCCGGATTACAGTTGATCATGATGGTTTCATAGCCTGCTTCTTTGGCCGCCAGCACACCATGCACACACGAGTAATCAAACTCAATACCTTGCCCGATACGGTTAGGGCCAGATCCCAATACAATTACTTTCTTCTTATCGGATACGATGGATTCGTTTTCTTTATCAAAAGTAGAATAGTAGTAAGGAGTTTTCGCTTCAAACTCAGCAGCACAAGTGTCTACTAATTTGAATACACGATTGATACCCATCTCTCTGCGCTTGTTGTGCACTGCACTTTCTTTGCAATCCATCAGGTGAGCAAGTTGACGATCGGCATACCCTTTCTCTTTTGCGGTGCGCATTAGAGTAACAGGTATCGTGTCCAGTTTATATTTTTCTATCTCCTGCTCCAGTTCAATGAATCCCCAGATCTGTTCGAGAAACCATTTATCTATTTTGGTGAGGTTCTGAATGGTCTTCATGGAAATGCCCAGCTTCATGGCATCATAGATATGGAATACTCTGTTCCAGCTTGGGTGCTCCAGACTATATAGAATGTCTGCCTGCTTGGTCAATTCTTTTCCATCGGCACCCAGTCCGTTTCTTCTGATCTCCAGCGACTGACAGGCTTTCTGTAATGCTTCCTGGAAGTTTCTTCCGATACCCATTACTTCACCAACGGATTTCATCTGCAAACCAAGTTTGCGATCAGCACCAGGGAATTTATCAAAGTTCCAGCGAGGGATTTTTACGATCACGTAATCAAGTGCTGGCTCGAAGTAAGCAGTAGTTGTTCCTGTGATGGCATTCTTCAATTCATCCAGGTTATAACCGATTGCCAGCTTGGCAGCAATCTTGGCGATAGGATAGCCGGTTGCTTTTGATGCCAATGCGGATGAGCGTGAAACACGTGGGTTAATTTCAATACCAATGATGTCATCGTTATCCGGATTAACCGAAAATTGCACGTTGCAACCACCGGCAAAAGTTCCGATTCCGTTCATCATCTTGATGGCCAGGTCGCGCATCTTCTGATACACCGTATCAGGTAATGTCATCGCCGGTGCTACGGTAATCGAATCGCCCGTGTGAATACCCATCGGATCAAAGTTCTCAATCGAACAGATAATGATCACATTACCAATTCCATCGCGAAGCAACTCCAGCTCATACTCTTTCCAGCCCATGATGCTTTGCTCCACCAATACTTCGTGTATCGGTGACGCATGAAGTCCTCGGTTAAGCGCAGCATCAAATTCTTCAGGCTTGTTTACAAAACCACCGCCTGTACCACCCAAGGTAAAGGAAGGGCGTATAACTAAAGGAAATCCAATTTCCTGTGCAATCTCTTTTCCTTCGAGGAACGATGTAGCGGTGGCGCCTTTGCACACCCCCACATTGAGCTCGATCATCTTCAACCGGAATTTCTCACGGTCTTCCGTCATTTCAATCGCTGCAATGTCAACACCGATGATCTTCACACCGTAATGTTCCCATATTCCTGCTTTATCGCAGTCAATACAAAGATTCAGAGCGGTTTGTCCGCCCATAGTAGGCAATACGGCATCGATGTGGTGCTTTTCTAAAATCTCCCTGATCGATTTCTTTTCGAGTGGAAGCAGGTAAACGTGATCGGCCGTCACCTTGTCGGTCATAATGGTGGCCGGATTAGAATTAATCAACACCACCTCTATTCCCTCCTCACGGAGTGAACGGGAAGCTTGTGACCCTGCATAGTCAAATTCGCAGGCCTGACCAATAATAATAGGACCGCTACCTATAATTAGTACCGAACGGATGCTTCTGTCTCTTGGCATTGCTGATTAGTGGATGGATAAATTGCGCAAAAATAAACAGGATTTTCAGGAATGAAGGACTAGCAGGACTAATTCTTCAAATCTTTTTCAGGAATCCATTTCACACTAAAATCAATCCTTTCGTCATCCCTCTTTTGGAGTTGCTTCTTAGAAGGGAAACGTATTCTAAAATGCTAATGCACAATGATTTTCCGCGAGATCATTTTATCGCCTGTCTCTATTCTTAAAATGTAGAGACCTGCGGGCCAGTTGGTTTCAAATTCTTTTTGAGTCACCGTTTCTTTTACTTCAATCGTTTCGGCTGTCACCAATCTGCCTTGTGAGTTGAAAAAAGACAAATGAAAGGATGCGGGCTGAGCGGAAGTTAACTCCAGTGATACTTTCCCATTCTCTACCGGGTTGGGATAAATCTGTATACCACTTAACACTGAATTCTCTAGTCCTGTGATCGGCCCCTGAATGCTGAGGTTGTCAATTGCCCAGCCCCATCCGTTTTTAGTGGCGTTGGCCGATAACCGGAACCGGATCAGCACTTTGTCGCCTGCTTTAAATTTCCCGGTGGCAGTCATATTGATTAACCGATTCTTCAGTAAAGCAGAAGTACCGTTTTGTGCATTTGTAAAAGCAGCACTCCATGTAGCGTTAGCCGAAGCATTATAATTGGCAATCATTGCCTCCCAGGTTACGCCATTATCTTTGGAGCCTTCCACCGTCACATATTCTGTAGCGGTCGACTCGGTAATCACTTCTTCATCGAAACTAATGAATGGGTTACCATCACCGATAGTAATGGGAGTCTTGAGCAGATAAATAAAATCAGAAGTCTTATTTAGCCCAAATCCGTTGGGATAAGGATGGGTGGTGTTAATCAATCCATTGTTGAATGCAGTAGGTTGTGAAACGGTAAAGAAGTTTCCAACAAAATCAGTATTCGTGGTATTGAAATCAGAAACGTATTGGGTTGCCGCTGCATTGAATTCTATAACCGGCACATTAAAAAAATCGGTAGCAGGAATAACACTTTCATTTCCTGTAGGATCTTTTGCTCTTATTCTATATTTGAATACATCTCCTTTATTTAATCCGGTAACTACCTGGTTCAACGTATAATTACTTGTGCCTGCAGCGACAGGGAAGTTATAGGTATTGATCGCCTGACTGTTAATCTGATACTCCACCGACAAACTTGATAATGCATCGCCATCGGTAGCATTAACTGCGATTGTAAACTGATCATTACCTTTTAACTGGTAGTTTAAATGATCGTGCAGCAATAGAGGTGGTACTTCATCAATCTGAATGCGCAGGTTATCAATGGCCCATCCCCATCCATGCACTAGTTGATCGGCAAAGACACGGAAGCGGATAACGACCTCATCGCCTGCTGCAAAATTACCTGCCGCAATAAGATTAATCTCTCTGGTCTTAAACAAAGCAGGAACACCCAGCGCAGTAGAGTTAGGTTGTGTTTCACTATCCGATGCGCTATTAAATCGTGTAAGCCAATCCGCCTGACTCCTGGAATTATATCCATCCAATAAACGCTTCCAGGTGGCACCTCCGTCTTTCGATCCTTCTACAACCACATAATCGAAAAATCCGGTGCTGCCAAAAGCGGCACCTTCATCGGATGGCTCTACCAAAACGATTTCATCAAAGCGAACAAAAGCATCTGCTGCTTTTAATTTCACTGGCACTTTCAATTGATACACAAAATTGCTTTCACTGTTTGTGCCCGTTCCGTTGGGGTAAGGATGTGAAGTATGAATAGCTCCGTTGTTGAAACCTGTTGGGGTTTGTACACTGAAAAGATTGTCGCCAAAGAAATCGTTAGTGGAGAAATTAAAATTGTTGGCGTACGAAGTTTGCACTGGCAGCAATCCGGTAACCGGAACTTCAAAATAATTAGTTGCCGGAGTGACTGTCTGATTATGTGCCACCGAAGTATCAATTGCCCTGATTCTGTATTTTACTATATCATTCTGCGAAAGCAAGGGTGAAAAACTGATGGTAGCTTCATACAATGAATCAGCAGGTGTCTTCAACGTCATGGTAATATCCGGCTTTGCCACGCCATTGATCTGATATTCTACTTTTACCGATTGAATACCAATGTTGTCAGACACAATCGCATTCAACACCAGCTGAGAGTCTGTATCTATGAGAAATTGTTTTGCATCATGTACAATCTTCGGAGCCTTGCTGTCAGGCCCGGCACTGAAGGTAAAAATAGATTGTCGTGGAGTGCTTCCCTGTAGATAGGTTATTCCTGGCAATGCTGATTGAAGCTGCGCATTATCCTTTGCAGAAATATAATATCCGTAAGTGATCGCTGATGATGATGAAGGTATGTTGCCTGAAAATTCATTCGCGTTTCCTGTTGCCGTCATACTTACATCCGTGAAGGAAGTTCCGTTAGTAGTGTAATGCAACTTTACCGATGATGCATCGTACGCCTTATCACTCTGAATGATCGCTTTCACCACGTAAGGAGTATTGAGTGCTTCGGTATTGGGTAACGGGGTATGTTTGATCAGTATCCTGGTCCAGCCCATATCATTAAGCATCGCCATAGCAATCGGCCCGGGGTCGTGAATGGTTTCTCTGAATCCAATCTGCGGTGTCATCAGTGAGTTGGCATCGCCTGCCGCATAAGTAGTTTCATCCAAATGAGCAATGCTTGAGCCTGCGCTGAATGTAGTAGGTGCATAAATTTTGGCGCGGGTTCCTGAATTACTTGTAAGCACAGAGGGTGAATTGAAAAACAAATTAGCACTTACCAGTTGTGTTCTGAGATTGGCAGAAGGCTGTGTAAATGAAGTGACCAGGTTCTGCGCAGAAAGATTCTCCAGGTAAGTGGCATAGGTAAAAACAAAATCGCCATTGGATATCAGTCCATTCGTACCGCTCACAGTATAGTTATGATTGATGCCCAGGCCATGGCCAATCTCATGCAGCACAATAGAAACCAGGTCATATGTACCCACAGGAGCTCCACCACCGGTTCCATAAAACCACGAGCTATTACTACTGTTGAATGAAGCTACAATGTCAGGACTACCTGCACCATTTAGCTCCACACCCATTATCTTTTCTGCAAGCGCAACCGGATACCAGGCTTGCTGACGCTGAGCACCTGAAAAGTTGCGATAGAATGTACCCGCTGTTGCACTTCCCAAAACACCTGTGCTTAACGATTCCCACGTTGCCGTGATTCGGATAGGAACATCAGATGAAATTAATGTAGCCCATATATCCACAGCTGCCTGAAATGCAGTTTGGGCTTCGACCGAGAAATTAACATACGTTACTTCAAAGGTTGCTGTCTTGGTACGGCCCGTGGCATTCCATTTTAAAGGAGAAGGGATATACGTATGTTTATCGTGCGGATCGGCATAACAAACAGCAGGTTGTCCGGGCTGCATTATCTCAAACCCGCGCTTGTGCTGCGCCTTTACATTCATAACGATTATTACTGCAAACAGCAAAACAACGCCACTTCTCTTCATGAACTACTTATTTTAAAATGTAATATGCTTAATTTGATTTTATGTTGATACCGGATATGATAAAAATAATAACAACCTCATTTTTACTTCTCATTACAAGTTCCTTAACTTCTTATGCTCAGAAAACACCTGTCATTGCATTTGAAAAAACACCCTGCTTTGGCAGCTGCCCGGTTTATAAACTGGAGATTTACAAAAACAGGAAGATGCAGTTAACATCCGTTAAATACCAGAAACCCGGTGAAGGTAATTTCTCGGCCAGGCTAACAAGGAAAGCGTATAAAGCATTGATCAATGAATTTCATCGTATTCAATTCTCTGAGTTGAAAGATTCGTACTCCACCAAACAGGTAAGTGACCTTCCAACGAGGTATATTTCCTTTACAGAAGAGGGGGAAACCAAAACAATAATGGATTATGTCGGTGCGCCAGAGCAGTTAACACAACTGGAGGAGCAACTTCAGAAATTAGTTGACACCACCCGTTGGAAGAAATCAAATTAAATTCCTGGCTTTTAGCTCCAGATATTTGTTGATGGTATTGATGGTGAGTTTTTCTGGTGCGGTGAGTATCGATTGAATACCGTAGCGTTGCAGTTCCTTTACGATCATCTTTTTCTCAAGACTGAAACGCTCTGCTACTGCTTTATAATAAATGGCTTTTAAATCGTTGGCCGGTTGCTCGGTCAATTCTTTCAACTCGGTATTTTCAAAAAAGATAACCACCAACAGATGTTGTTTCGCCAGATTGATCAGGTACGGAAGCTGTCGCTGCAATGCATAGATCGATTCAAAGTTGGTAAACAGTAACAACAAACTGCGATGAGAAATTTTTCTTCGCACCGTACTATACAGTGACGAGTAATCGGTTTCCAGATAAGCCGTCTTTTGATTGTACAATACTTCCTGAATGACCGCCATCTGGTTATTGGTTCTTCCTGCCGGCAAAAGCGTACTTACTCTATCCTGAAAAGTAATCACACCTGCCTTGTCCGATTTCTTTACAGCTACATTGGAAATGACGAGTGATGCGTTGATCGCATAGTCAAGCAAACTCATTCCATTAAAAGGCATCTGCATCACGCGGCCTTTATCGATTAGTGAATAAACTTGCTGTGATCGTTCATCCTGAAATTGATTCACCATCAACCGGTTCTTCCGTGCAGTGGCTTTCCAGTTTACGGTACGGAAATCATCTCCACTGATGTATTCTTTAATCAATTCAAACTCCTGGTTTTGACCAATGCGCCTGATTTTCTTTATCCCTGTTTCGGTAAGACGATGATGAATAGCCAGCAACTCATACTTGCGCATTTGCAGGTACGAAGGATAAACCGGGACCAGTTTATCTGCAGAGAAACGAAATCTGCGCGAAAGAATCCCTAAGGGTGAACTGACAATAACATTTACTGCACCGAACGAATACTCACCCCGTTTCACCGGCCGAAGTGAATAACTGATTACGTTACGCTCTCCTTTCTTCATCTTCAGATTAAACTCCAGATCTCTTTTTTGAAACTGATGTGGAAGCTCATCAAACAAACGAAGTGTAACCGGGAAAGAATAAAAATTCTCCAGCGGAATTCGTATTTCATTTTCATCTCCATTCGATAATCGATCGGGCGCAATACGTTCGCCACCAAATCCTTTTCGCACTCTAAAAAGTAAAAGCAGATCAGTGATGATCAATGCTAGGAACACTACAAAAAGTACTTTCGGCACAATAATAAAATTGCCTGCGATAAAGGAAAGGATAAACAAAGCAACCAACGCGCCAACGCACCAGAAAAGCCGGTTGTTTAAATATAGTGAGCGGAGGATCTTCACTTAGCGGGGCACCTCAATTTTATCAATGATCTGCTTGATGATTTCATCCGCCGTAATGCCTTCCATTTCTTTCTCCGGACTGATCACAATGCGATGACGCAATACAGGTACAGCTATCATCTTAATATCTTCGGGACTCACAAAATCACGACCATGAATCAATGCGTATGCTTTTGCACTTACCAGAATAGCAATGGAAGCGCGGGGCGATGCACCTAAAAAAAGAAGCGGATTATTCCTTGTTTCATTGGTGATGCGGGCAATGTATCGCACCAGGTTACTATCCACATGTACCTGCTGAGCGAATTGGCGGAAAGCGATAATCTGCTCTGCGCTCAACACCGAATTTATTTCAGCGATTGGTTGCACTCCTTGTCGTTGGTGATGGCGTGATAGAATATCTACCTCCTGCTCCATATCCGGATAGTTCACTACAATCTTAAACAGGAAACGATCAAGCTGTGCCTCGGGCAGACGATACGTTCCTTCCTGTTCAATCGGGTTTTGCGTAGCAACAACGATATAGGGCACTTTCATTTTATAAGTAGTACCGTCCACCGTTATCTGGTGCTCTTCCATCACTTCAAAAAGCGCAGATTGCGTTTTAGCAGGGGCGCGATTGATCTCATCAATCAAGACAATGTTGGAAAAGATAGGGCCTGCTTTAAACTCAAACTCCGAAGTTTTCAAATTATAAATCGATGTTCCCAACACATCCGATGGCATCAGATCTGGCGTGAACTGTATGCGCGAAAAGTTAACTGAGATCACTTTAGAGAGAAGTTTAGCGGTCAGTGTTTTGGCTACACCGGGCACTCCTTCAATCAATACATGACCGTCAGCAAGGATGGCAGTGATAAGCAAATCAATCATGGACTCCTGCCCCACAATCACCTTACCTATTTCTTGTCTGATTTTTTTTATCTGTTCGCTGAGTTGAGTAAGATCAACCCTGCTTTGAAAAATGTTTTCTTCCATAATGTTTGTTGTTGCACGCAAAGGTGCAAAGTTTTTTTACGCTAAGAGCGCAGATTAATTATACGTTATTTATGATTCAGTGTAAAATTTCTTTTCATTATCTCTCTGCGTTCTTTGCTTTTACTTAGCGAACTTTGCGTGAAATTTTCACACTCATAGCACGCAGATTAATTATAAGTTATTTACGATTCGGTGAATTCCTTCCTTTACTACTTTGGTGTTGAAATTAATAAGAAGTCCCAATTTCAATCCTGATAATTTTAAGTAGGTTAAGACTTGAGC
>NNBV01003081.1_pt1 | contig 27144 bp, 22 predicted proteins | sample 1173771 | NCBI WGS metagenome assembly NNBV01 (sample SAMN07173938, study PRJNA388173) | plant metagenome | isolation source: symbiotic tissue sample KVS11 | place: Norway: Troms, Kvaloya island | reverse complement strand
TCTCGGCAAAACATGTTCCGGTTACCAGACCAACGTACCCGGTTCCAACTACAGCAATTTTCATCTTTTATATAATTTATTTAGGGGCGGGCAAAAATAAACCATTCTGCCATTGATTGGGTACTTATTTAAAGGTTTTCAATCGCAAACTAACATTCGTTTGTATTCCGATTATATTCCTCTACTTTTGTGGAACATTTTAAAAGAAACCAAAATGGCTGTCTTAGCAGAATCAATCGAAACCGGAATCAATTTTGAAGAATCGGAAAACCAAAAGATGATAGCACAGATGGTGCAGGACTTTGGTAAAAAAGAAATCACTCCAAAAATGATGGAGTGGGACGAAAGCCAGGAATTCCCGGTTCCTCTATTCAAAAAAATGGGTGCACTTGGATTAATGGGTGTTCTTGTTCCTGAGGAATACGGTGGCGCAGGATTCTCTTATTCAGAATATGTCACTGCCATCTCTGAAATATCTAAGATTGATGGATCGATTGGTTTATCTGTGGCTGCCCATAATTCATTATGTACAGGTCATATTCTTCAATTCGGAAATGAAGAACAGAAAAGCAAATATTTACCCAAGCTGGCTACCGGTGAATGGATCGGAGCATGGGGACTTACAGAACCCAACACCGGATCGGATGCTGGCAACATGAGAACAGTGGCTATTAAAGATGGCGACTATTATATTCTCAACGGAGCAAAGAATTTTATAACGCACGGCAAATCAGGAAATGTAGCTGTAGTGATTGCCCGCACGGGTGAGATTGGAGACTCGCATGCAATGACTTCCTTCATCATTGAAAAAGGAACACCAGGGTTTACTTCAGGTAAGAAAGAAAACAAATTGGGGATGAGAGCGTCTGAAACGGCCGAGTTAATCTTTACCGATTGCCGCGTGCACAAAAGCCAGGTGATGGGTAATGAAGGTGATGGATTTGTGCAGTCGCTTAAAGTATTAGACGGAGGAAGAATTTCTATTGCTGCATTGGGATTGGGTATCGCCATGGGTGCTTACGAAGCTGCATTAAAATATTCGAAGGAGCGCCATCAGTTTAATAAACCTATTTCGTCTTTTCAGGGAATTGCCTTTAAGCTGGCCGATATGGCCACAAAGATAGAAGCGGCCCGTTTGCTTACTTTCCGTGCAGCTGATTTGAAGAATCAAGGCCGAAGTGTAAATAAAGAATCGGCTATGGCCAAGTTGTACACTTCAGAGGTAGCTGTAGAGGTGGCCAACGAAGCAGTACAGATTTTTGGAGGCTACGGCTATATCAAAGATTTCCCTGTTGAGAAGTATTATCGCGATGCCAAGCTCTGCACCATTGGTGAAGGAACCTCAGAAATACAGAAACTGGTGATTTCCAGGGCTATTTTAAAATAAATGTTTGCAAAATTGGATGGCGTAGCCCTATATTTGCAACCCTTAACAGATAACAAGATGCTAATCATCAACATCAAAGAGAACGAATCGATCGATAAAGCCCTGAAACGCTTCAAAAAGAAGTTCGAAAAGACTGGAGTATTGAAAGAATTGCGTGCAAGAACAGCTTTCGAAAAGCCATCCGTTACAAGAAGAACTCAAGTTTTGAAAGCAGCTTATCGCCAAAAGCAATACGCTACTGAGAACTATTAACATTCAATAGACATTCTATCCACACAACCCCTTTAAGGATTTCCTTAAAGGGGTTATTTTTTTATATTGCTTCTATACAATCCCGGGTTTGTGTAGATGGTAGAATCTTTCCTTAGATACCTTCAATTCGAAAAGCGCTATAGTCCGAAGACAATAGTGTCTTACACGAACGACCTAGGCCAGTTCACTGGATTTATTCAATCCACTTATCCTGACTTTAATATTGAAACCATTGAATATGGTATTGTGCGGTCATGGATTGTAAACCTGGTCGATTCAAAATTAGATCCGTCTTCCATTAACAGAAAGATTGCATGCCTGCGCTCATTCTATAAGTACCTTCTTCGTCAGGAAGTGATCACCAAAGATCCGATGACGAAGATCAAAGTATTGAAAACGAAGAAGAAGCTCCCTCACTTCGTACAGGAGAATGACATGGTTAATTTATTGGATCACAATGATGATTTAAACCATGATCATGAGGGACTGCGCACACGTCTTATTCTTGAACTTCTTTATGGCACAGGCATGCGTCTGTCTGAGCTGATCACGCTTAAAGAAGTGGCGATTAATTTTCATGACCAGACTTTAAAAGTTTTAGGAAAAAGAAACAAGGAAAGAGTGATCCCCTTCTCTACTAATATCGTTTCAATAATAAAGGACTATCGCATAGCGCGAAACAGAGAAGTGGAAATGAAGGAGCATGGTTTTTTATTGGTGACCGATTCAGGAGAAGCACTTTATCCTATGCTGGTGAATCGGATTGTGAAAAAACACCTTCGAAAATATACTTCAGTTGAGAAGACAAGTCCTCATGTATTGCGCCACTCTTATGCCACACATTTACTCAATAAAGGAGCAGAGATCAATGCTGTGAAAGATTTGCTGGGTCATAGCAGCCTGGCCGCTACGCAAGTGTATACGCACAACTCCATGGAGAAACTTAAAAAAGTATTTGACCAGGCACACCCTAAAGCCTGACGGCATGATTTTTATACTATGAATACTTAACGACATACTATGAAATAAAATTTTTACTAGCCTACCGGCAGGCTTAAAGACCGGATTTTATAATAAATGTTTCATTTAAATTTTTATTGTTATGAAGTTACAAGTTCACTCCATCCATTTCGATGCTGACCGTAAGCTGATTGATTTTATTCAGAAGAAGGTAGATAAGCTCGAGACTTTTTACGACCGACTAGTGGACGGAGAGGTTTTCCTTCGACTTAACAATGAGGGCATTGAGAATAAAACAGTAGAGATAAAATTAAATGTGCCTGGTAATAATCTGTTTGCTAAGGAACAAGCTCGTTCATTTGAAGTAGCTACCGATATGGCTACCGAAGCATTGAGGAATCAGATCAAAAAATTCAAAACAAAAGTTAAGAACGGAAGATCATAATAAATTTTTATAGAGCTAACTAAAAACAAAAACTCCCAGCTTTACCGGGAGTTTTTGTTTTTATAATGACATCATATCTTTAAACTTGGCTGCTTGTCTGCGGCTCACCTCCACTTTATCTCCGCCCTTTAGTTTCACCATCAGGCCACCGTTGAACCAGGGCTCAATACTTTCTACCCAGCTCAGGTTCACAATATGTTTTCTGCTTGCTCTGAAAAATGCGCGCTCATCCAGTTTTTCATCCAGCGCATTTAACGACTTATGGATCATAGGACGATTTACATCAAAGTATACTTTAATATAATTGCCATCCGATTCAAACAGGCGAATGTTAGCAAGACTTACAAACCAGCAGCGCTCACCATCTTTTACAAATACCTGATCTTCGAGTCCCAGTTTTTTATCACGGGCACGTCCTGCCTTGGAACGCTCTTTATCCATCACCTTATGCACCGCTTCGGATAATCGCTCTGCAGTCACTGGCTTCAGTACATAATCCAGTGCATTCACCTCAAATGCTTTTAAAGCAAACTCATCGTATGCAGTAGTGAAGACAACTAATGGTGCGGAGTCAAGCGATTCCAACAACTGGAAGCCAGTACGACCGGGCATTTGTATATCCAGAAACAAAAGATCGGGGTTCAATTCCTCGATCAATTTCTCCGCCTCGTCTGCATTCATCGCCTCTCCCACCACTTCAATAGAAGGATGTTCTTCCAGCAGTTTCATCAGCTCTTTTCGCGCCAGGCGCTCGTCATCAACAATCAATGCTCTCATGTGTGGGTTAATTATACAAGTGAGGAATTATTACTTCTGTCAGGACAAAATTATCATTTTCAGTTAATATTCTGAATGACGCTTCATCGCCATAAATCAGTCTCAGGCGTTGCCGGGTATTTTCCAGTCCTAATCCGCCCGTCTTACTTCTGTTTCCATTAAGGATAAACCTGCCGCTATTGCGGATGTGTATTTTAAGATGATCATCAGTGACTTTCGTCTTCAATTGAATAATGCCACCTTCAGTAAGTTTCGAAATACCGTGCTTGATTCCGTTTTCTATCAGCGTCTGAATCATTAAAGGTGGTACCATAAACGTGCTTGATTCAGGATCAATATCAAATTCGGTTTGCAGCCGCTCTTCGAAGCGTATACTTTCCAGGCCAAGATAATCTTTCACTACTTTCAATTCATCATCAAACCCGGTAAGCCCGCGCTTCTCTGTAACTAATGAGTTTCTTAAGATATTAGAAAGCTGATTGATGGCCTGTTTTGATTTAGGCGGATTCTCATCTACCAATGCCCGTATACTATTGAGTGCATTAAAAATAAAATGAGGATTGAGCTGCGACTTGAGATTGCTCAATTCAATTTCTTTGATGGATGCTTCCAGCCTCAATGATTTGTTATAACTCTCAAAATAGTTATACACAAAGTACATCACCGACCAAAGGAAAAAGATGAGTGAATAGGTGATCATACCTCCTACCATTTTCTCTGCACTGAATGCGGTTTGTGGATTAAAGAAGTTGAGTGCTATCGATACGGGCATCCGTAAAAAATAAAGACTCACTGCCAACAGGAAGACGCCCGATACCACCAATGGTATCAGACGGGTAAGACTAAAACTCATCCACCTCCATTCAATAATGAGATAGCGAAATCCGTGTGTAAGAAGAAGACAAAGTAAAGGTTCATAAACGAGAAACAGTGCCCGTTGCACCGTTATGCTTTGAGATACAGAGGCGAGCACGCTGGTGACAATTTGAAAAATGGCGTAAAGCGACCATCCTCCTATCTGCAAGGTCCAGTATAATCTCCTCTTATTCAGCAACTCATTCACAAAGCAAACTTACTGAAATGGAAAGTGAACTGATTTACTCTTTGATAAACGGTCAACTCTCCAGTTCCAGTTTGAGAAATTTGCCGGTATAGCTGGCCGGGTTTTTCGACACCACTTCCGGGGTTCCCATTGCTACAATTCTGCCGCCCTTGCCACCACCCTCAGGCCCAAGATCCACTACATAATCAGCCGATTTTATCACGTCCATATTATGCTCAATCACCAATACTGTGTTGCCTTTGTCCACCAGTTTCTGAAGCACATCGAGCAAGTGAGCGATGTCCTGAAAGTGAAGCCCCGTGGTAGGTTCATCTAAAATATAAAGTGTTTTGCCTGTATCGCGCTTCGATAGTTCGGTAGCCAGCTTCACACGTTGGGCTTCGCCACCAGATAAAGTAGTGGCATGCTGGCCCAATGAAATGTAACCAAGACCCACTTCATTTAAGGTTTGAATTTTTCTCAAAATCTTAGGCTGATTTTCAAAGAAAGTAACTGCCTCCTCCACCGTCATATCCAGCACATCAGAGATGGACTTGCCTTTAAATCTCACCTCCAGTGTTTCACGATTGTATCGTTTACCCTTGCACGTTTCGCAAGGCACATATACATCAGGAAGAAACTCCATCTCAATCAAACGTAAGCCCGCGCCTTCACACGTTTCGCAGCGCCCTCCCTTCACATTGAAAGAGAAGCGGCCGGTTTTATAACCCCTGATTTTAGCTTCTGGTAATTGGGAAAACAAATCGCGGATGTCTGTAAATGCAGCGGTGTATGTGGCCGGATTAGATCGCGGCGTTCGTCCGATGGGTGACTGATCTACTTCAATTACTTTATCGATCAGCTTAAGACCTTCAATTTTTTTATGTGCTAAGGGTTCCGTACGCGAATTAAAGAAGTGACGATTGAGAATCGGGAAAAGTGTTTCATGGATCAAAGTAGACTTTCCACTTCCTGATACTCCAGTGATACAGGTAAATGTTCCTAATGGAATTGACAGGTCAACATTCTTTAGGTTGTTTCCTTCCGCACCGGTAAGTACCAAACTCTCCCCACTACCCTTTCTTCTTTCCTTCAGTTGCTTTATGCCCAGCTTGCCGCTCAGGTATTTGGCTGTGGTGCTGTTGATTTTAAGAAATGTTTCCGGATCACCCTGTGCCACTACATTGCCTCCGTGCCTGCCCGCACCCGGGCCTATGTCGATGATGTAATCGGATTCGAGCATCATGTCTTTGTCATGCTCTACAACAACCACCGAGTTGCCCAGATCACGAAGATCTTTCAATGCTTTAATCAACTTGACATTATCTCGAGCATGAAGACCAATACTAGGCTCATCCAGAATATACAACACACCAACTAACTGTGTTCCAATCTGCGTTGCTAGCCGTATACGCTGCGATTCTCCTCCGCTCAAAGTACGGATGGGGCGATTGAGATGTAAATAATCCAACCCTACATCTAATAGAAAACCAATTCGTTTACGAATCTCTTTCAGTACTTCCGTAGCAATTACACGTTGCTTGTCATTGATACGGCTTTCCAAACCATCAAACCATTTATTCAATTCAATGATGTTGATCAGCGAAAGCTCAGCAATGTTTTTGTTATCGATTTTAAAATGCAGCGATTCTTTTTTCAGGCGCATGCCTTCACACTCAGGGCATACTTTGGTAATGGTAAAATCATCTACCCATTTTCGTATCGCATCCGATCCTTCTTCTTTTTGCTTTTGCAGGAAGTTGATAATGCCTTCAAACTTTGTGTTCCAATCGGTGCCCGGATACTTCACGGAGGCTACGGCCACGGGTTCATCATCGCCGTACATTAATACCTTCAGTGCATCTTTAGGAATATCTTTGATGGGTGTGGTGAGCGTAAGCTTATATCGCTTCAGTATTGCTTCTATTTTTTTGAAGATCCAGATATCGCGGTATTCACCCAAAGGCAAAATGCCGCCACGACTGATGCTTAATTTTTTATCCGGTATGATCGAGTCTTCGGTAATCTCTTCGATCTGACCCAAGCCATTGCAGGTAGGGCAAGCACCGTAGGGAGAATTAAAAGAAAAATTGTTTGGTGCTGGTTCATCATACGACAATCCGGTTTGCGGATCCATCAGATATTTGGAGAAGTGATGAACCTTTCCATTTTCTTCCATGATCATGATCACGCCCTTACCTTCTTTCAACGCTTTGTTTACCGACTGGCTGATCCGATGGCGATCACCCGGCTCGGGTATGATGCGGTCAATTACCATTTCAATATCATGGATTTTGAAACGATCCAACTGCATCTTGGCAGCTATCTCCTGCACTTCGCCATCCACACGCACTTTGGTATAACCCTGCTTGCGTATCTGCACGAACAATTCACGATAGTGACCTTTACGGCCTTTGATCACCGGAGCGAGCAGCGTTAGTTTTTTTCCTTTGAAACTATTACTGATTGTATCGATGATCTGATCTTCCGACTGGCGCACCATGCGTTCGCCACTGAGGTAAGAGAATGCTTCGCCTGCACGCGCATAAAGCAAGCGCATGAAGTCATAAATCTCCGTTACGGTGCCTACTGTGGAGCGTGGATTTCGCGAAGTGGTTTTCTGCTCGATGGAAATCACCGGGCTTAGTCCGTTGATCTTATCTACATCGGGGCGCTCCAGGTTGCCAAGAAAACTTCGCGCGTAAGCTGAAAAGCTTTCCATGTACCTGCGCTGGCCCTCGGCATAGATGGTATCAAACGCGAGTGATGATTTACCGCTTCCACTGATACCGGTAATGACTACCAGTTTATTTCTTGGAAAGGTAATGCTGATATTTTTCAGGTTGTGCTCACGCGCACCGATGACTTCAATGAAGTCGTGGCCGGTAAGATCAACTGGTTTTTTCTGTGCTGAGGATTTTGACATGAAATCGTTTGGAAACAATACAAAAATGAAGGGAGAATTGTTTCGGCTACAAGTTAATTGTAACAATTCTCTTTTCTAAACGTCAACCAAATCTATGCTACAAAAGATCGATGCACTTCGGAAACTGATTTTCCTCAAATTGGGGATTATCTATCTCCGTTACCTGATGGGGTTTGCCTTTGTGTGGGCTTCCATTGTCAAAATAAAAGGAGAGCGATTCACCAGCATTCCGGTTTCTGATCCGGTGGGGTATTTCTTCGAAGCCATGTATCAAACAGGCTTCTACTGGAATTTTCTTGGATGGGGTCAGTTCATTGCCGGAGCACTTCTGATGACGCAACGTTTTGCTTCTTTCGGAGCGTTTGTCTTCTTACCCGTCATTTTAAATGTGTGCGTAATTACCTGGTCCATCAACTTTGGGTCGGGCACTCCGATGATCACATTACTTATGCTATCAGGAACAATTGGTCTGCTGGTATGGGATTATAAAAGATGGATCATTTTATTTCAATATGATCACCAAATCAAACTTGATCTGACTGCAGAACCAAAAGACACGGTGATGACCGATCCTGTGTGGACAATCAGCGGAATTATTTTTGTGCTGCTTGTATTGGCCATTCAGCTCATTCCAAATGCCAATCGGTTTGTTCTCTTCTGGGCATTGGCCATGTTGCTGACAGGAGTCCTTGCTTTTGTTATTGGAGTGCGGAATTATTTGATAAGCAAGAAAACTACGCAACCTCTTTCCCTGTAGCAATCTGCAGCATCTCAAACCAATCCTGTCTGTCGAGATGAACATCCAATGCTTTGGCACTTTCCACAATACGTTCTGGTTTAGTGGTACCAATTACAGGGAAAATCAGAGATGGATGTTTCAATAGCCATGCATAGAGTAACTGACTCTCCGATGCAGCATATTTGTTTTTCAACTGCTCCAGCTTTTGGATTATTTCACCCTGCATTTGTTTGCCTCCACCTAATGGCGACCAGGCCATCGCTGAAGTTTTCAACTCATACAGATGATCAATACTTCCGTCAAAAAGCGGCTGATTGTTGAAAAGCGAAATTTCAACCTGATTCGTCACTAATGGAAAAGACAAATGACTTTGCAATAAATCAAACTGTGAGGGTGTGAAGTTAGAGACACCGAAATGAAGTACTTTCCCCTGCTGTTTAAGTAACGAAAAAGCTTCTGCCACTTCAGCTGCATTCATCAGCGGATCAGGGCGATGAATCAGTAACAGATCAAGATGACCGGCACCAAGAAGTGCAAGTGAATTTTCGGCAGAAGCAATGAAGTGTTCTTTTGAAGTATCGTAATGCTTCACGCGATGTTCCTGCTTTTTCTGCGAAAGCAGTTTGATGCCACACTTACTCACCAGCTTCATGGATTTAAGCAAAGCTGGGTTTTTCTTCAGCACATCGCCAAACAATGCTTCATTGCTATAGTCGCCATAGATATCAGCATGATCAAACGTATCGATGCCGTTATCCAAAGCAGTTTGTATCAACCTTTCAATAGCAGCAGAAGATACAGTATTCCATCGCCAGGCTCCTGCAATAATACGTGAGAAAGACGGGCCTTCGGGATGAAGTTTAAGTTGTTGCATTAAAAAAATATTAAGCTGTTTTGTGCTGGTAGCATTTTCCTTCTTTGCTGCTGGTCATTCTTTTGCATTGAGAACCATCCGCAGTCTTGCCTGAGCATTGTGCTGTTTTGTCTTTAAAATGTTCATCGGGCTTGCACACACCACAGGCTGTTTTGCTTGCTTTTTTCGCAGCCGCCAGGATCATGTCTTTAGCATCACCTGAAAGCTTGCAGTCGGCAGTGTGGTATTTTGTTCCTTTATCTGAAGCATATACCGTCTGGCTGAAGGCTTTGTTGGCCAAGCCGGCAAAGAATAAAAAGAAACCAATAATGAATAGTTTTTTCATGTTAATGAGGGTTTAATTCAAAAACGAAGTTGGGAGTTTCTGCAATGAAAAAAAAGCTAACGCCTTATTGAGTTACCAGCAAAGCGCCTCTCAGTCTCAGCAGCTCTGTTTCAGATACTTTCGCATTATAGCGTGCCGCGATCAGGCGTGTGTAGGCATCTACCAGGCTTTGTTGTGCTGTACGCAATTCGATGGTGGTAGCTATCCCTCTTTTAAAACTTTCGAGCATGATAAACACATTCTCTTTTGCCAGCAAAATATTTTCCTCCTCAATGGCCAGTGTTTTACGTGCATTGTCATAGCTGGCATAAGCTACTCTGGCATTCACTGTGGCTACCATCACTTGTTGATCGTATATCAGTTTTTGTCTTTCCACATTAATTCTTGCTTTGTTAATGGTATTTGTGATGTTCAATCCATTCAGGATAGGTACAGAAACAGAGAGTCCATAATTCAATCCCTTATTACGCGAAAACAATAATGAAACCGGACTGGCAGCGACAGCATTTTCCGTTTTATTGAAATTGTAGTTCGAGTTGAAATTGACAACTGGTGAGCGAGATGCGCGGCTTTCCCATAATCCTGCCTGGGCTACTTCTATTGCCTTGCGTGCGGCAATCAGAGTGGGGCTTGTTTCTTCAATATTTGAAATCACTTCCTCCAAGGTCACATTCATATCAATGATGATCGTATCTGCCGTTTCGTATACCGGGGGCAATGTAAGTCCTACCAATCCATTCATCTGATCTTTCAATTGTACAATCAACGCTTCCTGTGCTAATGCCGCGGTGCGAAAGGCATTCAAATCGACCTTCGCCTGCAGGTATTCCGGTTTCCCACCTGTTCCTACCTGTAATTTCTTTTCTGCAAGCTTTACCCTTTCCTCACCCACACCAATCTGTTCCTGAAATGCTTTGAGCTGCTGCTTCTGCCTTACGATGTTATAATAGTTGTTGACCACCTGCGCTACCGTGTTATTCATCAATGATTTTACATTCAGTTCATTGAGCTCAACGGTTTCGGATATACGCTTGCGTGTGGCAAACATTTTCGTCCCATCAAAAAGTGTCCATACTAACTGAACAGATCCTTGCGTATTTGTTGATTTTATCCCGGTACGAACTGTTTCCACATCACTAGCTGTAATCGAGCGGCTATCGGTAGTATTTTTTACAATCGCACCTGTTGCATTGATGTTGGGTAAGAACACTCCAACAGCTGCAAATTTCTTATCTGAATAAGCGATAGCTGCTGTATTTTCCTGAAGTTTTACATCATAATTCTTTTGCAACGCAGCTGCTACCGCTTCGCCCACTGTAATGTTTTGCTGCGAATAACATAAGCCTGTCACGCCAAAAGACAGGATCAATAAAAATCTATACTTCATAGTGCTAACTCCTTAGGCTGATGTGGTTCAACAGGGGTATTCAGGTTATCCAGTTCATTTTCATGCTTGCGCTTGCGCGATAAGAAAGTGTAGATAGATGGAATAACAAACAGGGTAAGTATCAGGGAGAACATGACTCCGCCTACAATTACCACCCCTAACGGAATGCGACTGGTAGATGCATCGCCTAATGATAATGCCAATGGCAAAGAGCCAAGTGCCATGGCAAGGCTCGTCATTAATATAGGGCGAAGACGAAGGCGTGAAGCTTCTACTACCGCTTCAATTTTTTCAAGTCCTTCTTCGCGTTTCTGGTTGGCAAACTCCACAATCAAAATTCCATTCTTTGTTACCAGCCCGATGAGCATGATCATACCAATCTGTGAGAAGATGTTAAGCGTAAGGCCAAACAACCACAACGAAATGAAAGCACCACATACTGCAAGCGGCACGGTAAACATAATGGTCAGCGGATCGACAAAGCTTTCAAACTGTGCTGCCAATACCAGATAGATTAACACCAAAGCAAGCAAGAACGCAAAAGAAGTATTGCCTGAGCTTTCCGCAAAGTCGCGCGATGATCCTGACAATGAAGTAGCAAACGTATCGTCCAGATTTTCTGCTGCAATCTGCTGCATAACCTTGATTCCATCTCCAATTGTTTTGCCCGGAGCTGTGCTCGCTGAAATTGTTGCTGACTTAAACCGGTTAAAGTGATAAATCGATGGTGGTGTAGCAGACTCTTCCACGCTGACCACGTTATCGATAGAAACCAATATACCCGAGTTGGTTCGCACATATAGTCTTTTCAAATCATCCGGATCATCACGATTGGCACGCGCTACCTGGCCAATAACCTGGTATTGCTTTCCTTCTTTGGTAAAATAACCGAAGCGAAGATTACTATATGCTAACTGCAAGGTTTGAGAAATATCCTGAACACTAATACCCAGTTGTGTTGCCTTCAGGCGATTGATGCTTACCAGTAACTCCGGCTTGTTGAATTTTAAATCCACATCTACGTTCTGCAATGTTGGGTTTTGATTGGCAGCTTCGAGTATTTTAGGAAGAACGGATTTCAGTTTTTCAAAGTCATTGTTCTGGATAACAAACTGTACGGGCTGGCCTCCCCTGCGATTCACAGCAATGGTCTGCTCCTGTGATATAAATACTCTTCCTTCCGGGAAGCGGGGCAGTGATTTATTTACATCATCCACGATCTGCTGTTGTGAACGATACCGGTAAATGGGGTCAACCAGATTTACGCGTACCGAACCTGAGTTGGGTGAGCCTCCACCAAAACCACCGGCTGTATTTGCAATTGCTGTTTTATATTCCGGCACAGAGTCCATTACAAACTTGGTCACCTCATCGACATAACCATCCATGAAATCGTAGGACGTTCCTTCCGGTGCCGACAATGTAAGTCGAAACTGGCTGCGATCTTCGAGAGGTGCAAGTTCCTGCTGAATGTTTGTACCTATAAAGTAGGCCGCGGTAACACTCAACGCCACAATCACGAATGCCATCCAGCGTATCTTCATAAAAGAATTAAGCCAGCGTGAGTAACCGTTTTCCATTCCCACAAAGAAAGGTTCGGTGAAATGATAGAACCATGAATGCTTGTGTTCACTTCGCGTCAGCTTCACGCTAAGCACAGGTGTAAGGGTAAGGGAAACGAAAGCGGAAATCAATACCGCACCGGCTACTACTATACCGAACTCACGGAACAAACGGCCCACAAATCCCGGTAGGAAAACTACCGGAAGAAACACTACGGCCAGTGTAATAGAGGTAGAGATTACTGCAAAGAAAATTTCTTTCGATCCTTCAATGGCTGCCTGGTATTTGTTCATACCCTGCTCCAGTTTTTTATAAATGTTTTCCGTTACCACGATACCATCATCCACCACAAGCCCGGTTGCTAAAACAATACCAAGCATGGTCAATACATTAATGGAGAAGCCGCAGAGGTACATGATGAAGAAAGTGGCTACCAGCGATACCGGTATATCAATCAATGGACGTATGGCAATTAAAAAGTCGCGGAAGAACAAATAGATGATCAACACCACGAGCAGGAAAGAGATCAATAGTGTCTCTTCCACTTCGGAGATGGAGCGTCTAATGAATTTGGTCTGATCCGTAGAGACATCCACTGTGATATCGGCCGGCATTTCTTTTTTGATCTGATCGAGGCGCTTGAAGAATTCATCAGAGATGGCCACATAGTTGGCTCCCGGCAAAGGAATAATACCCATGGCAATCATTGGTATACGGCTTTCGCGAAGCATTTGCTCTTCGTTTTCAGGACCCAGTACTGCCTGGCCGATGTCGCGCAGGCGTATGTTGCCTGTGGCATCTGCTTTAATGATCACGTCATTAAAATCATCTTCGGTATACAGCCTTCCGAAGGTTCTTACTGTCAACTCGGTAGCATCACCCGCTATTTTGCCCGATGGCAATTCAATGTTTTCTCTATTCAATGCAGCTTGTACATCCAGTGCGGTGAGGTTGTAAGCGCCAAGCTTGGAGGGATCAAGCCAGATACGCATCGCATATTTCTTTTCACCCAATATCATGATGCTGCTCACGCCCGGAATAGTCTGCAAGCGCTCCATGAGCACATTGTTGGCATACTCGGTAAGTTGCAGCGGATTGCGCAGATTGCTCTGCACCGTCATGCTTATAATATAATCTGAGTTGGCATCGGCTTTTGAAACTACCGGAGGCGAGGTAAGATCCTGCGGAAGTGTACGCACCGCTTGCGAAACTTTATCGCGCACATCGTTGGCGGCCGTTTCCATATCCACACCCAGCTCAAACTCAATGTTCACGTTGCTGCGACCCACACTGGAGGAAGAGGTGATATTCTTTATCCCCGCAATACCATTGATCGATTTTTCCAGTGGCTCTGTGATCTGCGATTCGATGATATCCGCATTCGCTCCATTATAACTGGTGCTTACGTTGATATTGGGCGGATCGATAGCCGGATAGTCGCGCACACCCAGGTAGGAAAACCCAATGGCACCAAACAGCACCAGTATGATATTCATCACAAAGGTGAGTACGGGCCGCTTTATACTTAACTCAGAAATATTCATCTGATTCTAACTCTTTATTGTAAACGATTAACCTTAGCGATTTTCACTTTGGTAGTGGGTCGTATGGCCATTAACCCTGTTGTAATAATCGTATCCCCTTTTTGCAAACCTGAAATAACCTGTACATACGCCGAGTCACGCACACCGGTTTCGATCACGCGAAATTGGGCGCTGTCTTTCTTGAATACAATCACCTGTTTGTTGCGTGCCATAGGTATGATGGCCTGTGACGGAATCATCAAGGCCTGTAAATCCTGACCCAGCTGAAGTTTTACCCTGGCAAATACTCCTGGCACGAGTTCCGGGTTTTTACCTTTTACCAGTGCCCTTATTCTCAACGTGCGTGTGGAAGGATCTACGTTTCCTTCGGTAGCCATCACCGTAGCAGAATGATCCTGCTTGCCACCATCTACTTTGAATTTTACCATGTAGCCTTTGGCAATATTCTTTGCATATTTTTCAGGAACTGAGAACTCCACCTTCAGCTGCTCCACTTCGCGCAGTGTAGTAATGATGTCCGTTGGGCCGAGATACGAACCCATGCTTACATAACGCAATCCCAATTGGCCGTTGTAAGGAGCCCTGATTTCTGTTTTGGTAATTGCGATTTTTACGGATTGAATATCTGCACGAAGGTTATCAGCATTGAGTGAGCTGAGGTCATAGTCCTGCTGGCTGATACCGTTGATGGATAACAATTCCTTCTGACGTTCTACGGTTTTCTCAGCTATTTTCAATTGCACTTCCAGCTTGTTGAGCTGTGCCTGCAGGTCCTGGTCAAACAGTTTTACAAGCAATGTGCCCTTGCTGACAACCATGCCCTCGGCAATATTTATCTGCACCACACGGCCATTCACCTCCGCGCGAATCTGCGTTTCTTCTGCAGGCATCAGTGTGCCGGCCACTTCTACATCTTCACTTACCGAACTGGGGCCTACAACAAAACCCTCCACAGATAGCTCACCCTTCTGACGGGCGCTACCACGGCCACCGCCTTGAGTGTCCTTCTTTGATTTACATCCGGCAATAAAAAAGCCGACAATAATGATTAGTCCTGTAAGACGAATACCTGCACGCATAAATAGATTTTCTGGACTACAAAATTGATACATAATGGCATTAAAAGCACATTAGATCAGCAAAGTTTGGTAGGCGGTAATTTTAGCAGACCTCTGGTTGAATAGTGGTAGATACAAAAGCCACTTGGCCTAACCCGTTTGTATGGAGGAGATACGGGGATTATAGAATGAAATATCAATTGGGAAATGGGCTTGAAGAGCGTGACGCTCAAATGCTTTTGTTAGCCGTTAATCCTCTTTATTTGGAGCTTTAACTAACCAGAAATGGTTAGCCATGTTATTTGTTGTCTTTATCTTCAATACCCGCTTTAATGTTCTTCAAGATACCGATCGCATAATCTACATCAATACCATGTGCGCTTGCCCAATGCTTACCAATACTTGATTTAACAGGGTCATTACTATTTTCTTCAATCACGCTCATTACTCTTTCCTTTAATTTATGTGATTTCTTCAAAATCTCCGCTATCCTTCTTCCCATTATCCGTGCTGCAATTAGCTTTTCATCGAAGGGCTCCTGCTCAAGCAAATCAAAGTGCTCATCAAATACCGCATCGCCCTCCATTTCGTAGTAATGCTTTACTATTCTGAAAATATCTTCTAAGTCATTCCCTCTTACTTCAGGTCGATCCGACCAGGAAATAAGTTTAAGGACAACCATGCCGTGAAGTGGTGGCACCTTAACGCTGAGAACATCATCCAGCTTAATAGTATTTGGGTCTTCAAGCGTTTCCTTAAATCCCAATACATTAATTAATACTTCCCGTTCTGTAAAATTGATTGTATCGTTTTCTTCAATTTGGCCAAAGGGAAGCAAATCAATTACGGCATTGTACGGACTGTAATAAAGAGTGAAGAGATCTTTGACTTGATTGAATCCCTTAGCTATCAGGTCTTGTTTTATCTTGTCATAGTTTTCAAATGAAGGAACCATGATAGCAAAGTCAATATCCTTGGTACCTCTGGCCGGTTTATATCCTTTTTCCAATAATTGTAAGTCAGTGGCATTCACTCCGATCAGGTAATAAGGAGTATGGTTATTCTTCATTACCTCATCAACGATCTTGAATACCTCAAGAAAGTAAGGAATGGCTAACTCCCTATAAGTTCGGCCCGATGTATCGCTCATAAATCAGATTAGCGGTTTCAATACAGCGCTTGTCATTTGTATTCATAAGATCGGCATACACGAGGATAGGAGGAGCTATAGGAGGAGCTGCTCTATTAACTTGTAACCCCGGAAGCATCTTTTGAACCGTAACAGTATGCTTCCAGAACTTTCTGTACACTTTTATATTACCGAGGTCATCAGGAATAATTCGGAATTGTTCCATTAAATTTTTTCTTGGTTCATTACTATAGAGAGTTAATGTTGCTGGTCGCAGGTGATTTGTAAGGATGTCACCACCTGGTTCCCCTCCCCAGACTGTATCATCAGTCTTTAAATCAAAGTCTTTCCAATCTCCTTCAGCGTTCATGCTCATGAATCTGAAATTACCAACGTGAAGAGCGGGTTTTAACTTCTCCTGGTAAGCGATGATCCACTTATCAAGAAGGTCCTTTTTATTGTTTAAAATATACTCATCATTATTCCTTCTCAATAGAAATCCATATTCCTGCAGGCCATGCATTACGTTGTTGACATTGCCTAATGCCACACCTGCAGTCTGTGCTATAATCCGGTAAGGCTGATTTATAAATAAGGGGTAGGTAAGAAACAGGAACACAACTTGTAACCCTGTTTTTGTAAAGGCACGATTAGTCTTCTCCCGACTCAGATCAAGCGGCTTGTTATTATCAAGCCAGATAAATACAGGTTTCTTATCTATATAAAGATTCCCGTTCCCTTCCAGATAGGCAATGTGCTTTGCTCTTAATTCCTCCTTAATGCCAGGAAGTATTCGGTCCGCTAACACCATGAAATTATCATGATTAGTGGCTTGGGTAAGCACTTTCTGGAGATTATGATTCCTAAGCTCTCGCTTTACCTCTAATACGAATTTTAGGTCCTTTCCTGCAATTTTAATATCCAACTCTCCATCAAGTTCCTTAATCTTACCCTGATTCCAAGTTGCTAATAGACCAGCATTCGCCTTTAGGTTCTCTAAGGCCATCTGAATCGTTTCTTGTTCTAGATGTTCATTTATATTCATTGTTCTAAAAACGTGAACAAACAAATATAGTGAACAAGTCAAGATTGACAAAAACAAAATTTAGTAATATCGAGCACTTGCTCACCGTATTCTCTGAACTTAATAATCCATTAGTTAAGATCACACGTCTACACAAGCGAAGGAATGCACAGGACTTTACCTCCATTGAGCAGTTTGTTGAGTATTTCAATTCGATTGAACCCTTGAATAGGAAGCAACGAACGGATCTCACCAATGATATTGCGAATTTTGATACAACTTTTCTATCCTTATCAACTGAAATGATTTCTCTGGCAAAACGAATTAACGAGAGTTTTGCCTCTGAATTCATAGCGTTCAATAGTTCAAGCTGACTAACAACCGAACGCTCGAACCATTTTCCAGCAGCATCCGAAATTTCACTAACTGCGCTTTTGAGTAAAGGACGTGCCCAACCTTTTGGTGGCTTATTGAAAGTTAGTTCACTGTCAAGTAATGCGAGAAAGTCTCCGACCTTGCTATTTGACCACATGAGAACTTCGCGCCCATAACTGTCGAACTGTAGAAATGGTTGTTTGTTGATGCGATTCGATTGACGCGAGTTCCAGACTTCGCGCGGTATGGTGGTTTCGAGCACTAATGAGTCGATAACGAACTCAATGGAAGAACTAGGCAATCCCGTTTCTTCAGTAATTCCATTAATTAAATCGGCTTTGATGCACATAGGAATATTCTTAAAGCTTTTAGGCCGTTTAAACCTTGACGGTGCAAGCGTGACGAGTCCTTGATATTGCTCATAAGTAATGCCGAATGTCTCGCGTAACGGATCATTCAGGATGGACGCGTGGTATCGGTGGTCAAACGGGGCAAATCTTTTCTCCAGGTATTTATTCCGTTCGGTGATTTCCTTGTGATTCTGAAGTTGGTATTCACGAATTAGTTTATCTACAATATCATTGATCTGATGCTCGAAATACAAGTCGGAATTTACAGGATGTATGGTAATCGTTGTGGCGTTGGGGACAACGATATGCGTGTAGTTGCTGACTTCTGAATATTCAACGCAATTCTCAGCGCATACCAGCGCACGTTCGAAGTCCGGTATCTGTGTTGGCCACAGAACAGAAAGTTTGTCGATCTCCCCAAGGGCTGCAAGTTTTTCACACATCAAATCAATGGACTGCCGATACACCGCACCGATACTACGCCATAGAGCATGATCCGCTTTTGAAAGCTTATTGAGTTTATATTTCTTCGATAACTTTCCTGACTCGTCATACTGGAATAGCAGTTCACCAACCCATCGGCTGCTGGCAATTAGCGGGAGTAGCTTATTCAATTCTGCTTCATAGAAAGCATACTGATGTTGAAGAATTTCATTGCATGTCTTGTTATCTGAATAGGTTCCAGGTTCGTACTTACTTCTAAGGTGTGCCTCAGCCATTTCACGTATTTCAGTACGCGTTTGTTGTGATGGCCTTAGAATTTTTGCTGGGCCGATTGGTTGATAGACTAGGGCATGTTTAAAGAATATCTCCATAGTAACAGTCTCAAATTCATTAGGTGAAGAGGGTATTGAAAAGAAGCACTGGAATTTATCTAATCTGGCCACCATTTGCCATAAAAAGCTCCGCTTTGAAGCAATGATCTAAGGTTTATGTCATTATTTGTCGCGATTCCTTCATTAGTTTTAGGGAGTATTTCCGGTTTTTTCTACTTGCGACATGAACGTGACATTATTTAATTCCTGGCAATCCGACACGCCCCACAACAACAAGGGCATTCGCGCAGCACTGCGTGAGGCAAGCAATAGGCTCGAATCGCAGATTGCAGGACTGCATATTAAAATCGATGAGGCAACCAGTAATCAAGTGGGAACTTTGCACATACCCAGTTCAATACTTCAGAATATTTCTAACGCGGATATATTTATCGCAGACCTGACTACCGTGGGAGAGACATTTAATAAACAGAAAAAGCTTCAGAATCCGAATGTACTGATCGAACTCGGCTATGCGATCTCGCAACTCGGATGGGATAGAATCATCTTGGTTTTTAATAAAGAGATTGGCGAGTTCAAAGATTTGCCATTTGATATTGAGAAACGGAGCTGCCTTGATTTTAGAATTAGTTCAGTGGAAGATAAAAATGGGATCGGCCTATTACGGGAAAGTCTAATCGCACGGATAAAGTCGATCATCGAAGCCAACCCTGTCAGACCAAGCAAAGTGATAGAGGTTCTTGATAAGGATCGGGCAAATGATATTAAAACAATAGGAAAGATTTTAGTTTGGATGCCAACAGCTGAAATGGATTATCTTTTGGATACCGGCACAGATCGAGTGAGAAAGCCGTTGATTGAAAGTGCTGAACTGCTCAATCAATTTACCAAATCGCTCTCATTCAATATCAGGGATAGGATGCTGCGACAACGCATACTGAAATTGGCGGATGCCTGGGATGTTTTTTTGGACAGGGTTCCCAAACTGTATGTTTACAAACTGGATCAAAATGAATTCATCAGCAATGCTCTGATAAATGGAAAACGGAACACCGGTCAACAGAAGACTCAATTCCTAATTGAGGACATCGACAAGGCTTATGTCTCGATGCTAAAATATGTCCGCAAAAACTATCCTGATGTCGAAGTATGACTTTCGTGACTGATAAAGTTGAGTAAAATCGTTTTCAAATTGTGTGCAACATTAACAGGTTCCTTTAATGAAAAACGCTTACATCGGATACTCCTATCAGCAGTATGTGACCTCATTGTTATTGGCAAAGATGGACGTGGAGAGGGAATTTGACGTCATTGAAATCGAAGCTCCTGACAGATCCAATGATTTTGACGATGTGAAAATTCAGTCAGGCGAACATAAGTTTCATTTGCAAATCAAAGATTTCGACAAAATCTCTTTGAGTACTCTTGAGGTGACGGGTGATACGATCGTTATAAACGGCAGACCTCACAGGTTCTCAACATCCACCAATATAATTTGCTTCAGGTATATCGATATCCAACCGAACAGCGAAATATTCGGATTGCCGGCATTTATGCACGGCCCCACATATATTGTGTCGTTGAGCAGGGAGGAAGTTGAGAAAAGGATTAACAAGTTGTATGACTTAAATCCAGGACGGGAATCCATTCTGAATAAGTTTTTCGGTGCATGTCTGGACAATCGTAAGTTAAAGATTGAAAGAAAAGATTTGCCCTCGATACAGGTTTTTGACACCAAGTTAGTCGAACCCTCTATCGATGTTGGAAGAACACATCTTGAGTTTGAAAACATATTAGTGATCGAAGGAAAACCTGGTATTGGCAAAAGTCATTTAGTTACTAACCTGATTAAGGAATATCGCGGCAGCATTCATTACCGTTTTTGGATTTCAAGTCAGGACAAGGACTACGATCAAAGACTTAAGTTCTCCAATTTTATTTTTGATTTCTCAAAGAAACTCTTCAATGACCAAGTATCACGCAAAGCAGATACGATTTTGAAGAAGCTTTGGGAATTGAAAAAAGTCGTAATCATTGATGGTCTTGACCATGTCGAAAACTATAATGGCCAAGACCTGACGAAATACATTGACTTTATTCAGAAACTGCAAACGAAATGCAAGACAATAGTTCTAACACGACCGTTGCAATATAAACTTGCTTGGAATAAGCACGAGCTTATCAGTTGGAATGAAGCGCAGACCCGGAAGGTATTGAACGAGCTTTTTCATATCGCGGATTATCCAACCGTAGGGAAAATATTTTCAATCACAAACGGCTACCCAATCCTTGTAAGGTATTTGGCTGAGCATTACAAGCAACACAACACAGTTCCGGAGCTGAGTACACTGAATAGCGTTGACGATTACTACACTGCGATATTTCGCGAGAAAGTCCGTACGAAAAGTGCACTCACTCTTTTCTTGTGCTGTCATTCGTTTTATACAAAATCCGAGATCGACCTGTTTTTGAGCGCAGAACTAGCGGTAATCGTTAATGAGTTCCTTAATGACTATCCCTATTTGTTTGAAAGCAGACTTAATCGAGTTTCGTTGCTTCACGATAGCTTCAATACCTACTTGCGCAAGCAGAATATTGATTTCGCTTCAAGATTAGAGGAAGTAAATCAGATCGTTTTCAAGTCGATCATTGACCTGGATCACCGGTTTCTTTCGCGCTTGGCTTTTTTCGAGCTTGATAAAGCGATGAGAAAGGAAATCGCTAAAAAATATTCCTCGATTTCGATTTTTACTACGCTTATGGCTGGGGTGGTCGACATGGAATCAATTCGAGCATTTTATAACCACATCCGAGAAGTAATCCAGGAACTATCTCCCGATGAACTAACACTTGAAAATTATTACGACCTGTCGTTAATTATTAACATCGTAAACAGAGATCATACTTCAGCCCTCAACGGATTTCTGTACACCTATGTAAAAACGCTGCTCTTCAACGGGTACACAGAAGATCATGTAACAAGTTCAGGATACCTGTTTGCTATGCTGTACTACATCCAAACCGGCAATGCAGACCTTTTGCTGAATCTAACGAGTAATGATTTTTACGCCACAGATCGTTTTATAGAAAATCTAAACGAAGAGATAGGGGAAGAGACCTTCTTCTTTGACAAGCATAAATCGGTGTTGTCAAAATCGATGATTGAAAAATTATTGGTCAGGGACACGGAACAGGGATTTAGAGAGAAAGTCACGTTCGTTCTTGAGAACCTGTTTGTGCATGAAGATCATCAATTTAATTTTCCAGAATTAACAACCTGCATTAAGAGCTATATTGAGTCGGAGAATGTCGAGTCAATTTATTTCTTGGAAGAGTTTCTGGAGAAATATGATGTTCGTGATTCTTATGCCCGATGGATTCTTGGTGACGCAAAGAAGAACTTATTGGCGCTGGGGTACATCGCTCACGCGAACGACTATCTAAACCTGCAATTAAAAGAGCTTATTTCTGCGCAGCGGGATCTTGGGAGCTTCAAGTTGTCGACTGAGATACTGAATTACATTCGCCTTTCGTTGCACAAAAAAGCTACAATAGACATTTCAAGTATTTCGGTTTTTTGGACGAAATACTATAATCGAAAGGACTATTCGCTGATAAACATTCAGGACGCGTTACAGCTATTTGAAAAGCACGGATTTATAAACCGAATAGAGTCGGTCCAATTGATCACAGCAATTCAGGAGCAATCGGAAAAGGGTTATCGCGGTCTGTTAGTTAACTACATCGAGTTGCATCCGCCTAATATTGTTGATTTTCTGTTGGCCACCTATAATATCAATGACCTACATATTTCTTGGTTCACTTTACATGCTAAATACATCAATCGCTTCCCAAATAATCTATTTGAGTTTTCAATGAAGCAATTATTGAGAATCCACAACTCCAGGGAGATCGATTTTGTTGAAGTTGAAAATGCGATTCGTTCGAATAGATGTGATGAGGTGAGGCGCATCTTGGAAATAACAAAATTCAGTGTGCGCGCAACAAGCAGCAAGCAGGTTAGCTTTCTAAAAAGAAATAGAATTTCCTTAAGAGAATACGCTGATCAAATGTCATCGCATCGGCAGAATAGCCAAGAACGGTTGGCCAGCGGGATACTGACAGAGAGAGACAAAAAGATAATTGTTGAAAGACATCTAAAGCCTGAAACGGTCGCAGGACTAGGGGATGGGAATTACTCCACACTAGCCAATGTGAAGCTTTTTAGGGTGTTTTCGAAAGACCGGATAAGAAAAAACATCAAACCTATTTTGTACCATGCATTAATTGGGAAAGTGAACACTCTTAACTCATTTCACAATTTATTTCATTTTCCTGGAAATCTGCCGAAACTCCTTGCCGAATACAAAGTTGACGCGGATTACGATAAGCTTTTCGAAAGTTTCAAAAGATACTTGGAGTTATCCATGTTTGTAACCGATACGCCACCCCAAGGGAATTCCAATCCTTAGGACGAGATCTTAAAAAACTTGAGGGGAAACCATTGATTGAAAAGGAGCGAAAGAAACTTAGCCACACTTTCGTCCACACTAAAAATAGAAAAGCCCTGTATTACAGGGCTTTTCTATATTAGTACCCGGGGCGGGACTTGAACCCGCACAGATATTACTATCCACAGGATTTTAAGTCCTGCGTGTCTACCAATTTCACCACCCGGGCAGGTGATTAGTTAAGAATTATCCGTTTATCGTTTAATAGTGGTGAGAACCAAATAAAAAAGTGTGAGATAAAATCTCACACTTTTTCTTTTTCACTATTAACCTTTTACGGTTAACTAACTGAGCGGGAAACGAGATTCGAACTCGCGACCCCGACCTTGGCAAGGTCGTGCTCTACCAACTGAGCTACTCCCGCTTATTTCTTATCCTTTCGGCTAAGGGAGTGCAAATTTAATGCACCATCCTAAATTTCCAAATCAAACCTCGTCAGTAAAGTGTCTTCTTTCCTTTTCCTCGCTAAATTTTTTCTGGTTATAGACTGCCGAATTGCCTTTAGGTATGGAAAGTGACTGAAAATCATTGCCTTTCATAATCTTGGCCTGGTAAATAATCTGGCCCACGTGCATCGGGTAATGTGCCAATTGTCTTTGAATTGCTTCTAAAACAGTCTGACCTTCGTTGCGGATGTAGATAATTTTTGAAAGATCTTCTGCTTTTAGTGAGTCAAGCGCATGAAGCAGGCAGTCCCATCCGGCATGCCAGGCATCCATCATGGTCTTCTTATCGGCATAGCTTTGATCAAACTCGGCTTCGCGATTGCGCCACGGCTTCTCTCCATCGCTGGTCAAAAAATCCGTCCAGCGCGAAAGCATGTTCCCGTTAAGGTGATGAACAATGAGTGCGATGCTGTTGCTCGCTTCGTTGGGCTGCGCCACTACCTGCTCATCGTTGAGCTGATCAATGGCTTTCTCTCCCAATGCTTTATAGTATCGGAAAAGCTTACGCGCACTTTCAAGAAAGTTCTCTTCAGCGGACTGTGGCATTTTCTTCTGCCTCTTTAGTTGATTCTTCTTTGCCTACAGGAGGCCGAGATGCATCATATTGCCTGCGCAGCTCCTGTGCATGTTGCTTGTTCTTGGAATACTTAATGTGATTCGGCACACCTTTCATATCCCAGATGAGACCCAAAGCAGAAAATGTTTTGAGTATATACCACGTGAAGTCAAACTCCCACCAGAAAAATCCCTGGCGCGAAGCAGTTTCATAGTAATGGTGGTTGTTATGCCAGCCTTCGCCCAGGGTGATCAATGCCAGCCACGGGCTGTTCTTCGACTCTTCACCGGTTTCATAGCGCTGTCTTCCAAACTTGTGCATGATGGAGTTGATGGAGAACGTGCCGTGATACAAAATCACTGTGCTCAGAAAAAAGCCAATGAACAAAGCTGAGAATCCGTGTACGGAAAACATATCTGTAATGCCATTGCCATCTACTATTCCCCCCAGGGCCATCACTGTCAATGCAAGTACCAGTGCAGGTATCATGTGATTCTTATTTAACCATACCAGTTCCGGGTATTTGGCATAATCACCTATTGTTTTATAGTCGGTTTTCTTAAAGTCAGGCCCCACAATCCAGCCAATGTGCGAATACCAGAAGCCATATATTTTCATGGAATGCGGATCGGCAGGGGTATCGCTGTGGCGATGGTGATGACGGTGATGTGCTGCCCACCAAAGCGCTCCTTTTTGTGCTGAGGTCTGTGCCATAAAGGCGATAACAAACTGAAACCAGCGCGATGTTTTATACGACTTGTGAGAGAAATAGCGATGATATCCGCCCGTCACCCAAAACATACGGATGACGTACAACACGGCACACAAGATCCAGTCGAAGGTAGTGGCCCCGGTGAAAAGAGCACCTAACGGCATGAGATGGATCAGCGCAAAAACAATCTCTTGTTTGAGAATGGGCTTGCTGCGTACTTCAGGATTTAATGTGGTCTGATTCATGTGTCTATAATTCCAAAAACGTATGCAAAGTTCGCCTGTAAAAATGACAACTCAGCACATCATTTATGAATTCTTACCGATGGGGAATTAATGGGCCAATTCATCTCCAATAAATGAACGCATGTTAGCTGAACCTCTGATGTTTAGCTATTGTTTATTAATTGAAAATTTACCCTTAACTTGCAGGTCAATATTATGAATCAGGCTCAGACCATAACACTTTATCAACCACTGCTGCATACCATTGCTTATAACCTGGTGCGCTGCAAGCAGGATGCAGAAGATATTGTGCAGGAGACTTTCGTAAAGTGGCTGAGCATCGATCAGCAAAAGATTGAAAACACAAAAGCCTACTTAATCCGGGCGGTCACCAACAACTGTCTTACTCATCTTCAGTCGCTACGCAAAAAGAAAGAACAGTATTTTGATTCGATCAACGTATCGGAAATGATCACCAAGTTCAAGGAAACCAACCTTTCTCATCTTGACCTGGATGTGAACCTGGCTGCTGCCTTTAAAGTGATGCAAACTAAACTGGAGCCGCTGGAACGTGCCGTTTATGTGCTGAAAGAGGTATTTGATTTCGACTATGAAGAGCTGCAAAAAACGCTCGACAAGAAGAAAGACCATTGCCGCCAGCTCTTCTCGCGTGCTAAAAAGAAGCTGAGTGACGAGACTTCCAAAATCCATTTTGATATGCCCGACACCGCCAAGCTCATGAAAAGCTTCCGCGATGCCTGTAATTTTGGTGATGAGCAAAACCTTGTTGAAGAGCTCAAAAAGGACATTTCATCTAAAGACTAAAAATTATTTAAGTTTTTTATCCCATTCTGTCACAAATCGCAAACGACTTTGTCTTACATGTATTGAGCCCAAAAAACCGGGCTGATTTTTTTATTTAAACAAAAGTAATCTAGTTACAAACATGCTTGTTATCCTGGCTTTTTTCGTCGCCCACTGGTACCTGTCTCTTTTTTTCCAGACATTTTTTCTGCACCGGTATGCCTCTCACAAGGCTTTTACAATGAGTCCTTTTTGGGAAAAAGTATTCTATGTACTCACGTGGATTTTCCAAGGTTCTAATTATTTAAGTCCGTACGGATATGGAGTAATGCACCGTATGCACCACGCTTTCGCGGATACGGAAGATGATCCGCATTCTCCTAAATACGATGAGACCATCTGGAACATGATGTGGAAAACAAAAACCATCTATTCCGATATCTCTAACAAGATTGTGGTTCCTGAAGCACGTTTTACAGAGGGTGTTCCTAACTGGGAAGCATTTGATAAGTTTGCCCGCTCATGGCCGTCACGCCTTTTCTGGGGTATTTGTTATGTAACCATTTATGCGGTTTTTGCTACTCAATGGTGGTTATGGTTATTGTTACCTATTCACTTTTTGATGAGCCCTATCCACGGAGCAGTAATTAACTGGTTCGCTCATAAATACGGATACAGAAACTTTGAAGTAGGCGATACTTCAAGAAATTTCCTTCCGGTAGATTTCCTGATGATGGGCGAAAGCTATCACAACAATCACCACAAGAATGGTTCACGTGCCAACTTTGGTGGAATTCGCTGGCATGAAATCGATCCGACCTATATCGTCATTAAAGTACTCGACAAATTGCACATTCTTCGTATCGTAAAACGCAAGGAAGTGACCATCGAGCAATTGAAGAAGGCTGCTTAGTAGTAGTAATTTTAAATAGAGGTTAATCGCCCCGCTGCACCAGGT
>NNBV01000068.1_pt1 | contig 27454 bp, 26 predicted proteins | sample 1173771 | NCBI WGS metagenome assembly NNBV01 (sample SAMN07173938, study PRJNA388173) | plant metagenome | isolation source: symbiotic tissue sample KVS11 | place: Norway: Troms, Kvaloya island | reverse complement strand
ATCACTAACATCGCTTGGAGATGACCAAATACACGTCCTGTTTTCCCCCGCACTAATTCCGGTACATCGGGGTTTTTCTTTTGGGGCATGATACTGGAACCCGTGGCACAGCTATCTTTGAGGGTGACAAAACGAAATTCTTCAGATGACCAAAGAATGACTTCTTCTGCAAGGCGGCTGAGGTGAACCATAATCAAGCTAGCAGCACACAAGAATTCGATCGCAAAATCGCGATCGCTCACTCCATCGAGGCTATTAGCATAAATATCATCAAAATCTAAAAGTTTAGCTGTGTAGTGGCGATCGATGGGGAAAGTGGTTCCTGCTAAAGCACCACACCCCAAAGGTGAGATATTCACGCGGCGAGAAACGTCTCCTAAGCGTTCCCAGTCGCGTTGGGCCATTTGAAAGTATGCCAAGAGATGGTGAGCTAAACTCACTGGTTGGGCGCGTTGTAGATGGGTATAGCCAGGAATCAGGGTTTCAACGTGCTTTTCGGCTATATCCAGTAAAACACCTTGAAATTCTCGCAATTCGCTTTTGATTTGTTGGATTTGGTCGCGGAGGTAGAGTCTAGTATCGGTGCCAACTTGGTCATTACGCGATCGCGCTGTATGCACCTTTTTACCCACATCGCCGACAATTTCTGTCAGTCTGCGTTCAACTGCAAAATGTACGTCTTCAGCATCCACACCAGGCTGAAATTTTCCTTGGCGGTATTCTTGGCGAATTTGTTCTAAACCTGCAACCAGTTGCTCGCCTTCTTCTGGGGAGATAATACCCGTGTGAGCAAGCATTTTGGCATGAGCTTGAGAACCAGTGAGGTCATATTCTATTAATTCAATATCAAAACCGATACTGGCATTAAAACGAGCGATCGCCGGATGTAACGCTGATTCAAACCTCTGGCTCCAAGTTTCTTTTTTGGTCATAAATTATCAGGGAGGGGCATCAATTTTGGATTTTAGATTTTGGATTAATCTAAAATCCAAAATCTAAAATTACTTTAACCGTAGCTAGTTAGATTCCGAATGATATAGCCAATGACTAAACCAATCAACAATGCCCACACTTGACCTGTTTGTATAAAGTGGTTCCAAGATTTTTGAATCTGACCCATCAGGTCTGGGTCAGTAATTGTTTGTGCTAGGGCTGTCCAATTTACAGGCAAATGCCAAAGGAACTGAGATATAAAATCGCTGTAGTGGCTCATATTTGGTGCTTAAGAAGTTAGGGCTGGCAAATTTCAGCATCAGTTCATTTTTTACATGAACTACTGATATTTACTGAAATTCTGGATATAACTTCAATGTCTTAACTCAAGATGTAGCCGATGCCAACCGCAATTTCTCGGCAGTCCGCAAAATTTGCCCCGCCAAAACTGCTGCGCCAAAACCATTATCGATATTTACTACGCCTACTCCCGCAGCACAAGAGTTAAGCATTGTCAATAAAGGCGCTAAACCACCAAAACTTGCGCCATAACCGATACTGGTGGGTACGGCAATCACAGGACAACTCGCTAAACCAGCGACAACGCTGGGTAAAGCGCCTTCCATCCCTGCTACGACAATCAACACCGATGCTGACTCAATTAGGTGGCGATTACTCAATAAGCGGTGAATTCCAGCAACACCGACATCCCAGAGGCGTTTGACGTGGAAACCAGAAAGTTCAGCAGTTACGGCGGCTTCTTCAGCAACGGGTAAATCGGCAGTACCAGCAGAAAGAATACCGATTTCTCCCCAGAATTGTGGTTCGATGGTAGGAGGAGCGATCGCACAAATTCGCGCCGATTCGTAATATCGCAAACCACTAACTTTTGATTGCAGTACTGTATAAACTGCTGGTTCAATGCGAGTTGCCATCACCACCGGATTGCGAAGGCGCATCACCTCCATAATTTGAGCAATTTGATCGGGTGTCTTACCAGGGCCCCAAATCACTTCTGGGAAACCAGTTCTTAGCTGGCGATGGTGGTCGATTTTGGCAAACTCACCCACGGATTCATAAGTTAAGTCTTTGAGTGAGTCTAATGCCGTATCTGGGGTAACTTTACCATTGGCAACCGCTTCGAGGAGCGATCGCAAAGTTTTTTCATCGGTCACGGGTTATTTGTCCTTTGTTATTTGTCATTTGTTCTTTGTGAATAACCAATGCCCAATGCCCAATGACTAATCGGTTACTTTTAGTTCGTAGAGATTCCAGAATGGGCCACCAAGAGCAGTATATTGAATTCCTTGGAAGCGATCGCGCACTGCTTGCAGATTCAACCTTTCTACTAAATGAATAAACGGCAACTGTTCTGAGGCGATGCGCTGATATTCATAATAAATTTCCTTGCGCTTGTTTTCATCTAATACTTGTGCGCCTTTAATATAAAGGCTATCTATTTGCTTTTCCCAGTCGGAAACTTCCCAGCCAGTCATGGGTGGATCTCCTGGTTGTGGCCCTAAATTAAATGCATGGGATGCACCTGCAATCCTCCAGATATTACTAGCGCCGTGGGGTTCAGTACCGCCTCCAGCAAATCCTCCTAGATAACAATCCCAATTCTGTGTAACCTTGAGTTTTTCTAGATAAGAATTGAAGCTGAGAATTTGCAAATCTACTTGAATCCCAATATTCGCGAGATCCCGCCTAATTTGAGATGCCATATCTCCTCTAACTTTTCTTTCCGAATTCGTTAAGAGGGTAAATCTGACTCTGTTACCATCAGCATCTAAAAGCTGATTTTGGGCATTATATTTGAACCCAGATTGTAACAGTAATTTCTTAGATTTATCTGGCTCGTAGTTATATACCTTTAAGCCTTTTTCTGGAGGAAGAAAGTAGGGACTTTTCACATAAACAAATGAGTTTTGCAGTTCACCCAGCCCCCGGAAAGCATTCGTTTTCATTGTTTCACGGTCAAGGGCATAAGCTATAGCCTGCCTGAATTCCTTTTTATTAAACCACTTAGATTTAATTGGGTCTACGAAAGGTTTACCCTGAGAATTCTTAGCTTTACTAAGATTGAAAGCAATAAAAGTTGTACTTGTATCTGGCCCGCCGTTATAAATTTTAAACTTTGCCCGTTTTTCTTCTCGCTTCAGTAAACTAAAACCTTCAGGAGCGACTTCTAAATCATCTAACTGCCCAGAGCGAAAACTAATCAACTGATTTTCAGTAGATTCAATAATTTGCCAAACAATACGCTCAATGTAAGGCTGAGGTTTACCCTGAGCATCTTTGCGCCAGTAGTATGGATTCCGCCGAAATATAACTCGCTGACTAGAAACGTAACTTTCCATAATATATGGCCCGTTACCAACAATTTGTTTCGGGTCAGTGCCTGTTCCCCACATTGAGAGAAACTTAGGATTTCCATCAGATCCAGTTGTGCGAATTGCTTCCTGTAAAGCATGGGCTGGCATAATTGGGATACCACCTACATATCTTAAAAAAGGAGCAAAGGGTTCCTGTATGCTGAATTCAACCCGACGCGCATCAATTTTTTTCACCTTTGGCAAAGTACCCTTATCGCCAACTTTTAGCGCATCTTTAAGAGAGGTTGGAATTTTAGGATTGAGGTAGATTTCGTTATAAGTAAAGACAATATCATCAGCAGTCATTGGCTGACCATCTGACCACTTAATTCCTTCTCGGAGGGTGATTACAATCCGTTGGCCATCTTCAGAAACTTCCCACGTTTCTGCTAAGGCAGGCTCTAGTTTTGTAGTTAGGGGATTCTCATTAATTAATGAGTCATAGAGGAAGCCAAAAACGCTATATGCTGACTCATTTAGAGCATAATTAAAAGTTGAAGGCTCACTCAGAACGGCGGTAACAACTTGCGGCACTTGAGCAGCTGCACTTTTGAAATTAGCTGGGTTGCAGGCAGTAAGTATAAGTGCTGTTACTGAAGTCAAAATTATTGGCAACCAAAAATGTTTAATTGCCAGAAATATTTTTCTAAAAAATTTCATATTTTCAAATCTATTTCCATCCTAATCAGTCTTCAATACCTTTATCAGGGGCTAAAACAAAAGTTACTCTGAAGCAACTAGTAAGACGACAGCATAAGCACATATACCTTCTTCGCGTCCAACGGGGCCTAATTTTTCGTTGGTAGTAGCTTTGATGCCAATTTGATTTGGTTGTAATTCTAAAACCGCCGCTAGTTTGTCGCGCATATTCACAATATGCGGTTTTAATTTTGGACGTTCTGCTACTACCACCGAGTCAATATTTCCCACCTCCCAGCCTTGATCCCGAATCAGTTTATGCACTTGAGTTAATAGTACTAAACTATCTGCTCCCGCCCATTGGGGATCGCTAGGAGGAAAATAATGACCAATATCCCCCAAAGATAATGCCCCAAGCATGGCATCCATAATCGCGTGGGTCAGCACATCAGCGTCACTGTGTCCCAACAAACCCAGTTCATGAGGAATTTGGATTCCACCTAAAATCAAAGCGCGATCGCACACCAGTTGGTGAATATCGTAGCCGTTACCAATACGAATTTTAGTCATTTGTTATTAATCATTTGTCATTTATCAGGAGCTAGGAATTATTCTCTCCCTGCTCCTCCGCTCCCCTGCTCCCCTGCTTCCATTTTTTCAGGAGATCGGGGCGGCGATCGCAGGTTTTTTTAATTTGTTGTTCGTAACGCCATTGGGCGATCGCGGCGTGATTCCCACTGAGCAAAACATCAGGCACTTTCAAGCCGCGAAAATTGGCAGGACGAGTATATTGGGGATAGTCCAACAACCCTTCCTCAAAACTTTCTGCTGTGAGGGACTCAGTTTTGGCCACGGTTCCTGGTATTAGTCGCACTACGCCATTAATCAAAGCCATTGCTGGAATTTCTCCGCCAGTCAGAATAAAATCGCCTAAAGATACTTCACGAGTTACCAAATGCAGCACCCTCTCATCTACTCCTTCGTAATGCCCGCAAATAACTACTAACTGGTCATAATTTGTCACCAATTCTTTCAAAAGAGGTTGATTGATTGTTTGACCCTGTGGACTCATCAAAATTACTTCTCTTCGGGGTAGAATTGGCAGCGACTCCACTGCGGTAAAAATAGGTTCTGGTTTCATTAGCATCCCAACGCCGCCGCCGTAGGGTTCATCATCTACCTTTCGGTGCTTGTCAGTGGTAAAGTCCCGTGGGTTCACCAAATGTACTTCGGCAATCTGTTTGGCTAAGGCTTTACCCAGCAGCCCAGAATTGAGAACAGAGTTAAAACAGTCAGGAAAAAGCGTAACTATATCAAAGCGCACAGTTATTCGTATTCGAGGACACTAATCTTAAATTTGAATGTCTAGGAAACATTACCAAGCCAAGGTCGGGTCGAGGTCGAGCAAAACTCCAGTTAAACTTTATCAATAGTATCTAAAACTACCAGACCTCTTGGATTTTAGATGGGATCAAAAGTTTTTCTAATTACTTAATTTATGTTTAAATGTTGTCACAACTACATTTAAATTAATAATCATATCAAGTTAACAACTTCCAGGATGCATCGAGCCAGCCTCAGAAAAAAGCGTAGTCTTAACTGCTCGTCCCCAGCCATAGAGTTGGAATCTAGCCCCCTAAAGACTATTTTGCCCTGTTGCAAGTGGACAGGTGAAAAACAAGGCACTGGCTTTGAGGAATGGGAACCAAACACGTTTAGACTGAGGCAACGCGAGCGTTAAGCGAGAATTTGGAGAGTAGCTGACTCAGTTCCAAACTTCAAAAAAGTGTCCTCTCAAAGAAGCAAAGCGCAAAATCATGGCTGCTTCTGAACCTTGTTAAATTCACCTGAAGTTGTTGACAGGAGAAACACAATGCCGCAATTACAAGCTAAATCGCTAGAAATGAGGACACCCCAAGCAACTAAAACCGCCGTTCTGGTTATCGGAGGCGCAGAAGATAAAGTTCACGGGCGCGAAATCCTGCGAACTTTTTTTGGACGTGCCGGTGCTAGTAAGGCTTATATTACAATTATTCCATCTGCCTCTCGCGAACCCGCTATCATCGGTGGTCGGTATATTCGCATTTTTGAAGAAATGGGTGCCCAGAAGGTAGAGATTTTAGACATCCGCGAACGGGAACAGTGTGAAGCCTCCCAGATCAAAGCATCCTTAGAAGCCTGTAGTGGGGTATTTTTGACAGGAGGAGACCAACTGCGTCTTTGTGGCGTATTGGCAGATACGCCAGCAATGGAAATTATTCGTCAACGGGTGAGGGCGGGGCAACTTACGTTAGCAGGCACTAGTGCAGGAGCGGCAGTGATGGGGCATCATATGATTGCTGGCGGCGGTAGTGGAGAGACGCCCAATCGTTCCCTAGTTGATATGGCAACAGGTTTGGGATTTATTCCTGAAGTAATTGTTGACCAACACTTTCACAACCGTAATCGCATGGGGCGACTGATTAGTGCGATATCAGCTCATCCCGATCGCTTAGGTATTGGCATTGACGAAGATACTTGTGCTGTGTTTGAACGTGATGGTTGGCTACAAGTTATGGGCAAAGGCAGTGTCACCATTGTCGATCCCACTGAGTTGACCCACACCAACGAACCCCATGTCGGTGCTAATGAACCATTAACCGTGCATAATTTACGTCTCCATATCCTCAGCTACGGCGATCGCTTCCACTTGTACCAGCGCACTGTATTGCCTGCTGTACACCGAATCTCCAGCTGACGGGATAGAGTATCTGAGGTTACACTGAGTTGACCGCAAATTTTAGGTTTTGGATTTTGGATTTTAGATTAAAAGAGCTTTTTGGTATATGCCGCAAGCAAGTGGACAAAACCAATCTAAAAGACTCTCAATTACTCGATTTAGCTACGCTATCGTCAATCTAAAAATTAAGAGAGCTAAGTACTCTAATAGTCTCTTTTAATCCAAAATCATAAATCTAAAATCCAAAATCAGTTGACCGCACATTTATTTCTTACCGTAGAAAAATGATAAGAATACCATGTAAAAAGAAAAAACTGTTTAGAATGAACAGTTTAGCGGTCAATTACAGTAAGAAACTAGAATTTTGGTTCCGAATCTCCATCTACCTATTCCCATGAGAATCCTCAAGATCCAGACCTTACGCGGCCCAAACTATTGGAGCATTCGACGCCACAAACTGATCGTCATGCGCCTCGATTTAGAAACCCTTGCCGAGACGCCCTCGAATGAAATCCCTGGCTTTTATGAAGGATTAGTTGAGGCGCTGCCAAGTCTGGAGGGTCACTATTGTTCGCCTGGCTGTCGTGGTGGTTTTTTGATGCGAGTTAAAGAAGGCACTATGATCGGCCACATCGTGGAACATGTAGCCCTAGAACTCCAGGAATTAGCAGGTATGCATGTCGGCTTTGGTCGCACCCGCGAAACTGCCACACCCGGAATTTACCAAGTAGTGATCGAGTACCTGAATGAGGAAGCGGGACGCTACGCTGGACGAGCCGCAGTGCGGCTATGCCAGAGTATCGTTGATCGAGGCCGTTATCCTAAGGCAGAACTAGAGCAAGATATCCAAGACCTGAAAGACTTCACCCGTGATGCTTCATTAGGCCCTTCCACGGAAGCGATCGTCAAAGAAGCTGAAAAAAGAGGTATTCCCTGGATGTCTCTGGAAGCCCGCTTTTTGATTCAGCTAGGCTACGGCGTAAATCAGAAGCGGATGCAGGCCACAATGACCGACAACACCAGCATTCTGGGCGTAGAACTAGCTTGCGACAAAGAAGCCACTAAACGCATCCTCGCTGCTGCTGGTGCGCCAGTCCCCAGAGGTACAGTGATCAACTTCTTGGACGATTTGGAACAAGCCATTGAATACGTTGGCGGCTATCCCATCGTCATCAAGCCCCTCGATGGCAATCACGGACGTGGGATCACCATTGATATCAGAACTTGGGAAGAAGCTGAAGCCGGATATGAAGCTGCCAGACAGGTTTCCCGGTCAATTATTGTCGAACGCTATTATGTTGGGCGCGACCACAGGGTACTAGTAGTAAATGGCAAAGTAGTCGCAGTTGCCGAACGCGTCCCAGCTCATGTCATTGGCAACGGCAGATCCAGCATCGCCGAACTAATTGAGGAAACCAACCTTGACCCAAATCGTGGTGAAGGGCATGATAACGTCCTGACCAAGATTGAACTAGACCGCACCAGCTACCAGTTGCTAGAAAGGCAAGGCTATACCCTAAATAGCGTTCCACCAAAAGGCACTCTTTGTTATTTAAGGGCAACGGCAAACTTGAGTACAGGTGGTAGTGCCGTAGACCGTACCGATGAAATTCACCCAGAAAATCTTTGGTTGGCACAACGGGTAGTCAAGATTATCGGTTTGGATATCGCCGGACTCGATATTGTCACCACGGATATTAGCCGTCCTCTGCGGGAAGTAGATGGCGTAATTGTCGAAGTTAACGCTGCTCCCGGCTTCAGAATGCACGTTGCTCCAAGTGTGGGCATCCCCCGCAACGTCGCTGGTGCAGTCATGGATATGCTGTTTCCTAACGAGCAATCTAGCCAAATTCCGATCCTCAGCGTCACAGGTACTAATGGCAAAACTACCACTACCCGCCTACTAGCACATATTTATAAGCAGACTGGCAAAGTAGTAGGTTATACCACTACTGATGGAACATATATCGGTGATTACTTGGTTGAAGCTGGCGATAACACAGGCCCCCAAAGTGCCCACGTCATCCTCCAAGATCCCACAGTAGAAGTAGCTGTACTCGAAACAGCTCGTGGTGGCATTCTCCGTTCTGGATTAGGCTTTGAAGCCGCAAATGTGGGCGTGGTTTTGAATGTAGCCGCCGACCACTTAGGAATAGGCGATATAGACACCATTGACCAGTTAGCTAACCTCAAAAGTGTAGTAGCGGAAGCCGTATTCCCCGACGGCTATGCGGTACTCAATGCCGACGATCGCCGCGTCGCCGCTATGTCAGAAAAAACTAAGGCTAATATTGCTTACTTCACTATGAACCCCGACTCGGAATTGGTGCGAAAGCACATCCAAAAGGGCGGAGTAGCGGCAGTATATGAAAATGGCTATTTGTCAATTGTTAAAGGTGACTGGACACACCGGATAGAAAGAGCAGAAAATATACCTTTAACAATGGGCGGACGTGCGCCGTTTATGATTGCCAATGCTTTAGCTGCAAGTTTGGCAGCATTTGTGCAAAACGTCACAATTGAACAAATTCGTGCTGGTTTGAAGACTTTCCGGGCTTCAGTTAGTCAAACACCGGGACGGATGAATTTATTTAATTTAGGCAATTACCACGCTTTGGTTGACTATGCTCACAACGCAGCCAGTTACGAAGCTGTAGGTTCCTTTGTGCGGAACTGGACTACAGGACAACGGATTGGCGTAATTGGTGGGCCAGGCGATCGCCGTGACGAAGACTTTGTGACTTTGGGCAAATTAGCAGCGCAAATTTTTGATTACATCATCGTCAAAGAAGACGATGACACACGCGGACGCTTAAGGGGTTCAGGCGCCCAGTTGATTATTCAAGGTATAACCGAGGTTAAGCCTGATAGCCGCTATGAATCAATTTTGGATGAAACCCAAGCGATAAATAAAGGCTTAGACATGGCTCCTGATAACAGTCTGGTGGTAATTTTACCAGAAAGCGTCACTCGGGCTATTAAGTTAATTAAGCTGCGTGGTTTAGCGAAAGAAGAGACACACCAACAAAATCCCGGCACGACTGTTATCGATTCCCAAAATGGGATCACACCTTCTTCTGTTGTAAATACCTTGCTGTAGTCAGGAATCAGGAATTAGGAAAGAGAATGACTTCTGTGCAACGCGCGTATGACTCGTTGTGACAAGCGTCTCCCTTTATGGGAAAAACTATATTCAGAAATTTCTCAATTCTTGAAAGTCCATTTTTTCGCCAGTGCATTTCTTCTTTTTTCGCCAGTGCATTTCTTCTGACTATTTTTATCAAAACAGAATTCAGGAGTCAGGAGTCAGAATTTAGGATGAATTCTGTACGACTATGGATGAATAGACAGGTTTAATTGCATTCTGACCGGAGGCGGAGCGTCTCCGGCTACACTTCTGTATTCTGACTTCTTCTTCAAGACTCTTTTTCTTGTTCCTGATTGTTTTCCTCACTGGGAGTTTTCATCTCCTCTTTAAAACCTCGTAGGGTTTTGCCCAGTGCAGTTCCCAGTTCGGGAATTTTTTTTGGGCCGAAAATTAGAATAGCGACTATGCTAATTACAGCTATTTCTGGCCATCCCAGTCCAAACATATAAATTTCCTCTAAGGCATCTGTAATTAAATATAGACATTGATGGCTCAAATCTGATGAGTTTGCCATTGATAAGTATTCGACCCTCTTACAGAAATAGGGTATAAATAAATTAAATTAAATAAACCTAGACTAAGAGAACATAACTGGATGCCTTGAGCCAGGGATTTCCAACAAATCAATTATTTAATTTTATAGGGTTGGCTGTTCGTCCCGTCCTACAATTAGTAAGTTGAGTATTTTTTATTTGGAAGTCCCCAAAGCAATGGTGAGCGCAACTAACTTCTAATTGGATTGGTAATTGGCAAACCTAACCAATCACTTAATTCCTGAGCTAGCCATTCCAGTTCCGCTTCAGATTTAATCGCACCACCAAAACTACCAAGTTGATATTTTTTTACTCCTACCCAAATATCCAATTGTGCTGGAACGGCAATTCTAGTGCCTTCAGAGTCTTTAGTAAAATGTTTTGGAATATAAACCAACTTAGTAATACTTTGCCTTGGCGATGCACGGGGACGATAAAATTTCCAAGCAAATAACTCCCAGGTTAAGGCAATTTGTTCGGGATTCAGGCGTAAGCAGATGCGTCCAAATAAATGAAAGAAAAGTTTATACACCATCATAAAGCCAGCACCCCAAAAAGGAAGTGAGAACAAGGCAAATGGGATGTTGACAGGAAAAGGCGCCGAAAGTACGCCAATTGTCCAAAATAGGATAAATGAATTCCAGACGATCGCAAATAAACCTGTGAATACTATTGATGGATCAAAACCAGCTGGTGGAACGATAATTTCTAGAGAATCTCCATTTTTGTTTAGTTGAATCTTACTCCCATCTGGTTTGCCAACAAATAAAGTAGGTAAGTTTGTCGTCGGTTGTGGTTTCTCCAAAGCTGCAAGCGCTTGTTCAGCAGAACTCAAACGCTGTTCTAAACTGGGTTCAATCATCCACTTTAACCAATTGCTAAAGCTGGGACTCAAATTAGCCACTTGTTCAAACTGAATGCGAAGATCCTTTTGAGGTAAATCGGCTGGGTGATTGCCCGTAACTAAATAAATTAAGGTTGCACCTAAACTATAAAGGTCTGATGCGGCAACAGTGCGTCCGCCAAATTGCTCTGGTGGCATATAGCCATAAGTTCCTACCACAGTTCTTGTCCCGGTTTCGGCAGCCAGGACTGTCTGCACTGAGCCAAAATCTACCAAATAAACTTGACCGACACTATTCCCTGAACGCTCCCCCAATAAAATATTGCTAGGCTTAATATCACGGTGAATCACAGGCGGATACAGCCCATGTAGGTAAACGAGAATCTCTAAAAGTGCTTTGGCTATTTGTTTGACTTCAGCTTCCGTAAAAGTCCGCCCAGTCTGTAAGCATTGCTCTAAAGTTTGTGCAGGGATATAAGTTTGTACTAGAGCAAATCCTTTGATGGTTGGTAAATTTACCTCAAAATAGTTTAAATAGCCAGGAATTGAGGGATGTGCTAGGTTTTTTAAAGTTTCGGCTTCTCGCTCAAACAGCTTGAGTGAATCCCATTCAAAGTCACTACCAAAAGAGAGTAACTTGATGACAACTAATTCCTGAGTTTGCAAATCACGAGCTAATAGCGTCCGTCGCCCTGCTTTTTTTCCTAATAGCTGCTGAACTTCATAGCGTAGACGCCCAGCGTCTTGTCCTCGGACATCGCCTAATATTTCACCAATCATTATGGTTTCTTATAATGCTACGTTTGAAAAGTTTTTATAGCTTATGACTTTTCAATTTCGGCAAATCGATATCTTTAGTATAATTGCGTAATTCTATGCCCTCCCAACTTTGGCCCTATATTACCCCTGGTATTCCTGATGAATTATTTGAACATTTGCCAGGAATTCCCCTGAGTCAGCGAGAAGTCCGACTGCTATTAATTTCCCAACTGCGGCTAAAATCAGATTCCGTGTTATGGGATATTGGGGCAGGGACGGGTACAATTCCGGTAGAGGTGGGGCTATTGTGTCCAAAGGGACAAATTATTGCTATAGAAAGGGATGAAGAAGTAGCTAATCTGATCAAGCGTAACTGCGATCGCTTTGATGTGAAAAATGTCGAAGTTGTTGAAGGTAGCGCCCCAGAATGTTTACATGACCTTAAAGTTACCCCTCACCGCGTTTGTATCGAGGGAGGACGCCCCATTCAAGAAATTCTGCAAGCAGCTTGGCATTATTTGCCGCCATCCGGTCGGGTTGTAGCCACAGCTGCTAATCTAGAAAGTCTGTATGCTATTTCTCAAAGCTTTTCCTTGTTAAGGGCTAGAAATATCGAAGTCGTCCAGTCTGCGGTTAACCGCCTAGAAACGCGCGGCTTTTCTCAAACCTTTACCGCCGTTGATCCCATTTTTATCCTCAGTGGTGAGAAACTAGACTAAATCCAAAAGATTTTAGATTTTAGATTTTAGATTTTAGATTGGGGATTTAGGTGATATGTCATCAGAAACAAAGCCACAATTACCAATCCCTAATCTCGAATACCTAATCTCTAATCCAAAATCCAAAATCCAAAATCCAAAATACATCTATGCCTTGGTCTCGGATTATTAGTGGAATTGTTGCGATCGCTCTTGCTCTTTCCGCAACCCTTTTGGGGGGTTGGTACTTTACCATCATCTTTGCGGTCATCATCTTTTTGGGTCAACAGGAATATTTTAATTTGGTGCGAGCCAGAGGCATAGCTCCTGCCGCAAAAACCACTATGGCTGTCAGCCTAGTTTTACTAGTAATTTGTACCATTGATGGCAGTTTAGCTGACGCTGTGATGCCCTTAGCTGGCACACTTATTTGTTTTTACCTGCTTTTTCAGCCCAAATTTGCCACGATCGCTGATGTTTCCGCTTCTATTATGGGGCTATTTTATGTAGGTTATTTACCGAGTTACTGGGTGCGATTGCGAGCAATTGATAGTGCTGCTTTTAGCAATCTCCCTTTCGGAGGATACTGGCCCGCAACCTGGACAGATTTTTGGGATAAGGCAAATTCCGCTTCTTTATCACAAGGTTTTACAGCAACACTGCTGACTTTTTTGTGTATTTGGGCAGCTGATATTGGTGCCTACACCATTGGTAAATTCTTTGGGAAAACCCGTCTGTCTGATATTAGCCCGAAAAAAACTGTAGAAGGTGCTGTCTTTGGCATTACTTCAAGTATTGCCGTAGCTATAGCAGGAGCCTATTATCTCCACTTGCCCAGATCCCCCTTTACTGGTCTAGCATTAGGTTTACTGATTGGCATTGCTAGTCTTTTAGGGGATCTAACTGAATCTCTACTCAAGCGGGATGCTGGAGTCAAAGATTCTGGACAGTTAATCCCCGGTCACGGTGGTATTTTAGACCGTACCGACAGTTATATTTTCACAGCTCCTTTGGTTTACTATTTCGTGACATTGCTGTTACCACTGCTATAAGCATTGGGTATTGGGCATCCCTTCCCTGCAAGACGCTACGCGTAGCTTGCTTCCACGAAGTGGTACGGCTCCGCTCAGGGCAAGTGGGCATGGGGCATGATTATTTTCCTCTCCCCCATCTTCCTCATCCCTACTCCCCGCTCCCTACTCTTGTTTCAAGAGACGCCATATCATTTAAAATAAGCTATTAGTATTTTTATTCCGTCATCATCAAGGGTTAACGTTAATCCGCCCACGACACACCAGCTTACCTGGGATCAACGTTAGTTCTTGGATATCGACATCTGAGCCAAGATCAAAATTGTACTCATGATTGTCCTTTAATATATCTTCCTGGTCGGGCTTGATAAGGGTATGTGTCACTTGCAACTCATGCCCACTGCGTAACTGTAAGCCTAGACAAATCTCTAGAGGTGTTGTTTCACTGTTGGTTACTCTCATACCTCGCAGTATAATTTGGTTGTTCCCAAGAAGAATTTCTTGCCAATTAACTGGTTGTGACTGTGGGTAATATGTTGGTAAAACCTTAACCAGTAGATCGCTCAAAGCAGTCGATAATAAGTCAGATGAGAGAGAAGCATTAAGATCCTTCTGGTCTACGATCAAATCGCCAACCACTGGTACTGTTTCTAATAGTCGGAGGGGTTTTCCTTTGAGTACCGAACCGATGTTTATCCGAATATTTTCTGCTATTAATTGAATTTGTGTAATGAGGAGGCCCTGATAAACTGCATGATTAGCAAAAATAGATACCGAGGGGATGCGCCCAGAGAGAAGTTGGCGATCGCTCGCTTTGATCTCCACTTCTAACTCAGATATTTCGCTCACTTGCGCTCTCAACCAGAGCTTTGCTGCTGTTGTGAGCACCTGCGTAATTATGCGGATTTTATTTGCATTTGTTGTTTGGGAATTTTGCTCTGGCATTTAACCAATCTGTGTATGAGTATTTGCTCAATAACTGAACAGAAATTAAACAAGCCTTAAATGTAACATTTATACCTACTCGCTACAAAATGCAAATATCATTTAATTGTTAACAGTAAATAAGCAATTTCCACATGGAGGTACGGTTACAAAAAATTCTTGCTCAATGGGGTATTGCCTCACGTCGTGAAGCCGAAGAAATGATTAGGCACTCACGGGTGCGGATAAATGGGGTATTGGCCCATTTAGGTCAAAAGGTTGATCCCCAAAAAGATGCGATCGCAATTGATGGTAAACCCGTATCCGAAAAGCAGCGTCCGGCTTTAATATATCTATTGCTGCACAAACCAATGGGCGTAGTTTCGACTTGCTACGACCCTTACGGCAGACCAACAGTCCTGGATCTACTACCGAAAGAATTACGAGAGGGTTCAGGTATTCACCCAGTGGGGCGTCTAGATGCAGACTCTACAGGAGCATTGATCCTGACCAATGACGGAAATCTGACATTTGGACTAACCCATCCCCGCCACAGTATTTCCAAGACATATCATGTTTTGGTCAAAGGACATCCTCCAGAAGCAGTTCTACAAATGTGGCGTCAGGGTGTGATGTTGGAGGGAAAAAAAACCAGGACTGCGAAGGTACACCTTATAGAACGTCGTACCGAGCAAAGCTTGTTAGAAATAGTGTTGCAGGAGGGAAGAAATCGTCAAATTCGCCGTATAGCTCAACAGTTAGGATATCCAGTAATCCAACTACATCGGACTGCGATCGGCACAATTCAATTACAAACTCTAAAAGCACCCTTTTTGTCAGAAGGTAAATATCGTTCCCTCAAAGATCATGAGATTCACTTTTTGCAAGAGCAAATAACGCAACCTAATTATTGATTCAGTGGAGTTAAGGAGTGTCAGTAGGCATGAAATGGCTAAGAAAGAAGAATAATCACCAGCCATCACTTTCATTAGAGCAACAACGAGCCGAAAAGTTGGCAGAAATGGGTGCTCAACTTTGGGCATTGCGGCAAGAACAGGGTTTATCTCTAGAGCAAGTGGTTGTACTAACCAGGGTTCCCCGGCGATTATTGCAGGCGATCGAAGAAGGTAATTTAAACGATCTGCCAGAACCAGTTTATATTCAGGGTTTAATCAGGCAATTTGCCGATGCACTAGGCTTGAATGGAGTAGAATTTTCTGGCACTTTTCCGATCAGTTCTGCACAAGTGAACTCCAAGGGTATGGGGAATACTTCAGCCCTTGATCAACTACGTCCAATTCATCTTTACTTTCTTTACATATTGCTAATTGTATGCTCTGTAAATGGCTTATCTCAGTTATTAAATAACGCGGTACTACAAGCAAGTAATAGCCCAAATCAGCCATATCCAAAACAAAAGTCCATTGTTAAACCAGAACTAACCCAACCAAAAGAGTCACTAGAAATACAGCCTGTCAGTGATACCCTTAGCGACGGACAACAGGGACAGGTTGTACAAATTGGTGTAACTTTGAAAGCCTCATCCTGGATTCGCGTCATAGCCGACGGCAGAACCGAGTTTGAGGGTATTCTTCCAGAGGGAACTCACCGGATTTGGAAAGCTCAACAGCAACTGACAGTGAAAACTGATAATGCTGGTGGTGTTTTGATGAGTGTCAATCAGGAGAAAGCGAAGGAAATGGGAGAGCCGGGGAAAGAGGAAGAAGTTAGGATTGCTGCCAAACCTAAGTTTTGAAATATGGGGCATGGGGCATGGGGCATTGGGCATGGTGATTCTCCTTGTTCCTTCGTCCCATGCCCCATGCCCCACTCACCCACTCCTCACTGCTCTTGCGGAGCGCGTCCATTGAGTCTTGTAAGAACTTTCAAGCGATCGCGCAATTCGTCTGTCAATGCTCCTGCTTGATAGCGCCACTCCCAGTTCCCCTCTGCAACACTAGGAAAATTCATCCGCGCTTCGTTTCCTAATCCCAAGACATCTTGCAAAGGAATAATTGCTTGGTTGGCTATGGAACTCAAAGCTAGGCGAATCAAATCCCATTGAATGCCTTCAGGGCTAATACAACCTAAATAAAGCCATAAGTTGTGCTTTTCGTTGTCGTTAGCTGAATTGAACCAGCCTACAGTTGTGTCATTATCGTGAGTGCCGGTGTAAACTACAGCATTCCTTGGGTAATTGAATGGTAAAAATGGATTTTCGGGATCAGAACCAAAGGCAAACTGCAAAACCTTCATCCCAGGAAATTCATACTTGTCTCGCAGCGCTTCTACCTCTGGTGTAATTACTCCCAAATCTTCTGCCAAGACGGGTAGCTTGCCCAACTTCTCCCTAATCGCTGCAAAAAAAGCATCTCCAGGCGCTTCCACCCATTTACCATTCATGGCAGTTTCTTCACCTTGAGGCACAGACCAATAAGCCTCAAAGCCCCGGAAGTGGTCAATGCGAATTATATCTACATAATCCAGCATTGCCTCAAAGCGTTGTACCCACCATTTAAAGTCTTGTTTTTGCAATTCCTCCCAGTTATAAACCGGGTTTCCCCACAATTGACCGGTGGCACTAAAGTAATCTGGTGGAACTCCTGCCATTTGTGCAGCAGCGCCTGTCTCTTCGTCTAAGCAAAAGATGTCGGGATGCGCCCACACATCGGCACTATCATGAGCCACGTAGATCGGGATATCGCCAATAATGTCAATGCCGCGCATATTAGCGTAACTTTTGAGGTCAGACCATTGGCGGAAAAACTCAAATTGGACGAATTTGTAATAATAAATCTCTCCATTGAGCCGATGCTGTGCTTGCTCCAATGCTTGGGGATCGCGCTTGACAAATTCTGGCTTCCATGCGTGCCAGTTTGCATTCTCATTGGCATCTTTCAGCGCCATAAATAAGGCGTAATTATCCAGCCAGTAAGCTTTACTGTCGCAAAAACCTGCAAACTCTTTTTGTTGGATAGGCGTAGCATTCACTCTAAAATTTTCACAGGCTTTTTTCAGCAGGCCAATCTTAATTGGCACAACCTGGTTGAAGTCTACCTTTTCTGCTGGAAATCCTGGTAAATTAGCAAAGTCTTCTTCAGATAGCAAACCCTCTTCTAAGAGTTTTTCTGGGCTAATTAGCAGAGGATTTCCTGCCATTGCCGAGTAGCACATATACGGGGAATTGCCGTATCCAGTGGGGCCTAAAGGTAAAACTTGCCAATATTGTTGATGGCTCTCTTTAAGGAAATCAATGAAGCGATAGGCTTCTAGGCCTAAATCCCCAACGCCAAATCGGCTAGGAAAGGAAGTAGGATGCAGCAAAATGCCACTGGATCTAGGAAAAGGCATATTTAACCTGAATTATGTGAAGGAGCAATTGTCTGATGGACACGCTGTGCGATCGCATCGAATTTATCACGGAACAGTATTTGGAGGTAAAGTCATTTGTCATTTGTCCTTTGTCTTTTGTGAATGACCAATGACTAATGACCAATGACCAATGACTAAATAACTATGACTAAATAACTATGACTTACCGAAATCCTGCACCGACAGTTGATATCATCATTGAACTAGTAGATCGACCTCATCGGCCAATAGTGTTAATTGAAAGACATAATCTACCCTTAGGTTGGGCTATTCCTGGTGGTTTTGTGGATTATGGTGAAGCGGTGGAAGTGGCGGCGCGGCGAGAAGCTGAGGAAGAAACGGGTTTACAGGTGGAATTAGTTGAACAATTTCTGGTGTATTCTGACCCCAATCGCGATCCGCGTCAGCATACCATTAGCATTGTATTTTTGGCGACAGCAATGGGGGAACCAAAGGCTGGGGATGATGCTAAGAGTGTAGGCATTTTTGAGTCTTGGCGTGTCCCTGGTAATTTATGTTTTGACCACGATCGCATTCTGCGCGATTATTGGCGATATCGGCATTATGGGATACGTCCGAGGTTGGGGTAAGAGGGACGAACCGCAGAGGCGCAGAGGGCACAGAGAGAAGAGGAGAGAAGAATACCTGTGACACAAAGTTTTTGTGATTATACTGTGTCAGTGGTATTTAAAGGTGCATTATGGATGCTGAGGAACTTTTAGAGAAATACGCCGCAGGCGAACGGAAATTTCATTCAGTAAATTTGAGTCAAGAAAATCTCAAAGGTGCAGACCTCAGTGAGATAGACCTAACTAGTGCAAATTTAACTGGAGTTGATTTAAGTGGGGCAAACCTAAGCAGAGCGAAGCTTAATAGTACAAATCTCACTAACGCGTCTCTAACAGATACAAAGTTAAATTCAGTGAGTGGTTCTTCAGCAATTTTTGCTTGGACAGACCTTAATGGTGCTGACTTAAGTCGGTCAATTCTGAATAGCGCAAATTTAAATCATGCAAACTTAGAACAGGCAAACCTAACAGCTATAGACTTAAGTAATGCACAATTAATCAATGCAAACTTAGATACAGCAAATTTAAGTGGAGCAAACCTTAGTAGTGCAAATCTAACTGCGGCTTCTTTAGCTAAAGCTAATCTTAGTAAAGCTAATCTAACTAAGGCAAATTTGGGTGAGGCGTACTTAGCTGGATCTGACTTAACTCTAGCAAACTTAACTGAGGCAATATTGAAAAGTGCTAACCTTCAAGGAGCTAAACTTCATAGAGCGAATCTAAACCAAGTTGATCTATCAGGTATAAATTTGACTGGCGTAGATTTTACAGCAGCATCTTTTCAAAGTACAAACCTTACAAAAGCATTTCTCCAAGGAGCAAATTTAGAAAGAGCCAACTTGCGACGGGCAAATTTAACCAAGGCAAATCTAGATGGAGCAAACTTGAAAAGAGCAGATTTAATTGGTGCAATAACTTACGGCATGAGCTTTAAAAATGCTGACCTAACTGGTGCGATAATGCCAGATGGAGAAGTCTACAAACCGATCGCAGCTGAAGCAGAAATCGGTAAACTAGAAACATCGTTAGAGAAAGTAATATCTATGACCCGTAAAGTAATTAATACTGATAACGCACCCGCTCCAGTGGGCCCTTATAATCAAGCGATCGCAGCTTCAGGTCAATTTTTATTCATAGCTGGACAAATTGCCATCGATCCCCGCCTTGGTGATGTGGTCTACACTGATGATGTCAAAAAGCAAACTGAGCAGGTATTAGCTAATCTTGAAGCCATCCTCACCGCAGCCGGGGCGACTTTTGAAGATGTGGTGAAAACTACTGTATTTCTAGCTGAGATGAATGATTTTGCGGCGGTGAATGCCGTATATGCTAAATATTTCCCGGAAAATACAGCCCCAGCGCGGGCTTGTGTGCAGGTATCGCGCTTACCTAAAGATGTGTTAGTAGAAATTGATGCGATCGCGGTTATTAGCGGTTAGATGGAACGTATCAAGGAGCAAAATCTTAACGGTTACATTTGATTGTTCTGTTCTGACTCTAAAAATTCCATCACTTCTTGTAGCACATCAGCTATATGTGGCTTCTCGCAAGCAATTACGTTGTCGGAAAGATGCTTATGGTGCGGGAAGCTAGGCAATTTGGGAAAGTGTGGTGTACTGTCATAACGAAAAATCAGACTATTTTGCTCATCTTGAAGGTGATAGCGGTAATCGATATATGTAATCTGAATATGTAATCTGATTATCTACAATAACAAAGGCTTCACTAACTGCCAGTAAATATTTGAGAGCAAAACGTATCCTAATGCGGAGATTAGCTCTCTCTGGTGTTAAAATTACTGCACTATATTCCTCAACGTATGTATTAGAGCAGTTGAGTAAAAGTTGCTCAACTTCATCTAAATAGGCTTGAATAACTTTACGCGACATCTCTGAGTTTGCTCTCTATTTCTTGGTGTAGAGCTAGATAATGTTGGTAGTTTGCTGCCCATTCGACAAATACTTCATCATCAGAAGTTTCGCCTTGGCTATATTTGGCAAAAAATTCTTCTGAATTCATTTGGTAGTTTATTTCATAAGTATTTAACTCTTTGGTAAGGGCAATCAGCGCATCTAGTGGAGATGTATATTCAATGATTTGTTTACGCATTGATTTCTGCATTTAGTTTCATTGTTAATTATCTCTCAATAAATGCGTAGGCGTAGCCCGTCGTAGACATCGCCTCTAGAACTTTGGGAATACTGAAATTAAGCCCCCTAAAGGAGTATTAAAAATGGCAGAAAATCGCATCAGTGCCAGTCTAGCCCCAGCAGATAAAGAAGCAGTCATGCAGGCGATCGCTACAATTAGAGAAAAGTTACCGTTTTTGGTTGATTTGACCCCTGAAGACCGACGCACGATAGTCAAGATGGGAGATAAAAGTCAGGTTTTTGTCAGCAAAGCCTTAGAAGTGGCGACACAGAACCCCAACTTTTTGCCTCGTTATTTTGATTTGGAAGAGATGCGCCGGGATTTGGAAATATATGAGGACTTGTATCCGGTGCTGTTATCTCTAACCCAACTGCAAGAATTGGTAGATGATACCTGTATTGCGGCTGGTAGTGAAGCTTATACAGCAGCCTTGGCAATTTACAACTATGCCAAAGCTAGCGGTGATGTCACAGGTTTGGATGCAGTAATTGATGAGATGGGACGCAGGTTTAGCCGCCGTTCCAAGAAAAAGAAACCCGAAGCCGCAGCTAGCTAAAGCCTAAAATAGGCAATCGCAGCAGTTATAAATTTGGGTGCAATACACGTTAATCGTAGGGAAGTACACCTGTGCTTCCCCATCATATTTTGTATCTAATACCAATTTAAAAAAAGAATACGACAAATAAACCATTTGTAGAGACGCGATTCATCGCGTCTTTACCCAAGGATGTATTGCAATCATCAATTGAAATAGTATAAAGATTTTTGTAACCCGCGCAGGCGGGTTTTGTCTGTGTAGCCACGATTTCTAATCGCCAGCGCATTTTTGAGCCTTTGAGCCTGACAGTTGAGCCTTTTAGCCTCAGCATTGAGCCTTTTAGCCTGACAGTTGAGCCTTTTAGCCTCAGCATTGAGCCTTTGAGCCTGACAGTTGAGCCTTTGAGCCTCAGCGTTGAGCCTTTGAGCCTGACAGTTGAGCCTTTTATCCTCAACGTTGAGCCTTTGAGCCTGACGACTGAGCCTTTTATCCTCAACGTTGAGCCTTTGAGCCTGAAATTAGAAGTTTATCTAGATAAATTGTTAAATTTATTACTGGTTTTCAGAAAAAATCTGATAAAACCTTGTTGAAATATATTAACTCAGTACATCTACCAGCGTCATACAACAGCGATGAGCAATACTTCTGGATTTTCAGTCAGCAAACCTGTTGCATTATGGAATAAACCCATTAACGCTGACTTTAAAGAACTATTCAAATCACTAGGGAAAGGTGTGATTAATGGGGTCTTAGGTCAGTGGGGAGAAGTAGCTAAAGATGCAGTAGAAGCTACAGCAGCACTAGGTTTAGGATCAGCACCAGAGGAAGTTGCTTGGTTACTAATTTACCGTTCTTTGGTAGAAGCAATAGTGAGTTTGGTAAAAGGAAATCAAGAGTTACTGTTTGAAAAACCAAACGAGAGTGATCTTGAGCTATTGTGCGATCGCCTCAACCATTCCCTAGAAAGTATAGAATTACGTATTGACCAAGATTTTTTTAGCCGTCCCAAAGATTTGCCAATTCTGGAAGCGATTAAAACTGCTTTTGCCGACTGGTTAAAATACTTTAGCGTCAATCAAGCCCAGGCACTAACAATTAGTCATCGTCTTCCTACCTATTTTGTGTTTGCCCTACATGAAGAGTGGGCAAAACATCCAGAAAAATATGCTTGTTTAAAAGAAGAACTGGATACCCCCTTTACTCAAGCCAATGAACGGGAACAGTCATGGCAGCGTTATTTAGCTTGGCTACAAAAACAGGTTGAAGAGCCGATGCTTTTAGAAGCCTTTGGTTTAAAACAGGTTTATGTTCCTTTACACGCCTACTATAAGCAGAGAGTTGAGGGTGAAAAAGAAGAAGAATTTGAACGCCGGCTGAGAGAAGATGAGAAATATCAGCGAATTGTTCTTGATTTAGAAACTGAACTAGAAGCTTGGTTAGAAAAAGGCGATCGCAATGATGCTATTAGAGTGATTAGTGGTGGCCCAGGAAGTGGTAAATCTTCCTTTGCCAAAATCTTTGCAGCTAACCAAGCAGAAAAAGGAAAAACTCCGGTTTTATTTATTCCTTTGCACCATTTTGAACCCTCGGATGACTTAGTTGAGGCAGTTGGTAAGTTTGTGCGAGATGATGGCTTTCTCAAACATAATCCCTTAGAAAAAGATAAGGCTGATTCTCGCTTACTGATTATCTTTGATGGTTTAGATGAGCTTGCCATGCAGGGCAAAATTGCCACTGAGACTGCTCAACAATTTGTGCGTGAAGTGCAAAGAAAAGTAGAGCGATTTAATGGGCGTGAAACTTGCTTACAAGTATTAATCAGTGGTCGAGAATTGGTAGTGCAAGCGAATAGTAGCGACTTTCGGCAACCACAGCAAATCTTGCATATCTTGCCATATTTCGTTACTGAAGATGAGAAAGAGAATTACATTGATGAGCAAAACTTGTTGCAGCAAGATCAACGTCAGATTTGGTGGCAGAAATATGGCAATGCTAGCGGACGGGCTTATGATTGCTTACCAGAAGAGTTAAACCAAGATAACCTTACAGAAATTACTGCCCAACCCTTGCTGAATTACTTGGTAGCATTGAGTTTTGACGAGCAAAAGAAATTTCCTACAGACGGCAACCTGAATGCAATTTATGCAAATTTGCTCACAGCAGTTTATCAGCGCGGCTGGGCTGGTTATCAACATCCGGCTATTCGTGGAATTGAGGAAAAAGACTTTGTTCGCATCCTGGAAGAAATTGCTTTAGCTTCCTGGCATGGAGATGGACGAACTACAACAGTCAGAGAGATTGAAGCCCATTGCGAACACAGTAGTTTAAAGAGTCTTTTAGAAAAGTTTCAAGAAAGTGCCAAATTAGGCGTAACTCGTCTTTTGACTGCCTTTTATTTTCGTGAGAGTGGAGTTAAGGAACAGGAAAAAACTTTTGAATTTACTCACAAAAGTTTTGGTGAATATTTGACAGCAAAACGCATCGTGCGAGAAGTTAGACTCATTCATAAAAAGCTGAAGGATCGCCTGGATGATCCAGATGAAGGATGGGATGAGCGCGAGGCTTTAAAAAGGTGGGCAATTCTCTGCGGTGCATCCCCGATGGATGAATACCTTTTTAAGTTTGTTGCGGATGAAATGCGTTTACAGAATCCATCAGATGTTGGCAATTGGCAGCAGACATTATGCCATCTGATTGGTTTTATGTTGCGTCATGGAATGCCAATGGAACGCTTGACTCCCAGACCTGATTTTCAAGAAGAAAATAGACAAGCACGAAATGCAGAAGAAGCTTTGTTGGCTGTCTTAAATGCTTGCGCTAGAGTGACAGAAGCAGTTTCAAAGATTCAATGGCATACACCTGAAGCTTTCGGTATCTGGATTTCCCGCTTGCAAGGGCAAAGAATCAAGACTTCTAGTGATGTGTTTTGCTTGAATTGCCTGATTTTTTTGGATTTGCAAGGTTGTGTTTTAGTTTACAAAGACTTTTATAATGCGAATCTTGGAGGGGCGAATCTTGGAGGGGCAAATCTTCAAGGGGCGAATCTTCAAGGGGCGAATCTTAAATGGGCGAATCTTAAATGGGCGAATCTTCGAGGGACGAATCTTGAAGAGACGGATCTTGGAGGGGCGAATCTTCAATGGGCGAATCTTCAATGGGCGAATCTTCAATGGGCGAATYTTGTAGGGGCGAATCTTGAAGGGGCGAATCTTCAATGGGCGAATCTTGAAGGGGCGAATCTTATAGGGGCRAATCTTATAAGGGCGAATCTTGAAGGGGCGAATCTTGAAGAGGCGGATCTTGGAGGGGCGAATCTTGAAGAGGCGAATTTTATAGGGGCGAATCTTGAAGAGGCGAATCTTGAAGGGACAATTCTTGAGGGCGAAAATTTAGCAGACTTGAATGAGAATTCAAGTTCAGACTCCGATGAGTGACTTAGAAACATTAAAAATTTGTAGAGTGCATTACATTATTTAATACATCATTTTAGATACTTTCGATGCTTTATGCTGCTGCTAACGCACCCTACCGAACCAGCGCTAAATCCAATTGCCTAGAAATATTAAGCGATGCCTGCGGCGGGCTACGCCTACGCTTCTACTACTTTGCCTTGCTGATGACAAAGTGTAGGCGATCGCTTCGTTGTTAAGCTGTAGGTAAGCGATCGTAAGATTCCGGTTCAATATCTGGTACTTTAGCTAAAACTGCGTCGTATTTTTCTCGACTGCCTCGCTTTGCTAACTCCCCTAAATAAATTTCAGTTGTTAGTGCAGCGATTTTCTCCGCAACTGCTGTCGCCACAAACTGATCGATAGAAATGCCGTCTTGTTTGGCAAGTTCCTGCAAACTTTTGTACGAAGAGCCAGGAAGCTGAACGCTGAAGTTGCTCATGACAATGCGATCGCTAAACCCAATTGCCTACAAATATTAAGCGATCGCAACTACTACTTTGCCTTGCTCATGACAAACCGTAGGCGATCGCTTAATTTAAAACTCTTGCAAATACTTGGCAAAAGTCTAATGCCGAGTATTAATGGAACACACTTGAGAAGATATTATTAAACTTTCTCATTAAAATGTCAAGATTTTATGAATTAATTCCCCAAAGCTTGCCATTAAATATCGCCGCTTCCCTTAAATTCTCAGGCTGTGCTTCTAAACTCTTGTCACCAAAATGCTGATTCATCAACGCCGGGATTTGTGCAGCTTGAATTCGGCTATGGCGGGTTTTATCTGGCATTACTAGGTTAGGCCCAGCTTTACAGTTTTTCATGCAGCCAGTGCCCTTGATTGTAACTTGGTCTTCTAAACCGCGATCGCTTAAAGCCGCCTCCAACGCCTGACAAACTCCTTTACCACCGCGTTTCATACAATCAGACTTTTGACACACCAAAATCGTGGCTTTAGTCTTAGCTGGTTTTACCTTGACATTATCAATTGATGGGGGTGCTTGTGGTGCTGCGATGGTTTGAACTGTCGCCATTTCAGAACGCGCCGCCATCACCCGTTCAGCTTTCAGTGTAACTTTGTCTTTTTTTATATCGTATTCTTTAGAACCAACAACTTGTAACCAAGTACCTGCTGGTAGCCGCAAGTCAAAAGCAGCCCGTAAATGTTTAGCGAGTTTAACGTAACATTCACCCTCATGAGTCCCAAGCAATAAACCTTTCAGCTTATAGCCATCTTTAATAACAAAATTTATAAATCTGCCCTCAAGGCAAAATTCTGATACTTCCATATTGTGAGATGCGCCCATTTTTAACCTCCTTTTAACTAATACAAGCTATCTAGCGAGATATTCTCAGCAGCAGCCAAAGATTAGAACTGTTGATCACAATTTTTCCAGCAGCACTCAAGAGTCCAAATTTGGTCTTGACGAGAGGCTGTTAATCGCCGTATCACACTCCAAAGTTGAACAGCTGTCATCGGAGAGCTAATTTCAACTTTTAATGGCTGGTTAGCCTTACAACTACAGGGAATGTCTAACTCCTTTAGGCGTTGATAGACTTGCCAGCGATCTGCCCAATTCACCTCTACTAGGTGGTTGCTTTCTAATTCTGAACTAAATGATTTCAAGAAAATTGCCCTCAAAGTGCAACAAACTTGCAGTAACTACCGCGATTTAACTCTCTGTTTTTTGAAAGTCTTGGGAGTGTAACCTCTTAAAACCAGCATACCTTAAGTGCAAACAATTCTCAGTAACTTTGGAAAAAAAAAATCAAATTTTTGCAGCCATCCATATTGAAAGGGGGAAGATGCAGAGGCGCAGGGATCAGTGGTCAGAAGGGAAAGAGGTAATTTTAATTTTTTATTCTCTCCCTTGCTTCTTCCCCACTTCCTGCTCCTGCTGAGAAATATACACATTTAAGTTGAGATGTCAATATTAATGAGATATTTATGCAACTTGATGGGTGTGCCATCATCGAGCAAACAATAAACTTGAGACTTTTAGTAAGCAAAAATACAAAATCTGTTGATGGCAAATTGGCTTACTCTTATTATTAAAATGTTAATATGTTAGAAATAAGCAGTTAAAATCTATAACTGCTAAAAGAGCGAGGAGAACAATGTCTGAAACGCAAACTGTGTTACGAAATTTTGGTCATGTATATGACAATCCCGTGTTACTGGATCACAGCGTAACTGCTCCAGTTACAGAAGGATTCAACGTTGTATTAGCTAGTTTCCAGGCACTGTACTTGCAGTACCAAAAGCATCATTTTGTAGTTGAAGGCTCAGAATTCTACTCTCTGCATGAGTTTTTTAACGAAAGCTACAACCAAGTACAAGACCACGTTCATGAAATTGGAGAACGTTTGGATGGACTAGGTGGTGTGCCAGTAGCTACCTTCAGCAAGTTAGCAGAATTAACCTGTTTTGAGCAAGAATCTGAAGGCGTATATTCCTCTCGCCAAATGGTGGAAAATGACCTAGCTGCCGAACAAGCTATTATTGGCGTAATTCGTCGTCAAGCTGCTCAGGCAGAGAGTTTAGGCGATCGGGGCACACGCTATCTGTACGAAAAGATTTTGTTGAAAACTGAGGAACGTGCATATCATTTGTCTCACTTCCTCGCCAAAGACAGCTTAACTTTAGGATTTGTCCAAGCTGCTCAAAGCTAAAACTCTCATAATCTAGATTTATCTACCTAGACTGAAAGAAAATGTTGGCAGCACCAACTCTTAAAATATTATAAAAAATGGTAGAGAATGGTATCCCTA
>NNBV01001262.1_pt1 | contig 27499 bp, 25 predicted proteins | sample 1173771 | NCBI WGS metagenome assembly NNBV01 (sample SAMN07173938, study PRJNA388173) | plant metagenome | isolation source: symbiotic tissue sample KVS11 | place: Norway: Troms, Kvaloya island | reverse complement strand
GATGGGTATAAGAGACAGATGCGGTGGCAGTAAGCGTTACGCTGGAAGGTGAACTGTTCCGCCGGAAGCGGCGTGATGTTGCGCCAGGGGTCAAGCGTCGGCAGATCGGGGTTTTCTGGCCGGTACATGCGCGAGAGCCGCTCATGTAGCGCGCCCCAGTCGCGAACGCGGGCCTGCTTGACGCGCGAATGCAGCGTCACCGGATCGGCATGGTCGATGTGGAACTGCTTCAGATAGCCCGAGGGCATGCAGATATAGGTCGGCTGCGCACCGGCGAGCGAGGGCAGGAAGATCGGGTTCGGCTTGGCCCAGCTGTAGCGGATTTCGGTTTCGCTCAGCACCTCGAAGACCGGGGGCTGGCCGCCGGCCAACAGCGATTGGGGCGGGCCGCCCGGCGAGAGCCGCCGGTTGTTGGCGACACTCTCCCACCAGTAGCGGAAGTCTTCCGATGTGAAGGGCGCTCCGTTCGACCAGCGATGCCCCGGCCGCAGCCGCAGCGTGAAGATGCGGCCGCTTTCGACCTCGTAGCTCTCCAGCACGTCCGGCGCGATCTCGAGATTCTGGTCGTAGCCGACGAGCCGGGTGTAGCCGTAGAGCGTCATCATGCGGATATCGCGCTGGTCGCCCATCAGCATGCGCATCGTGCCGCCATGGCGACCGGGTTCGCGATCCTCGCCGGACACATCGACGATACGGGGCGAAGACGGCACGCGCTGCGCGATCGCCGGCAGGGTTCCCGCAGCGACCTGTTGCGCGAAGAACGGGCTGTCGATCAGTTCGGCGGGTCTTGCGGTCGCGGCGGGTGCCAATCGCGGCAGGCCCGCTGCCGCCAGGGCGGCCGAGCCGAGCAGCAACGCGCCACGGCGCGTCGGACGGATGCGAGGGCTCCGCGTCATCATGCCATCTCCCGGATATCGGCGCCCGGGCGGGCGAGGACGAAATGTCCGTCGCCGAGCGGCAGATGCGTCAGCGGCTTGCCATCGGGATCGCGCCGGAAGACGGGCGCCCAATGGGTCGCGTCGGAGGCGCCGCCCGGCGCTGCCAGCTTGAAGTCGAGCTTGCGGTCGAGATCGGCGAAGGGAACCGACTTGAGCAGGGCCCGGGTGTAGGGATGCATCGGCTTCGAGAACAGGGCATGGCGCGGTGCGATCTCGACGATGCGGCCATTGGCCATGACCGCGATGCGGTCGGCCATGTAGTTCACCACGGCGAGGTTGTGGGAGATGAACAGGAAGGTCAGGCCGCGCTCGGCCTGGAGGTCCTTGAGCAGGTTGAGGATCTGGGCCTGGACGGAGACGTCGAGCGCCGAGACCGGCTCGTCGCAGATGATCAGCTCGGGGTCGAGCGCGAGCGCCCGGGCGATGCCGATGCGCTGGCGCTGGCCGCCGGAGAAGGAGTGTGGATAGCGGTTGAGGAAGCGCGGATCGAGCCCGACATCCTCCATCAGCGACGTCACCCGCGCGACCTGCTCGCTGCTGCTGCCCTTGTCGTGCACGGCCAGTGGCTCGCGCAGGATGTTCATCACGGTCATGCGCGGCGAGAGCGAGGAGACCGGGTCCTGGAAGATCATCTGGACGCGGGGCCGAAAGGCGCGCAGCTCGTCGCCCTTCAGGCCGAGCACGTCGATCTCCTGGCGGCCATCGTCGAAGCGGACCGAGCCGGCGTCGGGGGTGACGGCGCGCATCAGGATCTTGCTGACGGTGGTCTTGCCGCAGCCGCTTTCGCCGACGAGGCCGAGGCATTCGCCGCGCTGGATGTCGAAGCCGACGTCGTCGACAGCGAGCACGGTCTGTTGCGTGCCCTTGCCGAAGAAGCTGCGCGAGCCGGTGGTGTAGGCCTTGCGCAGGCCGCGCACGCTGAGCAGCGGGCTGGTTTGGCCTGGTGCAGTCTCCACGGCGCGCGCTGCTGCCGGAGGGCGCGGCCTCGCCTCGCGCAGCGCCACCAGGCGCTCGCCCTCCTCCATGTCGAAATGTGGCGAGGCCTTGAGCAGGGCCTTGAGATAGGGGTGGCGTGGGCGGCGGAAGATGTCCTCGACCGGGCCGCTCTCCATGATCTCGCCATGGTAGATCACCACGACTTCGTCGGCCATGTTGGCGACGACGCCGAGATCATGCGTGATCAGCAGGATTGCCATGCCCATCTCGGCCTGGAGATCGCGCATCAGGTCGAGCACCTGGGCCTGTATGGTGACGTCGAGCGCGGTCGTCGGCTCGTCGGCGATCAGCAGGGCCGGCTGGCAGATCAGAGCCATGGCGAGCATGGCGCGTTGGCGAAGCCCGCCGGAGAGCTCGAAGGAATAGAGCCCGAAAGCCCGCGCCGGATCCTTGAAGCCGACACGGCCGAGCATAACCTCGATCAGCTCCCGCGCCTGCGCCTTCGGCATCGGCCGGTGCAGCAGCAGCGCTTCCTCGATCTGGTTGCCGATGGTGTGGACCGGCGAGAGCGAGGACATCGGCTCCTGGAAGATCATGCCGATGCGGCCGCCGCGCAGCGCCCGGATCTCCTTGCCCTCGGCGGGCAGGCCGGCGATGTCGATCGACGTGTCCGGCGTGAGCGGGTCGCGGAACAGGATCTCGCCGCCGGTGACGGCGCCGGCCCGCGGCAGCAGACCCATGATCGCCTGCGAGATCACGGATTTCCCGGAGCCGGACTCGCCGACGAGTGCCACCGTCTTGCCGGCGGGAACGCGCAAAGCGACGCCCTTCACGACATCGCGAGCAAGCCCGTGAACCGTGAAGCCGATACGCAAATCGCTGATCCGCAGGATATCCATCAGCCGCTTTCGCCGGAACCCTCGTTGTCGCGTGACAAGACCATAACGTCACTAGACGTGGAAAGTGCCGTCTTGCCAATGGCTTTTGACCGGCTGCGACACTCGGGCGGGGATTACCCAGCGGGGATGACAGTCGCGCAACGGTGCGTGCGCTGTGCCGCGCCCTGGTCCTGGCGGGATCTCTCACCCACACGAACTCTGCAATGGGTAGAACGACGCAGGCCGGTCGCCATCGTCGTGCGAACGAAGGACTGCGCCTCATTGCGATTCACGCGAAGTTGACACACATAGGAACGCAGTAGGTCAGGAGACGGGCGCGCCTGGCGCGCCGGCAAGGATTCCCGTTGGAGACCAACCTCTTCCGATATGTCTGGGAGAAGAGCCGCGGCGAACAGATCATCGTCCTGCTGATCATCCTCGCCTCGATCCCGTTCTACTGGGCTTCGTTCGACGTGCCCAAGCGGATCGTCAACGATGCCATCCAGGGCGGGGCGTTCAAGGACGGCCGGACCAGCGCCACGCTGCTCGATTTCAGCCTGAGCCTGCCGTCCTTTCTCGGCGGCGCCAGCTTCAGGCTGTTCGAGGGTTTTCAGGTCGGCCAGCTCGGCCTGCTGCTGGGGCTGAGCGGCTATTTCCTGTTCCTGGTCCTGATCAACGGGGCCTTCAAATACGTCATCAACGTCCGCAAGGGCGTGCTCGGCGAGCGCATGCTCCGGCGCATGCGCTACGATCTGTTCAGCCAGCTCATGCGCTTCCGGCCGGAGGACATCCGGGCGGTCAAGCCGGCCGAGGTCGCCAGCATGATCAAGGACGAGGTCGAGCCGATCGGCGGCTTCGTCGGCGACGCCTTCATTCAGCCGGTCTTCCTGCTCAGCCAGGCGCTGACGGCGCTGGTTTTCATCATGGCGCAGAGCATCTGGCTCGGCTCGATCGCGTTGCTGATCGTGCTGGCGCAGGCGATCATCATCCCGATCCTGCGGCGCGAGCAGTTGCGCCTGGGGCGGGAACGGCAGATCGCGTCGCGCCAGCTCGCGGGCCGCATCGGCGAGATCGTCGATGCCGGGCCGACGATCCAGGGCCATGGCGCAACGACCTATGTACAGTCCGACATCGCGGGGCGGCTCGGCCGGCTCTTCGACATCCGCTACGCGCTGTTCAAGCGCAAATTCGCGGTCAAGTTCCTCAACAACCTGCTGGCCCAGATCACACCGTTCTTCTTTTACGCGATCGGCGGCTTCTTCGCCCTGCAGGGGCGGCTCGACATCGGCCAGCTCGTCGCCGTCATCGCCGCCTATCGCGACCTGCCTTCACCGATCAAGGAACTGATCGACTGGGACCAGCAGCGCAACGATGTCACGATCAAATACGAACAGGTGATCGCCCAGTTCAACACCGAGGAGACGATGCAGCTCGACGAGGCGGATGGCGTCGTCCGCCTGCCCGAGAAAGGCGAGATCAGGCTCGAGAGCGTGCAGATGCTGGACAATCGCGGCCAGCCGCTGCTGACGCCGCTCTCGGCGCGAATCCCGCGCCCCGGCACGGTCGCGGTGATTGGCCCCCATGGCGGCGCGCTCGAAGTGCTCGGCCGCGTCCTGGGGCGGCAGGCGATGAGCTATTCAGGCCGCGTCATGATCGACGGCGCGCCTTTGTCGCGCATGTCGGTCGAGCGGGCGAGCCATCTGATCGGCTATGCCGGCCACGAGACCGAGATCATCGCGGGCACGATCAGAGACAACATTCTGTTGCCGCTGAAACGGCGCCGGCCGAGCCTCAAGCCCTCCGGCAAGGTTTCAGCCGCCGAGCACTACCGCTTCGTCGAGTCGATCCGCTCGGGCAACACGCCGTTGCCGTTCGAGGCGGACTGGACCGACTACGAGGGCGCCGGCGTGACCGACGAGGCCGCCCTGGCGGCCCGGATCAGGGCCGTGCTCGACGTGCTCGGCTGCGCGGAGGACGTCTACGAGCTCGGCCTCGACGGCAAGGTCACCGCATCGCTGCGCGCCGAGGCGAAGGCGCAGATCGTCGATGCGCGCTGGGCGGTGGCGGAGGAACTCGCCCGCAGCAAGCAGGCGGGGCTGATCACGGCCTTCGATCCCGAGCGCTACAACGCCAATGCCTCGATCGCCGAGAACCTGATCTTCGGCGCCCGCGTGGGGCCGCGCTTCGCCAACGAGACACTGCTGTTCGAGCCCTATGCGCAAGCCATCCTCGAGGCGGAATCGCTGGTCGAGCCGCTGGTCGCGGTCGGCTCGCGCATCGCCGCGACCGTCGTCGAGATCTTCGCCGGGCTGCCGCCGGGACATGCGCTGATCGAGCGCTACTCCTTCGGGTCCGGGCTCGATTTCGACAGGCTCGGCGAACTGGCGGCGCTCCTGACCAAGCACGACATGCGGGTTCCGCTCGATGCGGTGGCCGAGCGGGATCTCGTGGCGCTGGCGCTGGGCTATATCGAGCCCAAGCATCGGCTCAACCTGCTCGACGAGCGCCTGCAGCAGCGCATCCTGCGCGCCCGCGCCAGCTTCAAGGCGCATCTGCCGGCGGATGCCGCAGAGGATGTGCATTTCTATGATCCCGACAAGGTCATGCTCGGCGCCAGCCTGCGCGACAACCTGATGTTCGGGCGCGTCGGCTACGGCATCGCCGATGCCGGCCGGAAGGTCGCGATGATCGTGCGCAAGGCCTTGGCGCGGGCGGGTCTCGACGGCGATCTCTACCGGATCGGCCTCAACACCGATTGCGGCATCCGGGGGCGTTTCCTGCCGACCCGGCTGAAGCTCGCCGTGCCGCTGGCGCAGGCCCTGATCAAGGCGCCCCAGATCGCAGTGCTGGATGTAGGCGCCTTCCTTGCGACGTCTTCGGAGCCGGAGAAGGTCCTTGCCCGGTTGCGCGAACATTGCGCTGGCATGACACTGTTTCTTCTTGTCGGGGATGCTAGTCTCGTCGATGACATTCCGCTGCGGATCGTCTTCAACGGCCCGTCCGGGACGATCGAAAGCGAGCGCGGCGAGGATGCCGGCAACGCCGCCATTGCCCCCTCGCGACGGCGCAACGGCGTCGAGCGGATGGAGGCAAGACCATGACACTCGAAGCGGACATCGCCTGCCTGGGCCGTGTTCCCCTGTTCAAATCCCTGCCGCCGCCACGGCTCAAGCTCGTCGCGCTGATGGCCGAGAAGCTGTATTTCGACGCCGGCACGCAGATCATCGAAGAGGGCGAGAAGCCCGAAGGGGTCTATGTGGTGTTGCAGGGCGAGGTCGAGATCTCGCATGTGAGTCCCGATGGGCATGGGCCGCGGCTGCAGCTCAACTCCGGCAGCATCATCGGCGACGTGCCGCTCTTGTGCGGGCAGAGCTATGTCGGCGCGGTCACCGCCAAGAGCGCGGTCAATGCGCTGCGCCTGCCGAAGGATCTGTTCTTCGAGCTGCTCGAGACGATCCCGGATTTCAGCCTGGCGCTGTCGCGCGACCTGGCCTCGCGGCTTTACCGATTGGCTGACCGCGCGCTTCACGGGGAGAAAGTGCATTGACGACGCAGGTGCCGGCATGAGCTTGCAGCAGACTGCCGAAGCACGCAGGACCGGCATGGGCGCCGGCATGGAGCAGGTCTCGTCCTGGAGCCGGGACATCCGCTTCGCGTCGGGCATGGTCCTCCTCTTCTTCGCGACGACGCATTTCCTCAACCACGCGGCTGGCATCGCCGGTGTCGAGGCCATGGAGCAGGCGCAGGAGTGGCGCTACTGGCTTTGGCACTCCTGGGTCGGGACGGTCGCGCTCTACGGCTCGCTGATCGTGCATCCGCTGTTCGCGCTCCTGCGCGTCGCGCAACGCCGCACCTTCAAGATGCCGGCGCGCGAAATTCTGCAGATCGCGCTGGGCCTCGCGATCCCGCTCTTCCTGATCGACCACGTCGTCGGGACGCGGGTGATGGGCTCCGTCTTCAATCTCGACGAGAGCTATCGCGCCGTGCTGCGCCGGCTCTGGCCGGGCCTGGCAGCGACCCAATCCCTGCTTCTGCTGCTGGTCTGGGTCCATGGCATCATCGGCCTGCATTTCACGCTGCGCTCGCGCGACGCCTATCAGCGCTGGCGCGACCCGTTCCTGCTGCTGGCGATCCTGATCCCCGTCCTGGCGCTGATCGGCTTCGCCGTGGGCGGGCGCGAGGCCGGCCGCATGGCGCTGGCCCCGGAGTTCACCACCGACGCGCAGATCGTCATGTTCAACCAGAACGTGACCTGGGCGAAGGGCGTGTTCTACGGACTTGTCGGCTGCTTCGTCGGCTTCGTCGGTATCCGCGAGGTCCGCGTCCGGACGACCCGGCAGATCACGGTTCGCTTCGTCGGCCATGGCGTGCGCAAGCTCGCGCCGGGCCTGACGGTGCTGGAGATGTTCCGGCGCTTCGGCATCCCCCATGCCGCGCTCTGTGGCGGGCGGGCGCGCTGCGCCACCTGCCGCGTACTGGTGCTGGACGGGGGCGAGAGGCTTCCGGCTCCCGGCCCGAACGAGGCCAAGCTGCTGCGCCGGATCTCGGCGCCCGAGCGTGTCCGGCTCGCCTGCCAGATCAGGCCGCGCGACGATGTGCAGGTTCAGATCCTGCTGGCCTCGCGCCTCAAGGCGGCCAAGCCCGGCGAGCTCGAACCGGACACAAGCGTCGGCAAGCGCGGCCTGACGGTGGTCGTGGCGGATCTGCGGGCATTCTCCGCCCTGTCCGAGCGGCAGCTGCCGCAGGAGCTGATCGGCCTGCTCAACCGTTTCTTCGACGAGATGGCGCAAGCCATCGCAGCTCATGGCGGGCGCATCGACGCCTTCTATGGCGACGGCTTCATGGCCGTGTTCGGGCTGGAAGGCACGACGGCCAGGGGCGCCCAGGCGGCGATCGCCGCTGCCGGCGACATCGTGCGCGCGGTCGAGGCGCTCAATCGCGAATTCGGCGCGGCGCTGCCGCTGCCGCTGCGCATCGGCATCGGCATCCATAGCGGCCAAGCCATCACCGGAGCTGTCGAGAACGACAGCCTCGGCCGACGCGAGATCACCGTCGGCGAGACGGTCGCGGTGGCATCCCAGCTCGAACTGGCGACGCGCCGGGTGCTGGCCGACATCCTGGTGTCCGAAGAGACGATCCGCATCAGCGGGCGCAGCTATCGCGGCACGACGCTGCTCAAGATCACGATCCGTGGACGTGAGAAGCCGCTGAATGCGCTCGGCTTCGCCAGCGCGCCCGAGATCGCCGAAGCCGAAGAGGGCGACCAAGCCACCGACGGCGATGGCATTGCGGAGGCGGGTGTCGTCGAGGAGGGCGACGGGGGGTCTCTTCTCGCCCTGGCTGCCGATTCCACCCTGCGCAAGCAGGCTCCATCGCAGGAGGATCCGGCCGACGCTCCCACCTCCGAAGCTCCTGCCTCCGACGCTCCTGGGGGCGAGGCGGTTTCTTCGAAGCCCCGACGCTCGCCGCGCCGGAATGCTCCGAAGCCGAAAGGCTCGGACCAGGACGGCTCGTAAGGCTCAGGCGCGACCGAAGACGAGGAAGCGCCTGCGGTCGAATCCGGCGGCGCGCAAGGCCTCGTCATTGATGGTCAAGGCGAGGTCGATGGTCGGGGGGGCGGTGCGCGTCGCTGTCAGCGCGCCGATCTGGCCCTGCGCCCGCTCCAGGTCGAGTGCGTAGTCGATCACCAGCACATCGGCATGAGCCGCGAGCGCGAGCAGTTCGGGCGGGGTCGCGCCACGCCGCCCGAAGGGCTTGAGCGACAGTCCGAGCAGGATCAGGGCGTAAGGCGCCATTGGTGCGATTTCGACCTCCTGCAGCTTGGCGGCATGGTGGCGCAGGCGGCAGGGCGCATCGTTCAGCGTCGCGGCGGCAAACTCGGGGATCTTCGGGTCGATCACCGTCACGGTTTCCGGCCGGTGGGTCAGGAAGCCCGTGATGGGCAGGCCGGCGCCGCCGATCTCGACGATATGGGCGCAGGCCCGCACGGCATGCGCCGCCAGAACCTGCCGCAGAGCGGCCGCGGGGCTTGCAAGATGGGGCAGCAGGATGCCAGAGGGCGCCGATGCGGTCTCGGGCGCGTCGCTGGCCTTTGCCGGCGCGCTTGCATATGGTCCCGCCACTTTCATTCCGCTTCCCGCATCCCCTATCCCGCTATCCGACACGGCATGACATCCGACACGCCTCCCGACGCCTTCTATGACATTCTGCGCGGCGTCGCAGCCCTCACCGGCAACAGCGTGGTGGCCGATCTCGCGCGCCTCGTCGCCGACGAGATGCCGCCCGATCTCTGGATCGCCTTCAATCACAAGCAGATCGGCTCGAAGCGCTGGCTGGTCGATGCGCTTGCCGAGGCGATGCCGCGACCGCCAGGGCCTGTCTGGGTGCTCGGGGCCTGGTATGGCGTGCTCGGCGCGCTGCTGCTTGCCGATGAACGGCTGGCGATTCCGGCGGTGGTCAGCGTCGACCTCGACCCGGCCTGCGCGCCCGTGGCCGAGCGGCTGAACCGCCGCCACCTCGCCGCCGGCCGCTTCCACGCGCTGACGGCGGACATGATGACGCTCGACTTCGCGACTCAAAACCCCGCTCCCGGCCTCGTCATCAACACGAGCTGCGAGCATCTGGCGGACGTGGCGGGCTGGCTCGCAACCCTGCCGCCAGGCCTGCCCCTGCTGCTGCAGTCGAACGATTATGTCCGCGAGCCCGACCATCGCAGCTGCGTTGCCTCGCTCGACGCCTTCAAGGCGCAGGCGGGCTTGTCGGAGACGCTGTTTGCCGGAGCGCTGCCGACGAAGCACTACACCCGCTTCATGCTGATCGGCCGGCGATGAGTTCTCCGCCTGCCGACGCGGCGAACACGGCCCCGCGCATCGCGATCGCGATGAAGGGTTATCCGCGCCTGTCGGAGACCTTCATCGCGCAGGAGTTGCTCGGCATGCAGCAGCGCGGCCTGCCGTTTGAAATCTGGTCGCTGCGCCGGCCGACCGATGTGGCCCGCCACCTGATGCACAACCAGATCACCGCGCCGGTGAGCTATCTGCCCGAGTATTTGCACGAGGAGCCGGGTCGCGTGCTGCGCGGGGTCATGTCGGCGCTGGTGCGGCCGGGATTCCTGTGGCTGCTGCCCGCCTTTCTGCGGGACCTTTCCCGCGACCGCACGCGAAACCGGCTGCGCCGCTTCGGCCAGGCCTGCGTCATGGCGCGCGAGCTGCCGGCGGACATTACGCATCTCCATGTGCATTATCTGCACACGCCAGCCTCGGTGATCGCCTATGCGGCGGTGCTGCGCGGGATCACCTGGTCGTTCTCGGCCCATGCCAAGGACATCTGGACGACACCGGACTGGGAGAAGCGCGAGAAGATCGCCGCTGCCGCCTGGGGCGTGACCTGCACGCAGGATGGTCACCGTGAGCTTAAGCGCCTCGCCGACCGGGCCGACAAGGTGGCGCTGATCTATCACGGGCTGGATCTCCAGCGCTTTCCCGCTCCCTCGATCCGGCCTGCGCGCGATGGCACCGAGGCCGCCGATCCCGTGCGTTTCGTCACGATCGGCCGCGCGGTCGAGAAGAAGGGCTTCGACGATCTGCTGGCCGCGCTGGCGAAGCTGCCCGGCGGCCTGCACTGGCGCCTGACCCATATCGGCGGTGGCGAGCGGCTGAAGGCCTTGCAGGCACAGGCTGTGACACTGGGCCTTGCGGACCGCGTCACCTGGGCGGGGCCCAAGGCGCAAACCGAGGTCATCGCCGCTCTGCGCGAGGCCGATCTCTTCGTGCTGCCCTCCCGGCAGGCCGGCGACGGCGACCGCGACGGCCTGCCCAATGTCGTAATGGAGGCGGCGAGCCAGGCGCTGCCGATCGTCGCCACCGATTTCGCCGGTATCCCTGAATTCGTGCGCGAGGGTGTCGAGGGGCTGCTGGTTGCGCCCGGCGATGTCGATGCGCTGGCGCAGGCGCTGGCCGCTCTGACGGGCGCGCCGGCGCAGCGGGCGATACTGGGCCGGGCCGCCCATGAGCGGCTGACCGGCGCGTTCTCGGCCGCGGCCGGGCTTGACGCGATCGCCGCCCGGCTGCGGGCCTCCGCCGGGCTGGGGCCATGAGCGTGGGCGACTCGCGCGGCGCCGTCCTGATCGCCGTCACGCATCTGCTCGGCAGCGGGCATCTGGTGCGGGCGACTCATCTCGCCCGAGCTCTGGCGGAGGGCGGCTTTGCCGTGACGCTCGCCAGCGGCGGCATGCCCTTGCGGGCGAGGGCGGACGAGCCCTTCGCCTCCGTGCAGCTTCCGCCGGTGAAGGTCGAGGGCGTCGACTTCCACAACCTGCTCGGCGAGGACGGCCGGCCGATCGATGCGTCCCGATGCGCGGACCGGCAGGCGCTGCTCGCCGGGCTTGCGACCTCGCTCAGGCCAGACGTGGTCGTCACCGAGCATTTCCCGTTCGGGCGGCGGCAACTGGCCGGTGAATTCCTCGGCCTGATCGCGGCGGCGAAGGCGGCCAACCCGCGTGCCCTGGTGCTGTCCTCGGTGCGCGACGTGCTGGTGACGCCGCGGCCGGACCGGATCGCGGAGGCGGAAGCGCGGCTGATGGACCTGTTCGACGGTGTCCTGGTGCATGGCGACCGGGCTTTCCTGCCATTGGAGGCGTCCTGGCCCGTCTCGCCCGCGCTGGCGCAGCGGCTGCATTACACCGGCTATCTGGCGGCTCCGCCCTTGCTTCGCTCCGCTCGCAATGGCGGGTCTGGCGAGATCCTCGTCTCCGGCGGCGGATCGGGCGCGGCGCTGCCGCTGTTCCAGCTCTGCCTCGCGGCGGCACGGCTCGGCGACGCCTCCAGGCGCTGGCGGATTCTCGCCGGGCGCGGTCTGCCAGAGCGCGATTTCACCGCACTGCGGCAATCGGCCTCGCCAAACGTCACCGTCGAAAGGGCGAGGCCCGACTTCCCCGAATTGCTCGCCGCTTGCGCGCTGTCGATCAGCCAGGCGGGTTACAACACGGTTCTCGATCTGGTCGAGGCCGGGTGTCGCGCCGTCGTCGTGCCGTTCGACGAGGGCGCCGAAACCGAGCAGGGGGTGCGCGCGGAGGCGATGGAGCGAGCCGGATTGGCGCGCTGCCTGCGGCTTTCGGGCCCGGAATCCGCGTCTGCTGTGTCCTTCGCGTCTGCAGTCGCCGCAGCCGTTGAATCGGGGCGCCCCGCTCCCGTCGCGATCGACCGCAACGGTGCCGGTGCGGTCGCGACGCTTGTCGGGCTGCTTCTGGAGGCGCGCGGCGGAGCGCCCACGCCCCATTTCGGCTCTTGACCCGTCGTCCCGGCATGTCTCTTGCGAACAGCCGACCCGGCGCTTTGCGAATTGCCGCTGCAAGGCTTTGCCTCTAATTAGGGAGGCATTGCCTCCCTCCTCGGTCGGCGCTGGGACAACCGGTCATTTCCCGGCCATGGTCCCACGCCCGGAGACTTGATGATGACAACGACGACTGCCGCCGGCCTGCCCGACATGAAGCTGTCGGTGCGCCAGACCTTCGGGATCGATTCCGATCTGGAGGTGCCGGCCTATTCCAAGACCGACGCGCATGTGCCGGATTTCGATCCGGATTACCGCTTCGATCACGACACGACGATCGCGATCCTGGCCGGCTTCGCGCATAATCGCCGCGTGATGATCTCGGGCTATCACGGCACGGGCAAATCGACCCATATCGAGCAGGTCGCGGCCCGCCTCAACTGGCCCTGCGTGCGCGTCAACCTCGACAGCCACGTCTCCCGGCTCGATCTCGTCGGCAAGGACGCGATCGTGCTGAAGGAAGGCAAGCAGATCACCGAGTTCCAGGACGGCATCCTGCCCTGGGCGTTGCAGAACAACATCGCGCTGGTCTTCGACGAGTACGACGCCGGCCGCCCGGACGTGATGTTCGTGATCCAGCGCGTGCTCGAGCAGTCCGGCAAGCTGACGCTGCTCGACCAGAAGCGCGTCATCCGTCCCCACCCCGCCTTCCGCCTGTTCGCGACCGCCAACACGGTTGGCCTCGGCGACACGTCGGGCCTCTATCACGGCACGCAGCAGATCAACCAGGGCCAGATGGACCGCTGGTCGATCGTGACCACGCTGAACTACCTGCCGCATGACAACGAGGTCGAGATCGTGCTGGCGAAGTCGAAGCACTTCCAGGGCACGCCTGAGGGCCGCAGCGTCATCGACAAGATGGTCCGCGTCGCCGACCTGACCCGCAACGCTTTCATGAACGGCGATCTCTCGACCGTGATGAGCCCGCGTACCGTCATCACCTGGGCCGAGAACGCCGCGATCTTCGGCGATATCGGCTTCTCCTTCCGGGTGACGTTCCTGAACAAATGCGACGAGATGGAGCGCACGCTGGTGGCCGAGTTCTTCCAGCGCTCCTTCGGCAAGGAACTGCCGGAGAGCGCGGCGAACGTGGTTCTGAGCTGACGGTCGTCCCCGCCATGGCGACCCTCCAGCGCGAAACCGATGTCGCGGCGACGAGGGAGGCCGTTGTCAGTGGCCTCAGCGCCTACAATGCGGCTGTCGTCGGAGCCCGTAACAGCGAGCCCCTCGCCCTCAGCCTGCGCGACGATTCCGGCACGATCGTCGGTGGGCTGATCGGGGAGTTGAAATGGGAATGGCTCCACATCGATCTGCTCTGGATCGACGAGGCGCATCGCGGCGAAGGCCATGGCGAGGCCCTGGTCGCGATGGCTGAGAAGGCCGCGCGCGACCATGGCGCGCGGGGCGTCTATCTGAGTACGATGAGCCTTCAGGCGCCGAATTTCTATCCGAAGCTGGGCTATCGCCAGTACGGCGTGATGGAGGGCTATCCCGTGGCCGGCCATCGGATCCACCATTTCGCGAAGGCGCTATGACCCTTTCAAACCGCAAGCCCGGAACGTCCAAGGAAGCACCGGCGGAGCCGCTGAAGCGGGCGATTTCCTCGGCGATGAAGGCGATCGCGCGCAAGCCGGAGATGGAAATCGTCTTCGCGGCGGACAAGCCCTCGCTGGTCGGCGAGCGCGCCCGCCTGCCCGAGCCGCCGCGCAAGCTGACGCTCGAGGATGTCGCCGTGCTGCGCGGCCATGCCGATTCGATGGCGCTGCGGCTGGCCTGTCATGATGCCAGCGTGCACCGCCGCGCCGCGCCCGAAGGCGATGCGGCCCGCGCCGTGTTCGATGCGGTCGAGCAGGCCCGCGTCGAAAGCGTCGGTTCGCGGCGGATGTCGGGCATGGCCGGCAACATCACCGCTATGCTGGAGGACCGCTATCATCGCGGCGGGCGCTATGAGGAGATCACCGACCGGGCGGATGCGCCGCTGGAGGATGCGCTGGCGCTGATGGTCCGCGAGCGGCTGACCGGGCTGAAGCCGCCTAAGGCGGCGGAAAAGCTGGTCGAGCTCTGGCGTGAGCAGATCGAGGCCAAGGCCGGCGCCGATCTTGACCGGCTGTCTAAGGCCGTCGAGGACCAGCGCGCCTTCGCCCGCACGGTGCGCGACATGCTGGCTTCGCTCGACATGGCCGAGCAGACGTCGCAGGGCGACGAGTCGGATGAGGATGAGGACAACAAGGATCAATCCTCCGACGAGCAGCAGCAGCAGGACGGCGAAGCCGAGCAGGAAAGCGCTGGCGAGCGCTCCGAGGTCGAGGTCTCCGACGATGCCACCGAGGAGCTTCAGGAGGGCGCGAGCGAGGCCTCCGATGCGCCGTCCGGCGACTGGGACGATGATGACGAGAATTCGGATGCCGAGGAGGCGGGCGAGGCCCCGCGTCCGCGCGACGGCAAGACAAACGACCGCCCGCAGACCGACTACAAGCCCTACACGGTGAAGTTCGACGAGGTCGTCACGGCCGAGGAGCTGTGCGACGCCGAGGAGCTGACGCGCCTGCGTGCCTATCTCGACAAGCAGCTCGCGCATCTTCAGGGCGTGGTCGCGCGCCTCGCGAATCGTTTGCAGCGGCGCCTGATGGCGCAGCAGAACCGCTCCTGGCAGTTCGACCTCGAGGAGGGTGCGCTCGACCCTGCCCGCCTGCCGCGCATCATCATCGACCCCTATCAGCCGCTCTCGTTCCGGCAGGAATCGGACGTCAATTTCCGCGACACGGTGGTGACGCTGCTGATCGACAATTCCGGCTCGATGCGCGGCCGGCCGATCACGGTCGCCGCAACCTGCGCCGACATCCTGGCCCGGACGCTGGAGCGTTGCGGCGTCAAGGTCGAGCTGCTCGGCTTCACCACGCGGGCCTGGAAGGGCGGGCTGTCGCGCGAAAGCTGGCTGCAATCGGGCAAGCCGGCCAATCCCGGCCGCCTCAACGATCTCCGCCACATCATCTACAAAGCGGCGGATGCGCCGTGGCGGCGCGCGCGGAAAAATCTCGGGCTGATGATGCGCGAGGGGTTGCTGAAGGAGAACATCGACGGCGAGGCGCTGGACTGGGCGCATAAGCGCATCCTGGCCCGGCCGGAGCAGCGCAAGATCCTGATGGTGATTTCGGATGGCGCGCCGGTCGATGATTCGACCCTGTCGGTCAATGCCGGCAACTATCTCGAGCGGCATCTGCGCCACATCATCGCCGAGATCGAGACGCGCTCGCCGGTCGAGCTGATCGCGATCGGCATCGGCCACGACGTCACCCGCTACTACCGCCGCGCCGTCACCATCGTCGATGCCGAGGAACTCGGCGGGGTGATGACCGAAAAGCTGGCCGAGTTGTTCGAGGAGGATGCGGGGCTGAACGCCAAGCCGTCGCGTGGGTCGCGGCGGCTGCATTGAGGGTGGTTCGATTGGCCCGCTATCCGGGCGCAGGCAACCTCGCATGCGCCTGACCCGCCGCTCGACACTCGGAGGGTTGGGGGCCCTCGTCGCCGCGCCTTCGGCCATCGCCCAGGCGTCCGAAACCACACGCATCCCGCTCCGCATCTCGGCCAGGCCGATCGCCGCCTTCGAGCCGCGCAATCCCGATAAGACGCGTTTCGGCCAGCTCGTCTTCCGCAGCGGGCTCGTGCTCAGCGGGGATCACAAGCGCTTCGGTGGCTTCTCGGGCCTCTGGCGCAGCGCGAATGGCAGCGATCTGGTCGCGGTCACCGATAACGGCTTCTGGCTGACGGCGAAGGTGGCCTCGCGCGATGGCCGGTTGACGGGGCTCGACCAGGCCGAGATCGCGCCCATCCTGGGCGCTTCCGGCAAGCCGCTGCACCGCTCGCGCTACTATGACACCGAAAGCCTCTGCATCGCGGATGGCGTCGCCTATCTCGGCATCGAGCGCACGCATGACGTGCTGCGCTTCGACTGGGCCACCGAGGGCGTCATGGCGCGGGCCCGGATCGTGCCGGTGCCGCGCGAGGTCAAGCGTCTGCCCGATAATCGCGGGCTGGAGGCGATCGGCGTCGTGCCGGCGGGCCAAGCGCTGGCGGGCGCGGTCGTGGCGATCGCGGAGCGCTCGGGCGCCGATGACGAGCCGACGCTGGGCGTCATTTTCGGCCGGCAACCCGGCCTGTTCCAGGTGATCAGGCATGATGGCTACGACATCACCGATCTGGCCTTCCTGCCCGATGGCGACCTGTTGCTGCTGGAGCGCTGGTATCGGCCGCTGCGCGGCGTCGGCATGCGGATCCGCCGCGTTCCGGCTGCGAGCCTGAAGGCAGGTGCGGTGCTCGATGGACCTTACCTGATCACCGCCGATCTCGGGCAGGAGATCGACAACATGGAAGGGTTGGCCGTCCATCTGGAGGGGAGCAAGACCATCCTGACCCTGATCTCGGACGATAATTTCTCGTTCCTGCAGCGGACGGTGATGCTGGAATTCGCGCTGGTTTGAGGGCGCGCCCTTCCCTTCTCCCCTCGTGGGAGAAGGTGGCGCGCAGCGCCGGATGAGGGGACGCCGTGAGCTTGGGCATGTCGTTTCGGAAGGGTTGATCGGTGAGGGCACAGCGCCCCCTCATCCGTCTCGGCTTGGCCGAGCCACCTTCTCCCGCGAGGGGAGAAGGGAAGGGCTAACGAAAAAAGCGGCCTTTCGGCCGCTTCGTTCAGTCGTGAAGAGGCGGCACCGCTCAGGCGGTGGCGAGCTTCTTCTCGATGTCGCGCTTCAGCGTCAGGGCGCCGGTCGACAGGTCGGCGGCGGGGGCCTTGATCAGGAAGGCGTCGAGGCCGCCGCGATGATCGACCGTGCGCAGCGCATTGGCCGAGATCCGCAGCCGCACGGAGCGACCGAGCGCGTCCGACTGCAGCGTGACGTTGACCAGGTTCGGGCGGAACACGGTCTTCGTCTTGTGGTTAGAGTGGCTGACGAGGTGGCCGGTCTGGGTGGCTTTCCCGGTCAGTTCGCAACGGCGCGCCATGGTGTCGTTCCCTAAATCCAACCGGCTGGCTCAAACAAAAATGCCGACACGCGACGTGCCGGACATGAGCACCGGAAGTCAAATTGAAGTCGCGGTTCCATAGCCAAGCGCGGCGGGCGCGTCAAGGAAAAGTCATGCTGATGTCGTCGATATCGCTCCCGTGATGGCAGCGGCGCCCTGCGGGTCGCATTGCCGCTCGCCAAGCCCGCCGAAAGAGGCCACGATTCGGACCGATTCGCAGTGCATGTCCCGATGGACGCCCCAGCCCGGAGAACGTGGATGAATCCCGCCATCGCATCGTCCCTGGCCGGGTTTTTCGCGCTGGGCCTCGCCTGCACGGCGCTGACGCCGGCGGCGGCGGCCTCGCTCGACGCGCGCTACGACGTGTCCCTGCTCGGGCTGACGCTGGGCACCGCCAGCCTCAGCGGCGGCATCGACGGTTCCAGCTACAAGCTCGACGTCGCCGCCAAGCTGACCGGACTGGTCGGCGGCTTCACCGGCGGGCGCGGCTCGGGCGCGGCCAGCGGCAGCCTCAGCGGCGGCAAGCTCTCTCCCGCGAGCTTCGCGGTCAGTTCGGCCAGCTCCAGCGAAAGCCGCACCGTGCGGATGGCGCTCGACGCCAACAGCGTGGCCGCCGTCGAGATCGAGCCGCCCATCGACTCCAAGCCCGACCGCGTGCCGCTCAACGACGGCCACAGGCGCAACATCGTCGATCCGCTCAGCGCCTTCCTGATGCCGGTCGTCGGCAAGAACCTGGCGAGCGCCTGCAACCGCACGCTGCCGATTTTCGACGGCGCGGCGCGCTACGACATCAAGCTCACCTCGGCAGGGACGCGCGAAGTCAAGCTCGACGGCTATAGCGGGCCGGTCGCAATCTGCCAGGTGCGCTATGTCCCGATCGCCGGGCACCGCGCGCTGCGGCCCAGCACCAAATTCATGATCGAGAACAAGGACATCACGACCTGGCTGGCGCCGGTGGCCGGCACCAACCTGATGGTTCCCGTGCGCGTCTCGGTGAAGACGATGATCGGCACGGCCGTGCTCGAAGCCTCGAGCTTCAAGGTCGATCCAGGGGTGACCGCGAGCAGCGCGAAGTCGAACTGAGCCGGCAGCGGCTTCTGCCGTTTCCCCGACGAACTGGCGTTGAATCACGCCGTCATCCCGGGCTTGACCCGGGATCCATCGAAGGGGGGGCGAACTTTACGATGGATCCCGGAGCTGCGCCGCAAGCGCGGCTTGTCTGGGATGACGGAGCGGGTGGCGTCCAGCCTTCTTCAATGCGCGCTCGACCGCGAGAACAGGTTGATCACCAGCACGCCGGCGACGATCAGCGCCATGCCGATGATCGCGGGCGCATCGAGCTTCTGTCCGAACAGCACGCGCGCGATCACGCTGATCATGACGATGCCGACGCCCGACCAGATAGCGTAGGCGACGCCGACGGGAATTGTCCGCAATGTCAGCGTCAGGAAGTAGAAGGCGCTGAGGAACGCGGCCAGCATGATCACGGTGGGCACGGGCCGCGTGAACTCGTTCGACGCCTTCAGCGCGGATGTGCCGATCACCTCGCTGACGATCGCCGCCGCGAGATACAGATAGCTCGCGCTGCCGAAATTCATGCGGCTTTTTCACCTGCCAGGAATGTGCCCATGCGTTCGAGCGCACGCTCGATGTTGGGCAGGGAGTTCGCGTAGGAGAGGCGGATATAGCCCTCGCCATGGACGCCGAAATCCGGCCCGCCGATGGTCGCGACGCCGGCATCCTCCAACAGCGCCGAGGCGAGCTTCTTGGCCTTCCAGCCGGTCTGCGAGACGTTCGGGAAGGCGTAGAACGCGCCCTTGGGCACGATGCAGGAGACGCCCGGCAGGGCGTTCAGCCCCTTGACCACGGCCTTCCGGCGCCGATCGAACTCGGCCAGCATCGTTGCGACCGCATCCTGCGGCCCGGTCAGCGCGGCGAGCCCCGCCCATTGCGCGGGCGCGTTGACGCAGGAATGCGAGTTCACCGCGAGCTTGCGGGCGTTGTCGTAGAGGGGCTTGGGCCAGACCGACCAGCCCATGCGCCAGCCGGTCATGGCATAGGTCTTCGACCAGCCATTGAGCAGGATCAGCCGGTCGCGGATCTCGGGATAGGACAAGAGGCAGACATGCTTCTCGCCGTCATAGAGCATCTGGTCGTAGATCTCGTCTGACATGATCGCGACGTCGGGGAAGTTCGCCAAGCCGGCGACGAGCTTGTCGACCTCGGCCTTGGGCGTGACGCCGCCGGTCGGGTTCGCGGGCGAGTTGATGATCAGAAGCCGCGTCTTCGGCGTGATCAGCGCCAGCGTCTCGTCGGCCGAGAAGGCGAAGCCGTTCTCTTCGCGGATCGGCACCGGGATCGGCGTCGCGCCGGTGTATTCGATCATCGAGCGATAGATCGGGAAGCCGGGGTCGGGGTAGAGGATTTCGGCGCCGGGCTCTCCGAACATCAGGATCGCCATGAACATGGTGACCTTGCCGCCGGGCACGATCATGACGCTCTCGGGCGAGACATCGACGTTGAAGCGCCTGTGCAGATCGGCCGAGACCGCCTCGCGCAGCGGCAGGATGCCGTTGGCCGGGGTATAGCCGTGATGGCCGTCGCGCAGGGCCTTCACGGCCGCCTCGACGATATGGTCGGGCGTCGGGAAATCCGGCTGGCCGATGCCGAGATTGATGATGTCCTTGCCCTGGCGCTGCAATTCGGTCGCGCGCGCCAGCACGGCGAAGGCGTTTTCCTCGCCGATCCGGGCGAAGGAGGGGACGACATGGAGCGTCATGGCGGCGTTTCCCTGGGCATGGTCGTTGCGGGCGAGGCCCGCTTGTGCCGGGCTCTTGCCGCTGTCTTGGCCGAAAAACGAGGAGCGACGCAAGCCCGCGCGCTGCGCCGTTGGACAGGAGACGATGCCGCCGGCTTGCATAATTAGTATGACTATCTCGCGTTTGCGGGCTTGCCCCGGCAGGACCGATCGGCATGATGGCGTGATTATAATCGTTTGAAGCCAGAGCGCGTTTGGACGACAGACGGCGCTTGAAGAAAGATCCGGAAAGCGGCCGTCAGCGCCGCGTCCGCGCGAGAGGAAAGACCAGGATGGCCAAAGCTCCGGAAAGCAATGTGCCGCGCCAGGACCGGCCGGCGGCGACCACGAAGAAGAAAGCTGCGCGCCGGATCAAGCCCGAGCAGCTGCGCTCGAAGGCCTGGTTCGACAATCCCGCCAATGCCGACATGACCGCGCTCTATATCGAGCGCACGATGAATTTCGGCCTGTCGCGCGACGAGCTGCAGTCTGGCCGGCCGATCATCGGCATCGCCCAGACCGGCTCCGACATCGCGCCGTGCAACCGCCACCATATCGAGCTCGCCCATCGCGTCCGCGACGGCATCCGCGAGCGCGGCGGCGTGCCCTTCGAGTTCCCGATCCATCCGATCCAGGAAACCTGCAAGCGCCCGACCGCGAGCCTCGACCGCAACCTGCAATATCTCTCGCTCGTCGAGATTCTCTATGGCTACCCGCTCGATGGCGTGGTGCTGACGACGGGCTGTGACAAGACCACCCCGGCCCAGCTGATGGCGGCGGCGACCGTCGACATTCCGGCGATCGCGCTGCCGGGTGGGCCGATGCTGAACGGCAATTTCCGCGGCGAGCGCACCGGCTCGGGCACAATCGTCTGGAAGGCGCGCCAGATGATGGCCGCCGGCGAGATCGACTACAAAGGCTTCGTCGATCTGGTGGCGTCGTCGGCGCCGTCGGCGGGCCACTGCAACACCATGGGCACGGCGACGACGATGAACTCCATCGCCGAGGCGCTGGGCATGACGCTGCCGGGCGCGGCCGCTATCCCCGCGCCCTATCGCGACCGTTACGAGATGGCCTATCTGACCGGCCTGCGCATCGTCGACATGGTCTGGGAGAACCTGATCCCGTCCAAGATCATGACGCGCGAAGCCTTCGAGAACGCGATCGTGGTCAACTCCGCCATCGGCGGCTCGACCAATGCGCCGATCTCGGTCAACGCCATCGCCAAGCATATCGGCGTGCCCCTCGACAACGAGGACTGGACGAATGTCGGCTACGACATCCCGCTGCTGGTCAATCTCCAGCCGGCCGGCGAGTATCTTGGCGAGGATTACTACCGTGCCGGCGGCGTGCCCGCCGTGGTCGCGGAGCTCGTCGCCAAGGGCAAGATCAAGCCGGCGATCACCGCCAATGGCCGCACGCTGGCCGAGAACTGCGAGGGCTTCTTCGCCGAGGACCGCAACGTCATCAAGGCCTATGACGCGCCGATGAAGGCGCAGTCGGGCTTCCTCAACCTGCGCGGCAATCTGTTCGATTCCGCGATCATGAAGACCAGCGTGATCACGCCGGAATTCCGCAAGCGCTATCTCGAGAACCCGAAGGACCCCAACGCCTTCGAGGGCAAGGCGATCGTCTTCGACGGGCCGGAGGATTATCACCACCGCATCGACGATCCCGCGCTCGCCATTGACGAGCATTCGATCCTGTTCATCCGCGGCGTCGGCCCGGTCGGGTATCCGGGCGCGGCCGAGGTGGTGAACATGCGGCCGCCGGATTACCTGATCAAGAAGGGCGTCACGGCGCTCGCCTGCATCGGCGACGGGCGGCAGTCGGGCACCTCGGGTTCACCCTCGATCCTGAACGCCTCGCCGGAAGCAGCGACCGGCGGCAATCTCGCCGTGCTCGTGACCGGCGACAAGGTCCGCATCGACCTGAACAAGCGCTCGGCCGATATCCTGATTTCGGCCGAGGAACTGGAACAGCGTCGCGCGGCGCTGAAGGCGGCTGGCGGCTACAAATACCCGAAGAGCCAGACACCCTGGCAGGAGATTCAGCGCAAGATCGTCGGTGAGCTTTCCGAGGGCATGGTGTTGAAGCCGGCGGTCAAGTACCAGAAAATCCACAAGAAGTTCGGCATTCCGCGCGATAATCACTGAGGCCGGCACTTCGTCATGCTCGGGCTTGTCCCGAGCATTTCCGGCAAGGGATTCTCGGGTCGGCGCGGTGCGCCGCCCGAGAATGACGGCATCCGACGCATTCCACACGCGCATTGGCGCCGATCCCGCCGCGCGCGCGTCCGGGGCTGACAAAACATCGCGGGGCGGACAGTATGGCGCTCTGCTGCAACGGCTCATTTGAAACGATTTAAAATGGCCTATTCCCCTCAGGTCGAAGCCTTCCGCGCGCTGCATGATGCCGGTTGCTTCGTGATGCCCAATCCATGGGATGTCGGCTCGGCCCGGTGGCTGCGCGGACAGGGCTTCAAGGCGCTCGCCTCGACCAGCGCGGGCTTTGCCTTCACGCAAGGGCGCGCCGACCAGGACGTGCCACGCGACATGATGCTGGCTCATCTGGCCGAGCTGGTGAAGGCGGTGCCGGACCTCCCCATCAACGCCGATTTCGAGAACGGCTATGCCGATACCCCCGACGGTGTCGCCGCCAATGTGAAGCTGTGCATCTCGACGGGCGTCGCGGGGCTCTCGATCGAGGATGCGACGGGGCGTAGCAAGGACCCGCTTTATGAGTTCGATCTCGCCGTGGCTCGCGTGCGCGCGGCGCGCAAGGCGATCGACGAGACCGGTTCCGGCGTCGTGCTGACGGCGCGCGCCGAATGCTTCCTCACCGGCCATCCCGATGCTCTGGCCGAATCGGCACGGCGCATCGCGGCCTATGCCGAGGCCGGAGCCGACGTGCTCTATGCGCCGGGTCCCAAGACGTCCGAGCAGATCACCGCCATTATCACGGCAGCCGGGGGCAAGCCGGTGAACGCGCTCGTCTATGGCGATTTCGGCCTGACCGTGTCCGACATCGCCGCGCTGGGCGTGCGCCGCATCTCGATCGGCGGGGCTCTGGCGCGGGCGGCCTGGGCGGCCTTCATCGAGGCGACGCGGCTGATCAGCGAGGAGGGCAGCTTCCGCGGTTTTGCCGGCAACGGCCCCTCCGCGCCGCTGAACCCGTTCTTCACCGAAGATCTGAAGGCGCGCTCGTGAGCGGCACGCTTTTGATCGCGCCGGCCTGGCTCGGGCTGAGCGGGCTCTGGACGCTCGACGCCAAGGGCCGGCGGAAAGCCGTCGATGCCGAGGATCTCGACCTGTCGGAAGATATCGCCGACCGGCTCGAGGCCTGGATGGACGCCTTCGACGCGATCTATGAAGAGGAGCAGGAGGCGCGCTCGCGCTTTCCCAGCGAGGCGGAGCAGCGCGCCTGGGAGGTCGAGGGAACGTCGATCGCCCGTGCGGTCGCGGCAGAACTCGGCCCGGACTGGACGGTTTCGACCGATCTGACGGGCTGGCAGGAGATGACCAAGCCATGACTTCCGCCTCATTGGGCACTGCCGCCAATCCCCTGCTCGAAGGCTGGACGGCGCCACCCTTCCCGCCCGCCCGCGTGCTCGAGGGGCGCTATTGCCGGCTGGAGCCGGTCGACCCTGCGCGCCATCTCGACGACATCTGGGCGGTGAATGCCGGGAACGACCACATCTGGCAATGGATGCCGGCCGATCCGCCACAGACACGCGAAGCCTATGGCGAATTGCTCGCGATGATGGCGGCCAAGGCCGGCATCGTGCCCTTCGCCATCGTCGACAAGGCGGACGGCAAGCCCAAGGGCCATCTCTGGCTGATGGAGATTCGCCCCGAGCACGGAGTCTTCGAGGTCGGCTACATCACCTACTCGCCGACACTGCAACGGACGCGGGTCGCGAGCGAGGCGATTCATCTCTGCGGCGCCTATGGCTTCTCGCTGGGCTATCGCCGCTTCGAGTGGAAGTGCAACAACCTGAACGAGCCCTCCAAGCGGGCGGCGCTGCGCTTCGGCTTCCAGTATGAGGGCCTGTTCCGTCAGCACATGGTGGTGAAGGGCAGGAACCGCGACACCGCCTGGTTCTCCATCCTCGACAGCGAATGGCCTGCGGTCGCCGCCGCCTTTGAAGCCTGGCTCGACCCGGCCAACTTCGATTCGGACGGGCACCAGAAGGCGCGTCTCGAAAGCTTCAGGGCCGGCAAGGCCTGACTCCCGAACCAAGAAACGCCAGAGCGAGGACACATCATGGCAGGACGTTTGAAGGGCAAGGTCGCGGTCGTCACGGCGGCGGGGCAGGGCATTGGCCGCGCGATCGCGGAGGCTTTCGTCGCCGAGGGTGCCACCGTCTGGGCGACCGACAAGGACGTCGCGCTGCTGGAGGGCATTCCCAAGGCCAAGAAGCGCAAGCTCGACGTCCTCTCGAACAAGGCGGTCGAGGCCTTCGCGGCGAAGGTCGGCCCAATCGACATCCTCGTGAACGCGGCCGGCTTCGTGCATCACGGCACCGTGCTCGACACCGACGACAAGGCCTGGGATTTCTCCTTCGACCTCAACGTCACCTCGATGCACCGCACGATCAAGGTGTTCCTGCCGGGCATGCTGGCGAAGGGCGCCGGCTCGATCGTCAATATCGCCTCGGGCGCGGGTTCCGTGCGCGGCATCCCCAACCGCTACGCCTATGGCACGACGAAAGCCGCGGTGATCGGCCTGACCAAGGCGGTCGCGGCCGACTTCATCAAGAAGGGCATCCGCGCCAATGCGATTTGCCCCGGCACGATCCAGTCGCCCTCGCTCGACCAGCGCATCAAGGACCTGGCCGTCGTGAGCAAGACCACGGAAGCCGCCGCGCGGCAGGCCTTCATCGACCGCCAGCCGATGGGCCGGCTCGGCACCGCCGAGGAGATCGCCTGGCTCGCGGTCTATCTCGGTTCCGACGAGGCGAGCTACACCACCGGCCAGATCCATCTCGCCGATGGCGGCTTCGCTCTCTGAGCGCCAAAAAACAAAAGGGAGGAAGCCCAATGCATATTCTCGTTCTCGGCGGCGCCGGCATGGCTGGCCGCAAGTTCATCGAACGCCTCGCCCGTGACGGTCATCTCGGGGGCAAGACCATCGCCAAGGTCACCGCGCAGGATGTCGTCGCGGCGCAGGCTCCTGCCGGCGCGGCCTTCGCCTTCGAGGCGGTGGTCTCGGATCTGTCGGTCCCGGGCGAGGCCGAGAAGCTGATCGCCTCGAGGCCGGAGCTGATCGTGCATCTGGCGGCGGTGGTTTCCGGCGAGGCCGAGGCCGATTTCGAGAAGGGCTACAGGATCAATCTCGACGGCACGCGCTTCCTGTTCGAGGCGATCCGCCTGACGGGCGACGGCTACAAGCCGCGCGTCGTCTTCACCTCCTCGGTCGCCGTGTTCGGAGCGCCGTTCCATGACAAGATCGGCGACGAGTTCTTCACGACGCCGCTGACGAGCTACGGCACGCAGAAGGCGATCTGCGAATTGCTGCTCTCGGATTACAGCCGCCGGGGCTTTTTCGACGGGCTGAGCATCCGCTTCCCGACGATCTGCGTGCGGCCGGGTAGCCCCAACAAAGCCGCGTCGGGCTTTTTCTCCAACATCATCCGCGAGCCGCTGAACGGCATCGACGCGGTGCTGCCCGTGTCGGAGCAGGTGCGTCATTGGCATGCCTCGCCGCGCTCGGCGGTCAACTTCCTGCTCCATGCCGCGACCATGGACCTGGCGACTGTGGGCCCGCGTCGCGCGCTGAACATGCCGGGCTATTCCTGCACCGTGGCGGAGCAGATCGAGGCGCTGCGCAAGGTCGCCGGTGACGGTGTCGTCGCGCGCATCAAGCGCGTGCCCGATCCCGTGATCGACAAAATCGTCGAAGGCTGGCCGCGCAATTTCGACCCGCAGCGGGCGATTGCGCTCGGTTTCAAGGCAGAATCGAGCTTCGACGAAATCATCCGCATCCATATCGAGGATGAATTGGGCGGGACCTTTGTGAAGTGATGGCCTGAATTGTCATGCTCGGGCTCGACCCGAGCATCTCCTGATCGGGATTCTCGGGTCGGCGCAATGCGCCGCCCGAGAATGACGGTATCTCACGCCGGGCAGGGTTCGCCCGGCGTGTCGACGGCGACGGAGGGCTCGATCTCCGGCGCATGGGCCCAGCCGCTCGCGCCCCAGTGCTTCAGCGCCGACCAGGTCGAGCGGTCGAGTCGGAACTGCTCGCAAGGGAAGAGCCCGCCGCGCGCCGGCAGCGACTTGAGGAACGAGCCCTCGGCGCGGAAGCCGGACTTCTCCAGCACACGACGCGAGGCCGGGTTGATGACGCGCGTATCGGCTTCGATCGCCGGCATCTCGACGAGCGAGAACAGCGTGTCGATCAGGGCCTGCACGGCTTCCGTCGCGTAGCCCTTGCCCCAGTGTGGCGTGCCGAGCCAGTAGCCGATGAAGGGCACGCCCGTCGCCTGCTTGTGCGCGCCGATCATGCCGATCAGTTCGTTGGGCTTCGAACGCGGCGTGATCGCCAGCACGAGATGCTCGCCCAGCGCGTTGCCCTTGCGCATGGCGAAGATGAAGGGCTCGACCGCATCGACCGGGTAGGGATGGGGGATCGAGGCCGTCATTTCGGCCACGGCTTTCTGCCCGGCCTGACGCAGGATGGCGGACGCGTCCGCCATGCGGGGCCAGCGCAGCCAGAGACGGCGGGTCTCGAGCCGGAAGACATCGTCGCGGGTCAATTCGGGGAACATCTGAGTCTCTCCGTCGGCGCAAACGAAAAAAGGGAGCTGGGACTTGTCCCATCTCCCTTTCGCTGACCTTGGGTGACCCCTGAGAGGGCTAGACCCCTGATCCGTTCCGGTTCGATGGAACCGGCGGATCGAGGAGTTTCCCTATCCGCCGTCTTATTCTGCGGCCTCTTGGGCCGGGACTACGTTCACGAAAGCTCGGCCGAGTTTCGTCGTGAATCGGACGCGGCCGTCCGTCAGCGCGAACAGCGTATGGTCTTTGCCCATGCCGACATTGGCGCCGGGATGCCAGGTGGTCCCACGCTGCCGAATGATGATGTTGCCCGGAATCACGGCCTGGTCGCCGAACTTCTTGACGCCGAGGCGCCTGCCCGCGGAGTCACGACCGTTGCGGGATGAACCGCCTGCCTTTTTATGAGCCATAACGCCCTACCTCAAAACTGATGTGTGGTCTCTAACCCGAATCGGCGGCAAAAGCCAGCCGGTCCGGGCGTGAAAGACGAAGCCTGACTGACTGGGTGCGTCAGTAGTCCTCGCCGGAAGCCTGCTCGGCCTGATCGGCCTTGGCCCGAGGGGGCTTGCCGGCCAGGAGTTCCTTGGCCTGCTCGACCCACTCCTCGCGGGTGGCGCGGCCGCGAAGCTTGAGCTCCTCGTCCCACTTCGCGACGTCGGCCTCGCTCCAGGACGCGATGTCGTTCCAGGAGGTGATGCCGGCGGCGCGCAGCTTCTTCTCGATGGTCGGGCCGATGCCCGAGATCAACGAGAGGTTCGACGCGTCGAGAGCCTCGGTGGTCGGCGTTGCCTTGGCCTGTCTCCTCTACACATCGCCGAG
>NNBV01001028.1_pt1 | contig 27581 bp, 26 predicted proteins | sample 1173771 | NCBI WGS metagenome assembly NNBV01 (sample SAMN07173938, study PRJNA388173) | plant metagenome | isolation source: symbiotic tissue sample KVS11 | place: Norway: Troms, Kvaloya island | reverse complement strand
GCCCTCGGGCTACCGCACCTCCTCCKTTGTTTCGSGRAAAGAARGCCACCATCGGCGTGAGCGTTGGACAGAGCCGGGGTTGATCGTGCGATCACCAGCAGCGTGCCCAGGTGCACAGGGCGTCGGGTGCTCCCCGCAGCGAAATAAAGGAGGAGCGAAGCGGGGGACATTCGCGGAGGGGAGCACCCGGCGGCCTGTGCACGCGCCCCGAACTGACCCCGAACCCGCACCCCGGGCAGTTACTTCTTCTCGCGCGCCACCCGCCCCATCAAAAAGAATTCGTTGTTCGGCTGCATGCCACTGAAGCTGGCCAGCCGATTGCTGAGACCGAAGAAAGCCGTGATCGCCGCGATGTCCCAGATGTCCTCATCGTCGAACCCGTGTGCGTGCAACGGCGGAAAGTCGGTGTCGTCGATTTCGTGGGAACGGTCGCACACCTTCATCGCAAAGTCGAGCATCGCGCGCTGACGCGGCGTGATGTCCGCCTTGCGGTAGTTGACCGCCACCTGGTCCGCCACCAACGGCTTCTTCTCGTAGATGCGCAACAACGCACCATGCGCCACCACGCAGTAAAGACACTGGTTGGCCGCGCTGGTCGTCGTGACGATCATCTCGCGGTCGCCCTTGGTGAGCGAGCCTTCCTCCTTCAGCATCAAAGCGTCGTGGTACGCGAAAAAGGCACGCCACTCGGCCGGGCGACGTGCCAGGCCCAGGAATACGTTGGGCACGAAGCCGGCCTTTTCCTGCACGGCCAGGATGGCGGTGCGAATGTCTTCGGGCAGGTCCTTCAGCTCGGCCAGCGGGTAGCGAGCGGCCGTCGAATTCGCGGTAGGGGCTGCAGTCATCTTGTCTCCTTCGGGTTGTTGCTTTGAAAGCCTTTTGAAAGGCGCCGCGCTGCTTCCATCATAGGCAGGACACTTTCCTACAAGACTGTGCGCGCGGCATCGCGATGATGAAGGTTCGCACAACAACACGCGGCCCACTGCCGCACACAACGCGATGAAAGACGTCTCGCATTCCGACCGCCGCAGCTTTCTGCGCCGGTCCATCGCCATCGTGCCCGCCGCCACCGCCTTCAGTGCCGGTGGGGTCACCGGCGCGGCGCTGGCGCAGGCCAACGCACCGGCCCCAACCCCCGCAGCCAACCCTGGCACCCCCCAAACTCCCTACACCCCCGTGTACTTCAACGCCACCGAATGGGCCTTCGTTCAGGCCGCGGTGGCCCGGCTGATTCCGTCCGACGACGCAGGCCCCGGCGCCATCGAAGCCGGCGTGCCCGAGTTCATCGACCGGCAGATGGAAGGCGCCTTCGGCCATGCGGCCACCTGGTACATGCAGGGCCCGTTCGTGGAGGTGTCGCCTCTCTTCGGCTACCAGAAGAAGATGCCGCCGCGCGAGGTGTACCGCGCGGGCATCGCGGCCGTCGATGCCTACTGCCGCAAGCAGTTTGCCGACAAGCCCTTCGCGCAGCTCACCACCGCGCAGCAAGACGATGTGCTCAAGGGCCTGGAGGGCGGCAGCATCACGCTCGACGGCGTGGGCGCTACAGACTTCTTCGGTTTTCTGCTGCAGAACACCAAGGAGGGCTACTTCAGCGACCCCATCCACGGTGGCAACAAGAACGCCGCGGCGTGGAAGATGATCGGCTTTCCCGGCGCGCGCGCCGACTACGCCGATTGGGTGGACCGCCCCGGCGTCAGGTACAACCTGCCGCCGGTGAGCATCGCCGGCCCGCAGGGCTGAAGGCGAGAACAGGGAACACACCATGGCAAACATCAAGAAACCCAGCGTCGACGCAGTGCTGGTCGGCTTCGGCTGGACCGGCGCCATCATGGGCATGGAGCTCACCAGCGCAGGCCTGAACGTGCTGGCACTGGAACGCGGCGAAAACCGCGACACCCAACCCGACTTTGCTTACCCGCGCATCACCGACGAGCTGAGCTACGGCATCCGCGGCAAGCTGTTTCAGAACCTCTCGCGCGAGACCGTCACCATCCGCCACACGCCGATGGAAACCGCCGTGCCGTACCGCCAGCTCGCATCCTTTCTGCCCGGCGACGGCGTGGGCGGCGCGGGCGTGCACTGGAACGGCCATCACTGGCGCCCGCTGCCCAGCGACCTGCGCATTCGCAGCACCTACGAAGAGCGCTACGGCAAGAAGTTCATACCCGACGGCATGACCATTCAAGACTTCGGCGTGAGCTACGAAGAGCTGGAACCGCACTTCGACCAGTTCGAAAAAATCTGCGGCACCTCCGGCAAGGCCGGCAACATCGGCGGCAAGATCCAGGCCGGCGGCAACCCCTTCGAGGGCGCGCGCGCCAACGAATTTCCGCTGCCGCCGCTGGCCTCCGTCAACAGCGCCAGGCTGTTCGAAAAAGCCGCACGCGAGCTCGGCTACCACCCGTTCCCGCAAGCCGCCGCCAACGCATCGCGTGCGTACACCAACCCGCACGGCGCGCAACTGGGGCCATGCAACTTCTGCGGCTTCTGCGAGCGCTACGGCTGCTACATGTATTCGAAGGCCTCGCCGCAGACCACGCTGCTGCCGGTGCTGATGAAGCGGCCCAACTTCGAGCTGCGCACCAAGTCGCATGTGCTGCGCGTGAACATGTCGCCCGACGGCAAGCGCGCCACCGGCGTGACCTACATCGACGCTGAAGGCAACGAGGTCGAGCAACCGGCCGACCTGGTGGTGCTGTGCGCCTACCAGTTCCACAACGTGCGTTTGCTGCTGCTGTCGAACATCGGCAAGAAGTACGACCCGGCCACCGGGCAGGGCGTGGTCGGCCGCAACTACGCCTACCAACTCAACGGCGGCGCCAGCCTGTTCTTCGACAAAGACCAGCCCATGAACCCCTTCGTGGGCGCGGGCGCCAGCGGCTCGGTGATCGACGACTTCGACGGCGACAACTTCGACCACGGCCCGCTCGGCTTTGTCGGCGGCGCGACCATCAACGCCATCAACACCGGCGGGCGCCCCATTCAGCAGATGAGCCTGCCGCCCGGCGCGCCCGCATGGGGCGCGGGCTGGAAGAAGGCCGTGAAAGAGAACTACCTGTACCAGGCCAGCGTGGGCAGCCAGGGCTCGGTAATGGCCTACCGCGACAACTACCTCGACCTGGACCCGACCTACAAGGACGTGCACGGACAGCCCCTGCTGCGCATGACCTTCGACTGGAAAGCCAACGACCTGGCCATGACCCAGTTCATCGGCACCAAGGTCGAGCAGATCGCCAAGGCCATGGGGCCCAAGCAGATGAAGCTCAACTTTCAGAAGCCCGGCGCCCACTACGACGTGCGCTTCTACCAGTCCACCCACAACACCGGCGGCGCGCCGATGGGCACCGACCCCAGCACCAGCGCCGTCAACCGCTTTCTGCAGGTGTGGGACGTGCCCAATGTGTTCGTGATGGGCGCCAGCGCCTTTCCGCAGAACTTTGGCTACAACCCGACCGGCATGGTGGGCGCGCTGGCCTACTGGTCTGCCAAGGCCATTCGCGAGCAGTACCTGAAGAACCCGGGAGCGCTGGCATGAGCGCGCGACGCCTGTATGGCGGCGTGGCCGCGGCTGTGGTGTTGCTGTGCGCAGGGGCATGGGCCGTGGCGCAAAAAGCAGAAGCGCCTGCGGCCGCACCTGTGGCCAGCGCAACGCCAGCCGCCGCGCCCGCCACATCGTCAGACCCCGTACTCGAACGCGGCCGCTACCTCGCCCGCGCAGGCGACTGCGTCAGCTGCCACACCGCCCCGGGCAAGCCCGCGTTCGGCGGCGGCCTGCCGATGAAGACGCCGTTCGGCACCATCGTGTCGACCAACATCTCGCCCGACCCGCAAGCAGGCATCGGCGCCTACACCGAGGCCGAATTCGCCCGCGCCTTGCGCGAAGGCGTGGCCCGCGACGGCCACCGCCTGTACCCCGCCATGCCGTACCCGTCGTTCGCCCGCGTGAACGACGAAGACATGCATGCGCTGTTCACCTTTTTCAGAAACGGCGTGCAGCCCGTCGCGCAAAAGCCGCCCGCCACCGACCTGCCGTGGCCCTTCAGCATGCGCAGCCTGATGATCGGCTGGAACTGGCTCTACCTGGACAAGGGCGTGTACCAGCCCGACACCGCGCGCAGCGCCGAGTGGAACCGCGGCGCCTACCTGGTGCAGGGCCTGGGCCATTGCGGCGACTGCCACACGCCGCGCAGCATGCTGGGCGGCGTGAAGGCGGCCAGCGACAAGAAGGGCGAGGTGTTTCTGTCGGGCGCCATCATCGACGGCTGGTATGCGCAACCGCTGCGCCACACCGACCGCCCGAGCATGGCGCAGTGGTCGTCCGAAGACATCGTGCAGTACCTGCAGACCGGGCGCACGAGCCACACCGCCGCGTTCGGCGCGATGGTCGATGTGGTACAGAACAGCACACAGCACATGTCCACGCAAGACCTGCAGGCCGTGGCCGTGTACCTGCAGTCGCTGGGTGCGAAGGACGGTGAGCAGCAAGGCAAACCGTCGCCTGCTTCACTGGTTGCGGCGGCCCCGCAGCACCCGGCCGCGCTGGCGCTGCGCAACGGCACCGTCGAGGGCAACAGCGGCGCCATGGTCTATCTGAACAACTGCAACGCCTGCCACCGCTCCGACGGCACCGGTGCCGACAAGACCTTTCCGGCGCTGGCCGGCAACAGCGTGGTGAACGCGAAAGACCCGACCTCGCTGATTCGCCTGGTGCTTGCCGGCTCGGCCATGCCCAGCACCGCCAAGGCCCCGTCGCCCATCGCCATGCCCGACTTCGGCTGGCGCCTGACCGATGCCGACGTGGCCAGCGTGCTGAGCTTTGCGCGCTCCAGCTGGGGCAACCAGGGCGAGGCCGTGACGGCCGCGCAGGTGGCCAAGGTGCGCGAGACGGTGAAGCCGGTGGTGGCGAAGAACCCATAGGGCTGCGGCAACTGAAGCGCGCCTGAATCGCGCTTCTAGCGCACCTGAAGAGCGGCCGAGCCCGACGGGGCTCGCCCGCTACTTCAGCGCCTTGCCCGCCGACGCGCCCAACGGCGTGTGCAACTGAGAGGCCACCCAAGCGCCCGTGTTGTCATCGCGCCCCTGCAGCAGATAGCGCGTGTCGGCCTTGCCGTAGTTCTGTACGGCCATCGCCGAGAACTTGCCGATGTCTGTCTTCGGGTCGCGCAGGCGGTTGACGATCAGCACCTTCTTCGTGTCCGCGAAGTCGGCCATCATGTTTTGGTCGCCTTCGCTGTCGCCGGCCACAAAGCTCGGGCCGTAGCCGTACCTGGTGACCAGAAAGCGCTGAATGTTCTTCGTCTTGCCCGGCCCTTGCGTCTGGTCGTAGCCGCGGCGGAACTCCGGCTGAATCACGCCCTTGGCATCGCGCTCCAGCTCCATCGCCAGCACGCGCTCCGGCGGGTTGTTGTAGCCGAATGCGGGGTTCGAAGAAATCTCCTTGATCACGTCGACGAACGACGCCGAGCACACCCACACGTCGAAGCCCGCGTTGCGAAAGGCCGCATACAGCTCCTGCATTTCAGGCTGCAGGCGCAGGCCGTTCTTCCAGCTGACCGACACCACGCCCGCGCGGCCCGGCAGTGCGGTGGGCGATGTCCACTTGACCTTGGTGATCGGCTCTTTCAGCTGCCACGCCACCGTGTCCGCCGTGAGCTTGCGCACCTGCGGCTCGGTCATGCCGACGAACAGGTACGTCACCCAGGGGTAGGCCGTGTCGTGGTCGAAGGTGTCGCCGATGGCCTCGTACAGGTAGCGCACCTTGGTGATGAACGCGCCGTAATGCGGGCTCATGGCCACCACCGCCAGCGACTGGTTGCCCTTCAGGCCCTTGTAGTTCTGGTACAGCCACGTGTAGCTGGCCACGATGTCGGGCACCAGCAGGTCGATGTTCACCGGCTTGCCGGCGGCGTTGTTGAACGCGGGCAGAAAGTCTTTCTTGGGAATGTTCTTGCGCAGCGCCACTTCAAGCTGCGCGGGCGTGGCGCCGAAGACCAGGTTCTCCAGCTGATAGATCAGCGAGGCCTCTTCGATGTCCAGAAACACGCTGGTGTTGTCCCAGTCGAACACCACGTACGGCGGCTTGGCGGCGTTGTAGCCCGCGCTGCCCTTGCCTTGGCTGGCGAGCAGCCCTTCGATTTGCGCGCGGTTGAAGGCGTCCCAATGGCCGGGGGTCAGCGTCGGGCCCTTGGCCGAAGAAAGACTGGCGCAGCCGGCGGCGACCAGCGCTGCGGCCATGGGAGTGAGAAGGACGAGACGGCGTTGCATGCGTTCCCTGTTGTTGTGCATTGTTGAAGAGAGGCACAGAGCGTATGCAACGCCTGTGACAGTTCCGCAGCGGTCTACGCATCAGTCGTGCCAGTCGTGTCAGTCGTGCCGGTGCGTTCGGCCATGGGCGATGCCGCATGCCGACACGGCGCGCGGCGGAAGCTGCATTTGTTGGCGTGAATCGCGTTTGAGTGAGGCACGAAATGCATGCACATCGGGCGGCGCTATCTACAGTGAATGCCCCTGCCACTCAACGCCCCGCCATGGGCGCAAGGAGCTACGTACAACCACTGAATGACTGATTGACTTAAGACCGCGTGCCTCGCTGCGGGTTGTCGGTGCTGAACAAGCACCGATGCAGATGCGAGGTATCAAAAGGCGACGGCCGGGGTGCGGAAACACCTCGACCGTCTAACCAAAGACGTGCAACCACCCTCTAAAGGAGCGCACAAAAATGGCTACCAAGACTATAGCCGGGGCCCCTGCGTCCCCAACTTCCCCTCCGACTTCCGCTGACGGCGCCGCGCCCGACGCGACGGACCGGCTGGAAAACACCCTCTCCCAACTCGAAGCCCTGCTGTGGGTCTGCCACGGGGAAAACATCGACTGGTGCAGCGGTGAAGGGCCCAGGCAACTGGACAACCTGCTGTGGCTGGCGGCTGAACTGGCGCGCAAGGCAGGGGAGCTGTTTCAGTTGAGTGAGAAGGCGCGGGCGAAGGCGCCTGAATCGGTCGGTAAATAGAGGCTGGGTTGACGGGCTGCGGGTCGCGGCCTGTCATTTGAAAATTGCGGCAAGTGGTTCGACGCGAAAAGGGTGCAGATGGGTACGATCGCCCGGAACCAGACGCTCGGGGGCTTGCTCCAGCGCTGTCATGAACACACTTGGGAGGGAATTGATGAAAGCGCTTTTTGAAAAGCCGACCGGTCAGCAGGCACTTCAGGCGTACATCGAGCGGATCGAACGCGACGACTTCGAAGGCACCGCGCTGTTGGCCGGCGCTGACGTCGTCAGGTGGAACGAAGCCATGCGCTCGCACCCGACGCTCAAGCTGCTTGGAGGGGTCGTATTGGACGACCCCGGCACCAGCAACCACCATGTCCTGTTGACGGCCGAGCCGCTGGCTGGCGCGGTTCTGTACCTGAATCACGATGGCGACACGCGCGTGGTTTTCGCGTCGGTCGAAGCGTTTCTTGAGGCGACCAAGCAAGCCCGCTCCGGGGAATGTGATGTGGAGGATTTCCATCCGCGAATTTCCCCTTCGGCCCCGGATCAGAAAAGCCTGACGGCGCTGATTCGGCAATTGCTCGCATCTTCAGAAGACGACGATATTGCTGTGCAGCTTATTCCGTCGCTGGATCTGAGTGATTTGGATTTATTGCGGGAATTGGCGTTGCATGGCAATTTTTTCATTGCTGAAGCAATCGCCATTGAAATAGCGAAACGACCTGCTGAGCAACTTGGAGAAATTGCAGCGCTATGCGCGGGGCATGCCCATCCGCAGGCGGCCAATGCTGGCAAACGGGCATTGGCAACTGGAGAAATTCGGCGCATTTGAAAATACGCCGCCGTCGCGGGGATAAGTGGGTAAGCCGAGAGTGGTATTGGCTTCTTCTGATTTTCCTGGCTATGCCCAACCTTCGTTCATCCGGCTGAAAATAGGATTGCTCGCTGCAGGTCGAATTAAGTGTGACTCGACTGACTGCGGGGTTGCTGTTTATTATTGCAAATGGTTTATCGATGTGCAGCGAGCGAGATCTGTCACAGCGTTGCGAAATAATTCAGCAGCGCATATTCATCAGTTGCTTGCCTTGAAAAGAAATTGAAAAGGTTTATGAAATTTCTCATTCGAATTGGGATTTGACACCTATTGGTGTCGATTCGGAGATGGAGGGGGGTTGAGTAGCCTTTTGCCGCTGCAAGCAGCGCTTGCTGCCGCTGAAATAAATTGGTATTTGATTTATCCATATTTTCCTAGGTTGCCCACAACTCGCTCAAGCCGCAATCCGCTCCGCCTGCTGCTCGATGAACCCCGCCACACGCCGCACCAGCGCCGGTTCCCCACCCGCAGCCGCCACACCGGCCGCCGCATGCACGGCCACCGTCTCTCCAACAAAAGCAATCACCGCTTCCGCCGCCTCAGCCGTCATCCCGAAATGCGGCGCCGCCTCTCGCACCAGAGCAAGGCTAGACGCATGCCGCCCCGGAAGAATCGCCAGCTCCTGATACCCCGTGTGCCCACCCAGCTGCATCACCAGATCGAACGCCGGAGACAACCGCCACCGCCCGTCTTCCCCCCGCAGCGCCCCATGGTTCTTCACATGGTCGTCGCTGTTGCCCACGGCCAGGTTGAACACCATCCGTCGAAACAGCTCTGCCAGGTCTTGCTGCGGCTGCCGCGAGATGCGCCGCAGCAGTTGCGCCAGCTCCACGTAGCTGCCCCTGCTCGATTCATAAGGCACATCGAGCAGCGCCGACGCCGACAGGTAGTGCAAGCGCCGCTCGTCGGTCACCGGCCCCGTGCGGTCGAAGCGCTCGACCAGCAAGGCGTGCCCCTGTGCCAGCGGCTGCAGCAGAAAGGGCGGCACGTCGATGCCGCAGGCATCGGCCAGCCAGAGCGTGGCGGCCTCGATCACTTCCACGTCGTGGTCGTCGCCGCGCGACGCGAACTTGGCGATGCAGCGCCGGCCCTCATGCACAAAGGCCGCCTTGGGCCGCGCGCCGCCCAGGCTGCCGCCGCGCAGCAGGCGGTGCATGTCGGGGCCGATCTCCATGCCCGCTTCCACGCGCCGGGACGCTTCGGCCAGTGCCTCCAGCGACAGCAGGGCCGCGGGCGGCTCTTCGCTCTCGATGGGCAGCGCTTCGGAGAACACCATCGCGCCGATGCGGTCCGCGTTGGTCAGCAGCAGCGCGTCGACGTCTGACAGCGGCTTGCCCTGGCGTATTTCGAGCACCTTGCGGCCCCAGCTGTCGGGCAGGGCATCGCGCAGCGTGAGCGGCATGGCGCCGCCGTCGCGCAGGCGCGCCTCGGGCAGCACGAAGGCGGCGTCGCGCAGCGGTAGGTGCTCGGGGTTGAGCGGCGCGGCCGTCGGGGTGTCGAGGTAGCGCCGGCCGTAGGCGAATTCGCCGGACTCCACCACGCCACGGCGCGCGAGCTTCATCAGGCCGGCCGGCTGCACGCGCTCGCCGGTGTGGTGCGCGAGGCCGACGTAGACGCGCCGCTCGCGCTCGTCGCTGTCAGAAGTCACGCTCGTCCTCCGCGATCACGCCGGCGGCTTGCTGGCTGGCCGACTTGCGCACGCGGCGCTTTGCGGCCAGCCCAGCAGGGGCGGGGGCTACGCCGTCGAGCGAGTCGATTTCGCCCAGCAGCCACAGCGCATGCGCCAGCAGGCCGATGCTGGTGCCGGGCTTGCCGGACTCGAGCGCGCGCAATGTGTTGGGAGAGCACAGCAGCCGCTCGGCCATGTCGGCGATGGTCCACTCGCGGTGCACCCGGTGCGCGCGCAGGCGCAGGCCCAGGCTTTCAAGGGGCTGGATGGTTTGCGACGGCAGGGCCGAAAGGCTGTGGCTGTTTTTTGACATCAATAAAACGACTATTAAACGGCTTAAGAGTCATTTTATTGCGTATTTTGTTATTTTAAAAGCCCATTGGGCCGGCCCGGTTCCGCCGCACCCGGTTGCCCCAGCACGGCAAGGTCGCTCTCGTCCTTCAACGCCACGCCGGTCAGCCCCCGGCGCAGCGACTCGCGCATCAACCACGCCAGCTTGAAAGAGGCCGCTTCGTACGGCAGGCCTTCGGGCCGCACGTTGGAGATGCAGTTGCGCTCGGCGTCGTGCCGGCCGCGTTTGGGCGAGTGGGTCAGGTAGATGCCCAGGCTGTCGGGCGAGCTCAGGCCGGGGCGCTCGCCGATGAGCATCACCGACAGCGCGGCGCCAAACAGTTCACCCACCTCGTCGGCCAATGCCACGCGCGCCTGCGTGGCGATGACCACGGGCGCGAAGCTGGTGTCGGCGGGCAGGTGGGCGCGCAGGGCCGCCAGCAGCGGCGCGGCGTGGCGCGCGACGGCAAGCGATGAAAGGCCGTCGCCGATGACCACGCACACGTCGCAGCCGTAGCGGCGGTCGCGCAGCAGGTGGGTGGCGTCGTCTTCATGCAGTTGGCGGCCCAGGTCGGGGCGGCGCAGGTATTCGGTGCGGTCGGCGGCGCGGCTGCGTGCGCGCGCCACTTGCCAGTGTTGCGCGGTCAACGCGGCTTCGAGCGCATCGACATCCAGCGCCGCATGGATCGCGTCGCGCGCCATCGCATGCGCCCAGCCGAAGCGCAGCGTTTCGTCGGTGGGCATGCCGGCGCCGGCGCGGCCCAGAGCCAGCCGCGCGGGGGTGGCGGCGCGCCATTGCGCCCAGGGGTTGGGGGTGACGGCGTCTTGCGTGGGGTCGGTGTCGGTCATGGCACCAGCGCCTTCAGCCCGCTCATGTCCGCCAGCAGCCGGTTGGCCGAAGGCGGCGCCAGTTGCCCCGCGGCGTTGGTGATCTGCATGCGCTGCAGCCAGGCCTCGAACTCGGGTGCGCGCTTCAGGCCCAGCGTTTCGCGCATGAAAAGCGCGTCGTGGAACGAGGTGCTCTGGTAGTTGAGCATGACGTCGTCCGCGCCCGGAATGCCCATGATGAAGTTGATGCCCGCGGTGCCCAGCAGCACCAGCAGGGTGTCCATGTCGTCCTGGTCGGCCTCGGCGTGGTTGGTGTAGCAAATGTCGCAGCCAATGGGCAGGCCCAGCAGCTTGCCGCTGAAGTGGTCTTCCAGCCCCGCGCGAATGATCTGCTTGCCGTCGTACAGGTACTCCGGCCCGATGAAGCCGACCACGGTGTTGATCAAGAAGGGCTTGTAGCGCCGCGCCAGCGCATAGGCGCGCACTTCGCAGGTCTGCTGGTCGACACCAAAGTTGGCGTTGGCCGACAGCGCGCTGCCCTGGCCGGTTTCGAAGTACATGACGTTGTTGCCGATGGTGCCGCGCTGCAGCGACAGCGCCGCGGCATAGGCCTCGTCGAGCAGCTCGGGCGTCACGCCGAAGGAGAGGTTGGCTTTCTCGGTGCCGGCAATCGACTGAAACACCAGGTCCACCGGCGCGCCGGCCTCGGCCAGCTTGAGGGTGTTGGTCACGTGGGTGAGCACGCAGCTTTGCGTGGGGATGTCGAAGCGCTGAATCACCTCGTCCAGCATGTGCAGCAACCGGCCCAGCACGGGCATGCTGTCGGACGCGGGGTTCAGGCCGATCACCGCGTCGCCCGCGCCGTACAGCAGGCCGTCGAGCGTGGAGGCGGCCACGCCGCGCAGGTCGTCGGTCGGGTGGTTGGGCTGCAGGCGCACCGCCAGGTGGCCGGGCAGGCCGATGGTGTCGCGAAAGCGCGTGACCACGCTGCACTTCTTGGCGACCGACACCAGGTCCTGGTTGCGCATGAGCTTGGACACGGCCGCCACCATTTCGGGCGTGAGGCCCGGCGCCAGTGCGGTGAGCGTGGCGGTTGTGGCTTGGCTCGACAGCAGCCAGTTGCGGAAGTCGCCGACCGTCAGGTGGCTCACCGGCGCAAAGGCCTGCGCGTCATGGCTGTCGATGATCAGGCGCGTGATGTTGTCGCTCTCGTACGGGATCAACGCTTCGCTCAGGAACTGCTTGAGCGGCGTGTCGGCCAGCACGTGGCGCGCGGCCATGCGCTGCTGCGCTGTGGCGGCGCCAATGCCTGCAAGGTAGTCGCCGGAGCGCGCCGGGCTTGCGAAGGCCATGACCTGGCGCAGGTCGTCGAAGGCGAAGACCTGGTCGGCGATGGTGGTGCGATAGCGCATCGTCTGTCAGGCGTCGCTGGCCGACGAAGAGAGCATCGCGTCGGGTGCGGCGGCCTTGCGCTGCGCCGACGTGAGCAGAAAGTAGCCATACGCCGCGGCCATCAGCACGATGAACAGCAGCGTGAGCATGGCGTTGAACCACACCATCGCGCCCAGGCACACCACGCCCAGGCCCAGCGCAATGGCAGGAAACACCGGGTAGAAGGGCGCGCGGTAGGTGCGCAGCAGGCCGGGCTCGCTGCGGCGCAGCTTGAAGAGCGCGGCCATTGAAATGAGGTACATCACGATGGCGCCCAGCACCGCCATGGTGACGATGTTGGCCGTGAGCGTTTGCCCGCCGAACTGCACCCACTCGTCGCTGAAGATGGCCACCACGCCGATGACGCCGCCGGCCAGCAGCGCGCGGTGCGGCGTATTGAAGCGCGGGCTCAGCCCGGCAAAGTAGCGCGGCAGGTAGCCCGCGCGCGCCAGCGCGAAGATCTGGCGCGAGTAGCCCATGATGATGCCGTGGAACGACGCAATCAGCCCGAACAGGCCGATCCACACCAGCATGTGCAGCCAGCCGCTGTTGTCGCCCACCACCGCTTTCATGGCCTGTGGGAGCGGGTCGTTGATGTTGGCCAGCTTGCGCCAGTCGCCCACGCCGCCCGCGAAGATCATCACGCCAAAGGCCAGCACCACCAGCGTGACGATGCCGGTGGTGTACGCGATGGGAATGGTGCGGTGCGGGTCGCGCGCCTCTTCGGCCGCCATGGCCGCGCCTTCGATGGCCAGAAAGAACCAGATGGCGAACGGTATCGACGCAAAGATGCCGGAGACGGCCGCGCCGTTCAGCACGCTGCCGCCGGCCCATCCGTTGGCGGTGAAGTTGGCCAGCGTCCAGCCCGGCGTGACCACGCCCATGAACACCAGCAGCTCCACGATGGCCAGCACCGTCACAAACAATTCGAAGGCCGCCGCAATGCCCACGCCCACCCAGTTCAGCGCAATGAAGATCACGTAGGCACCCAGCGCAAACCACTTCGGGTTGATGCCCGGAAACTGCACGTTGAGGTAGGCGCCAATGGCCAGCGCAATGGCCGGCGGCGCAAACACGAACTCGATGAGCGTGGCAAAGCCCGCGACAAAACCGCCGGTGGGGCCGAAGGCGCGCCGTGCATACGCAAAGGGCCCGCCCGCATGCGGAATGGCGGTGGAGAGTTCGGTGAAGCTGAAGATGAAGGTGGTGTACATCGTGGCCACCAGCAGTGTGGCGACCAGAAAGCCGAGCGTGCCGGCGGTGTTCCAGCCGTAGCTCCAACCAAAGTACTCACCCGAGATGACGAGGCCGACCGCAATGCCCCAGAGCTGGAACGGGCCCAGCACCTTTTTCAGGTGGCCTTGGCCCCCCTGTGCGGATGACCCGGCCGGCGTGGCGTCTGTGGCGTGCATGGAGCGTCCTCTCTTCGTGAATGGTGACAGTGCACCTTCAGCAAAGCAAGGGCTGTTCCAACACGCAAGGGCTGTGCGGCGCGCACGCCGAATATCCCCTTACAGGCGTGCGGCGGGCGCTGGCCATAATCGGGGCCTCTCAACCTTCGAGGTGTTTCGTGAAGTCTTTTTTCTGTGCCGCGCTCGTGTCCGTTCTTGCTGTTCCCGCTGCCTTTGCGCAGTCCGCCCCGGTGACCACGCCCAGCGGCCTGATCTACCAGTCGATCAAGGAAGGCACCGGCGCCTCGCCCGCAGCCACCGACGTGGTGAAGGTGCACTACCGCGGCACCTTCCCCGACACCGGCAAGGAATTCGACAGCTCCTACAAGCGCGGCGAGCCCACCGAATTTCCGCTCAACGGCGTGATCCCGTGCTGGACCGAAGGCGTGCAGAAGATGAAGCCCGGCGGCAAGGCCAAGCTGACCTGCCCGCCGTCGATTGCCTACGGCGCGCGTGGCGCGGGCGGCGTGATTCCGCCGAACGCCACGCTGAACTTCGAAGTGGAGCTGGTGTCGGTCAAGCGCTGACCTGACGCCGCTGCAGCTTCACTGGGCGCAGGTCGTTCAGATCTGCGCCATGCCGCCGTCGACGAACAGCTCGATGCCGTTCACGAAGCTGCTGTCGTCCGAGGCAAGGAACACCACGGCCTTGGCAATTTCGTCGGGCGTGCCGACCCGGCCCAGCGGAATGCCCACCGCCTGGCTTTCGATGAAGCCCTTCACCTGTTCGGGCGTGAGGCCCAGCAGCTCGTAGGCGGGCGTGGGCACCACGCCGGGGCTTACTGCATTCACGCGAATGCCCTGGTCCTTCAGGTCCACCGTCCAGCTGCGCGCAAAGCTGCGCACGGCCGCCTTGGTGGCGCTGTAGACGCTGAAGGCCGGCGTGCCCTTGATGCTGGTGATCGACGCGTTGAGCACGATCGACGCTCCCTTGGGCATCAGCGGCAGCGCTTTCTGCACAGTGAACAGCAGGCCGCGCACGTTGGTGTCGAAGGTCTTGTCGAAGTGTTCTTCGGTGATCTGGCCCAGCGGCAGCAGGCTGCCGCCGCCGGCGTTGGCGAACAGCACGTCGAGCCGGCCTTTTTCTTTCGTGATGGTGGCGTACAGGCGGTCGAGGTCTTCGAGCTTGGACACGTCGCCGACCACACCTGTCACGTTGCGGCCGATGGTCTTCACCGCCGCATCGAGCTCGGCCTGCCGGCGGCCGGTGATGAACACATAGGCGCCTTCGGCGACCAGGCGTTGCGCGGTGGCCAGGCCAATGCCGCTGGTGCCACCGGTGACGAGGGCGATCTTGTCTTTGAGCTTGAGGGTCATGATTTCTTCCTTGGAGGGCTGCCGCGGCGCGGCTTTGCCGATGGAAGGAAGTTTGGGCGCGACCCCCGCTCGCAGCAAGGTGCTGTGCGGCATTTGTCTGTTCATGAATCACCAACAATGCGCGGCAGTGGGCGCAGCGGGCGTTGCGGTTCGTGGCGACGCCCACGCCGACGGGGTGCTCTGCTCCGTGAATGTCCTCCGCCTTCGGCTCCCCCTTTATTTCGCTGCGCAGGGCACCCCGTCGGCGTGAGCGTTTTCAGAGCGACGGTTGATCAGCGGCAAAACGGCAGCGTGCCCAGGTGCGAAGAGCACCGGGTGTCCCCCGCAGCGAAATAAAGGAGGAGGCGAAGCCGGGGGACATTCGCGGAGGGGGACACCCGGTGCTCTTCGCACGCGCCCCGAACACCCGCCTGAACCAAGCCCCGCGACCGTAGTTAGACCCCAGGCTGGTACTGATACAGCCAGGTCTCCGTCAGCGTCTGGTCCCCGTTCTTCAAATACAGCCTCATGTCGATCGGCTCGTTGCCTTCCGGCGTGAAGTCGAACTGCGCGCGCCAGTGGCCCGGCACGCCGTTGGGCACGGCCTCGGCAAAGATGTACGAGAACTTGCCGCGCGCAGCCGTCAACACCACCTCGGGCTTCACGCCGAAGGGCACGGTGGTCAGCGGCTGGCCGACGAACTCGACCATGAACTTGCGCACCCCCTGCGGACGCGGCTGCCCCGGCTGCCCGCCACGCCCGATGCGCGTGGCCACGCAGCGCGCCAGCGGCGACGGAAACGGCTCCTGGTCGGTCCAGTGCAGGCGGTACTGCAGGCTGTAGCTGGCGCCGGCCTTGGCGTCGGCCTTGGGCACCCAGAAGGCGACCACGTTGTCGTGAATTTCGTCGTCGGTCGGAATCTCGATGAGCTGCACCGAGCCTTCGCCCCAGTCGCCCAGCGGTTCGATCCACAGGCTCGGACGCTTCTCGTAGTTCACGCCGTCCTGGTAGTGGTCGAAGGCGCGGTCGCGCTGCAGCAGGCCGAACCCGCGCGGGCGCGTGTCGGCAAAGGCAGAGGCGCGCGTTTGCGTCGGGTTGTTCAGCGGGCGCCAGATGCGCTCGCCCGCGCCGTTCCAGATGGCCAGGCCGTCGGAGTCGTGCACCTCGGGGCGCCAGTCGATGGCGGTGGGCTTGATGGTTTCCGAGTACCAGTACATCGAGGTGAGCGGCACCAGGCCCAGGCGCGACACGTCGCGGCGCAGGAACATGCGCGCGTCGATGTCCATGATCACGGCCTTGTTGCGCTGCATGACGAACTTGAAGACACCGGTGATGCTCGGGCCCTCCAGCAAGGCGTAGACCGTCATCGAGGTGGTGTTGCCCGCGGCCGGCGTCTCGAAGTAGAAGCGCGTGAAGGTGGGGAATTCTTCCGCCTTGTCGGGCACGGCCACGTCGAGCGCCACGCCGCGTGCCGACAGGCCGTACTGGTACAGCTCGCCGATGGCGCGGAAGTACGAGGCGCCCAGAAACGCGACCCAGTCGTTCTTTTGCCAGTCGAGCTTGCTCTGGTCGCCCAGCCGGCTTTCCTGCAGGCGAAAGCCCGCAAAGCCCGCGCCGGGCGGCAGGGCGCGCGCGGGGCTGTCGGGCGGCATGGAGAAGTACGAGGCGTTGTAGAGCACCTCTCGGGAGAAGGCGTCGCCGTCGGCGTTTTCCAGCACGTGCATGCGCACCGGCGTCTGGAAGAAGCGGCCGAGGTGAAAGAAGGTAACCGGAAACGCGCCCGGGCCTTCGCGAAAGAGGGCGTTGGCCGGATCGAACTTGATCTTGCCGTGGGCGTCGTAGTCGATGCGCTCGAGCACGTCGGGCGCCAGCGGCACGGCGGCCACGTAGGGCCTGGCGGCCAGAGACTTGGCTTGCGCCACCAGCGCGTCGAACGAGAAGGGCGTGGGCTGGCTCAGCTGCAGGCCGTTGGCGGCCAGCGCCTCTTGCGGCAGGCCAAGGGCAGCGAGGGCGGCAGCGGCGCCACCGGCGGCTAGGAAGGATCGGCGATCAAGCATGTGGTTCTTGAGGGTTGCGAATCTTGCGAGTCGGGGAGGGTGGGAGAAAAGAAGGGAAGGAAGGAGCGGTGCAGCCTGCGCAGCTTGTGGGCCTCGTAGGCGCATGCGGGATTCGGAATCATCCTAATGCAGCAAGGGGCGCAGGGGATTTTTCCGCGACCTTCCGCGACCTGAGTCAGCGCGCAGTGTGAACGGCCGGCGCGCGGCGCGGCGTCAGCCATTCCGCGCAGACAGGGCCGGACAACATCGCCAATCGGCGAAATTGTGCGTTTATGTGTCGACGCCGTCCGAAGCCCGCAGCTCGTACACCGCGTACAGCGACACGCCCAGCATGAACAGCACCATGGGCGCGAGCAGCGTATAGGCCAGCCCCATGCCCTGCAGCACCCGGTAGCTGCTGTCGAGCCGCAGGCGCGGGTGCGGCTGCGTGAGCTCGGTGGCGCGCCGAATGCCCCACTGAAACTCCGCGCCGGTGGTGCGCACGGAAGGGTGTTGCCTGGCGCGCCCCACGCCCAGCCAGCACATGGCATCGAAGGCCAGCACCGAGCCCGCGGGCGCGCGCTCGCCGAAGGTGGCGAGCACGGCGCGCACCTGCTCGGGCGTGAGGTACATCAGCACGCCTTCGGTGAACAGAAACACCGGCTCGCCGTCGCGCGTGGCCGGCAGCGCCAGTTGCTCCCACCAGTCGGGCGCGGTGAGGTCGAGCTCGCGCAGGTCGTGGCGCGGGTTGATCTGGGGGATGAGCTGGCGGCGCAGTTCGAGCACCTCGGGCAGGTCGGCATCGGTCATGCGGCACTTGTCGTCGTCGAGCCATTGAAAGTAGTGGCTCAGGCCGCAGCCCATGTTGACCACGCGCGCGCCGGGGTGGCGCCTGAGAAAGTCCTGCGCCAGGCTGCGCAGGCGGCGGGTGCGCGAGAGGATGCTGTAGATGGTCGAGCGGTCTTCGGGCAGCGCATGGCCGTCGTCGCGAATCTGCTCGAGGATGCCGGCCGCATAGGCGTCGCGCACCGCAACCTGGGGAAACATGCGGTCGCCCGATGCGCGCGCGGCCAGGGGAATGCGCAAGGTGGAAGGAACGGCGGACAGGCCCCGTGCAGGTGTGGGACGGGTCATGAAGCAGGGAGCAGAGCCATGCGCAAAGTCTGGGGGGTGCGGCATTGCGGGGCAAGTCCATCTTGGGTGGTGCAGGCCGGTGCGCAGCGCGCGTGTACGTAGGCGGAGGCTGGCAGGTGTGCGTATGTGGGGTGCGAGCGATGCGTGTGGATGCTGTGACGAGGCGCCGCAAAGCAATGCCGCGCGGCATCGGCGAAGGCTGGCGACAGGTCGGCAAATTCCAATTGACACCGCGAAAACCTTCTTCTAATCTCCAGCCCCACGACAGCACTCGTCCCTGAGTGCGTCGGGCAGCAACATTGCTGCTTCACATACCGGCTATGAAAGCCCTCGAACAACGCGCAAGCGGGGTCGAGGGCTTTTTGCTTTTTGGAGCTTGAATGACTGTGGAAGAAGACCAGGGCTTTCCGCACCTCGTGGTGGCCGCCGTGCAGATGGCGCCGCGCGTGGGACACACGGCGGACAACGTCGCGCGCTCGGTGGCGCTCATCGAGCAGGCCGCCGCGCAGGGCGCCTCCATCGTGGTGCTGCCCGAGCTTGCCAACAGCGGCTACGTGTTCGCCAGCCGCGCCGAGGCCTTCGCATTGGCGGAGCCCGTGCCCGACGGGCCCAGCACGCAGGCCTGGGCCGAGGTGGCGCGCCGCTGCAACGTGCATGTGGTCGCGGGCATTGCAGAGCGCGAAGGCGACCGCCTCTACAACGCGGCCGCGGTGCTGGGTCCGCGCGGCTGGCTGGGCACCTACCGCAAGCTGCATCTGTGGGGCGACGAACATCTTTTCTTCGAGCCCGGCAACAAGGGGCTGCCGGTGTTCCACACCGAGCTGGGACGCCTGGGCGTGCTGATCTGCTACGACGGCTGGTTCCCTGAAACCTACCGTCTGCTTGCGATGCAGAGCGTCGACATCGTCTGCATGCCGACCAACTGGGTGCCGATGCCGCACCAGCCGGCGGACCGGCCGGCCATGGCCACCACGCTGGCCATGGCCAGCGCGCACAGCAACGGCCTGAACATCGTGTGCGCCGATCGCACGGGCACCGAGCGGGGCCAGCCCTTCGTCGGCCAGAGCCTGATCGTTGGCGCGCGCGGCTGGCCGCTGGCCGGGCCTGCGTCGATCGACGGTGAGGAAATTCTCTGCGCCCGCATCGACCTCAAGGCCTCGCGCCAGGCGCGGCACCTGAACGTGTTCAACGACGTGCTGCGCGACCGGCGCGACGACATCTACGACCCGATGCTGGGCACGGGCTGGCCTGTGCCACCGCACTGAGCCGCGCCGTTTTTCCCCGCTGTCGCTCACCCCCCATTTTTCAATCGAACCCCTCAGAGGACTTTGACCATGAAGCAACTCACCTCCCTCCTGCGCCTTGGCGCTCTCGCCGCAGCGGCCCTGCTGGGCGCCAACGCCCACGCGGCCGACCCCTTGCGCATCGGCGTGGCGGTTGGCCTCTCAGGAGCCAACAGCGTCGTGGCGCCTGCCGCGGTGCAGTCGTCGCAGCTTGCGGTGGAAGAGATCAATGCCGCCGGCGGCATCCTGGGGCGCAAGGTCGAGCTGGAGATCGTGGACGACGCCTCTGGCGCCGTCGGCGCGCAGAAGGCCTTCGACACGCTGGTGTTCCAGAAGAAGGTCGACGCCATCATCGGCATGGAAAACAGCGCCGCGCGCAATGCGGCGCTGCCGGTGGTGAGCAAGGGCAAGGTGCCGTACATCTACACCTCGTTCTACGAAGGGCGCTCGTGCAACAACTGGATGTACGTGAACGGCTGGGTGCCCGAGCAGCAGGTGGCACCGGTGGTCGACTACTTTCTGAAGAGCAAGAACGCCAAGACCTTCTTCCTGGTCGGCAACGACTACGCCTTCGGCCGCGGCATGCTCGACTTCACCCGCAAGTACATCGAGCAGAAGGGCGGCAAGGTGGTGGGCGAGGAATACCTGCCGATCGACGGCAGCGACTGGACTTCGGTGATCTCGAAGCTGCGCGCGGCCAAGCCCGATGCGCTCGTCAGCGCTACGGCGGGCGGCGCGCCCAACGTGTCGCTGGCCAAGCAGCTCAAGGGCGCGGGCCTCACGCTGCCTTACGGCAACCTTGCCATCGACGAAGGCACGGCCAGGACCATGGGCGACGTGGCCAGCGGCATGTACATGTCGGCCTCCTACCTCACTGGCATCGACATTCCGGAGAACCGCAAGTTCATGGACGCGATGAAGAAGAAGTTCGGCGCCGACCTGAAGACGCCCAACGAGCTGTCGGAGCCGCAGTACGAGGCGTTCTTTCTCTACAAGGCCGCAGCCGAGAAGGCCGGCTCGACCGATTCAGCCAAGGTGGTGAAGGCGCTGGGCGAGGTGTCGTTCACCGGACCGCGCGGCACGGTGTCGATGAACAAGAGCCGGCACACGCCGCTGTCGATGCGCCTGGGCCAGGTGCAGGCCGATGGGTCCATCAAGATCCTGGAGACCTTCGCGAGCGTCGACCCGGGCGCGCAGTGTCCCAACCTGAAGTAACCGCATCTGCCAGGGACTTGCCATGGTGCTGCTGCTGGACCTGCTGACGACGGCTGCGATGCTGTTCGTCGTCACTGCCGGGCTGATGATGATCTTCGGCGTGATGAAGATCGTCAACTTCGCGCACGGCGCGCTGCTCACGCTCGGCGGCTATGCGAGCTATGTGGTGACGCAACTCAAGCTCGACCCGTGGCTGAGCTGGCCGCTGTCGCTGGTGGTCGGCGTGGTGGCCGGCATGGGGGTGGAGTGGCTGATCGTGCGGCCGCTGTACAAGCGGCCGCTCGACGCCATTCTTGCGACCTGGGGGCTGGGCATCGTCATCGGCCAGGCGATCGTGATGGCCTTCGGGCGCGAGGTGCAGTTTGTCGATGCGCCGCTGGCGGGCACGTGGTCCGTGGGCGGCGTGGACTACTCGGCGTACCGGCTGCTGCTGGTGCCCGTGGCCATCGTGCTGTGCCTGTTGCTCACTGCGCTGCTGAACGGCACGCGCTTCGGCATCCGCACGCGCGCGGTGATCATGAACGAGGAGCTGGCCAGCGGACTTGGCATTCACGCGGGCCGCGTGCGCTTCATTACCTTCAGCCTGGGGGCGGGGCTCGGCACGCTGGCCGGCACCATGATCACGCCGCTGTCCAGCGTCGACCCGAACATGGGGCTGCCATGGCTGGTCAGCGCGTTCATGCTGGTGATGGTGTCGGGCCACTCGATGCTGAGCCTGCTGGCCACCTGCGTGGTGTTCGGTGCCTGCCAGGTGCTGGTGAGCACCTATGCGAATCCGGTGCTCGGTGGGCTGACCATCGCGGTGCTCGCGGCGGTCACGCTGCGCGTCCGTCCAAAGGGGTTCGCAAGATGAAACTCACCCCCAGGCTGCGCGCACTTCGTGTCGCTACGCCAACCCCCTTGCAGGGGGCAACACCAGCGGCCGGGAAAAGCCCGTTCCGCGGTGTTCCACGAAGAACCCCGCGCGGGCTCTCGGTCTTGGGCGCCTTCGGGCTCGCGCTGATCGTGCTCGGCCCGTGGGTGTTCGACACCTACCTGCTCAACATCCTCATCAAGGCCTTCTTCTTCGCCATCGCCGCGATCACGGTCGATGTGCTGTGGGGCTGCACGGGCTACCTGAGCTTCGGCCAGTCGGCCTTCTTCGGCATCGGCGCCTACGCGGCGGGGCTGGTGTTCACGCACAGCGGCTTCAGCGCATGGACGGCCCTGCTGGCGCTGGGCGCGGCCGTGGTCGTCAGTGCGGCGGTGGGGGCGCTGGTCGGGTGGCTGTCGTTCTACCGGGGTGCCTCGCCGTTCTTTGCGACGGTCATCTCGCTGGTGCTGCCCATCGTGCTGACGCAGTTGCTGCTGTCGGGCGGGCAGTGGACTGGCTCCAGCTCGGGGCTGACGGGCTACGAGAGCTTCGACCTGTCGATCGAGGCCTGGTACTGGGTGGCCGGTGGGGCGCTGGTGCTGTTCGGCGTGCTGGGCTGGCTGCTGGTGCGCAGCGATGCGGGCCGCGTGCTGGCCGCCATTCGCGACAACGAATCGCGCTGCACCTACCTGGGCATTCCGACCTCGCTGGTGAAGATCGCGCTGCTGACGGTGATGGCCGTGGTTGCAGGCATCGCGGGCTTCGGCTACGGCGCGTTCAGCGGCGTGGTGGCGCCGGAGCTGACGGGCTTTGCGCTGGGCACCGAGCTGATCATCTGGGTCGCGCTGGGCGGGCGGGGCACGCTGTGGGGGCCGCTGATTGGCGCGGTGCTGATCAACGTGGCGACCGCCTACCTGAGCGGCAGCATGCCCTTTGCGTGGCAGCTGATCGTCGGCGTGGCCTTCGTGCTGGTGATCGTGCTGCTGCCGCAAGGGCTGGTGCCGCTGCTGCTCAAGCCCTTCGGCCTGGGTCGCGTCGCCGCACGCGTGCCGGAGCTCGCCGAGCGTGCGGCTGGCGCGCCGACCGCACCCACGCAGGAGGTCGCATTGCGCATGCACCAGGTGGCCAAGCACTACGGCGCGCTCAAGGTGCTGCAGGGCATCGACCTGGAAGCCCGGGCCGGTGAGCTGGTCGGGCTCATCGGCCCCAACGGCGCGGGCAAGACCACGCTGATGCGCTGCATGAGCGACGGGGCGGAGCGCAGCGCGGGCACGGTGATGCTGTGCGGCCACGACATCAGGCAATTGCCGCCCGAGGCCTGCGTGCGCTTCGGGCTGGGGCGCAAGTTTCAGAACGCCAACATCTTCGAGTCGCTCACGGTGGCGCAGTGCCTGCGCATCGCGGGCACGCTGCTGGAGAAGCCTTCGCTGCTTCGGCAAGACACTGCACTGCGCCTGCCGGCCTACGCGCTCGACGTGGTGCGCACCACCGGGTTGCACGCCAAGCTGGGCACCGTGGCGCGCGACCTGTCGCACGGCGAGCAGCAGGCCCTGGAACTTGCGATGGTGCTGGCGCTGGCGCCGCGCATCGTGCTGCTCGACGAGCCCACCGCCGGCCTCACCAGGACCGAGCGCTCGCAGATCGGCGATGTGCTGTCTTCGCTGGCGCACCGCTACGGCTTGTGCTGCCTGCTGGTGGAGCACGACCTCGACTTTGTCGAACAGATCGCCACGCGCATCGTGGTGCTGCACCAGGGAACCATCGTGATGCAGGGCAGCTTCGAGGAGGTGGTGAACTCGCCGTTGGTCAAGACCATCTACGCCGGCAGCGCGCACGCGCCCAAGGAGGCTGCATGAGCGGGCCCATGCTGAAGATCGACGGCGTGAGCAGCGGCTACGGTGCCTCGGTGGTGCTGCGCGGTCTGTCGTTGCAGGTGGCGGCCGGCGAGGCGGTGGCGCTGCTCGGCAAGAACGGCATGGGCAAGACCACCTTGCTGAAGACGGTGATGGGTTACCTGCCCAAGAAGGGCGGCACGGTGCACCTGCGCGGCGAGGACATCACCCGGCAGCCGCCGCACCGCATCGCGCGCCAGGGCCTGGCCTACGCGGCGCAGGAACACGCGCTGTTCGCCGACCTGAGCATTCACGACAACCTGTGCCTGGGGTTGGAAAAGGCCGATGAGTTCGAGGAGCGCATGGGGGACATCGCGCCGCTGTTTCCGGTCTTCAAGACGCGGCTGGCGCAGCAGGCCGGGACGCTGTCGGGCGGCGAGCAGAAGATGCTGCTGCTCGCGCGGGCGCTGATGATGCGCCCGGCCATGATCCTGCTCGACGAGATCACCGAAGGCCTGCAACCCTCGGTGATCGACCGCCTGGCCCGCGCCTTGCTGGAGGAGCGCGCACGGCGTGGCACGGCGATGCTGATCGTCGAGCAGAATGTGCCGTTCGCGCTCGAAGTGGCCGACCGCTACGTGGTGTTGAAGCAGGGCGAAGTGGTCGACGAGGGCCAGGCCAAGGCCACCGGCGCCACCGGTTCTGTTTTTGCGCATTTGCGGGTCTGACCGGAGAAAGCCGATGACCACTGAAAAAGCCGCACCGGCCGAAGACGGCTGGCCCGTCGGGTTGCTGTATTCGCGCTCCGGGCCGACCGGGGTGAGCGAGTCGGAGCACTTTCTGGGTGCCGCGCTGGCCGTGGAAGAAATCAACGGCCTGGGCGGCGTGCTCGACCGGCCGCTGTTGCCGATTGCGCGCGACCCCAAGGGCGGGGAGGACGAATACCGCCGCCTTGCGACCCGGCTGCTGCTGGAAGACGAGGTCAACGTCATCTTCGGTTGCTCGCGCTCGTCCAGCCGCAAGGCCGTGCTGCCAGTGGTGGAGCGCAACAACGCGCTGCTGTGGTACTGCTCCATCTACGAGGGCTTCGAGTATTCGTCGAACGTGATCTACACCGGCGCCGTGCCCAACCAGAACAGCGTGCAGTTGGCCGCTTACCTGCTGAAGAACAAGGGCCGGCGCTTCTACCTGATGGGCTCTGACTACATTTTTCCGCGCGAGTCGAACCGGGTGATGCGCGAGATGGTCGAGCAGCATGGCGGCGAGGTGCTCGACGAGGTGTATGTGCCGCTGGAGGCCACGGAGGCGGAGCTGCAGAAGGTCATGCGCGACATCGTCGACGTGCAGCCCGAAGTCATCTTCTGCACCATCGTCGGGCAGTCGGCGCGCCGCATCTACCAGATCTACCGCGAGCATGGCCTCGACCCGCGCCGCATGCCCATTGCCAGCCTGACGATGGCCGAGGAAGAGATTCGCCTGATTGGCGTGGATGTGTGCGAGGGGCACATCACCTCCGCCACCTACTTCAACTCGCTGAAGAACGAAAGCAACGCGCGTTTTCTGGCGCTGTGGCGCGCGCGCTTCGGCGACCGCCCGGCCAGCACGTGGTCCGCCGCGTCGTACAGCCAAGTGCATCTGTTCGCGCGCGCGCTGGAGCGCAGCGGCAGCCTCGACACGCGCAAGCTCCTCAGTGCCTTGCGCACCGTGCGCTTCGATTCGCCCGAGGGGCCGCTGTGCATCGATGCCGAGAACAACCACTGCCTGCTGACGCCCCGCATCGGCGTGTGTCGCAATGACGGCCAGTTCGACTTGCTGTGGGAGGGCGCCGAGCCGGTGAAGCCCGACCCGTACCTGTCGACCTTCGGCTTTTCCGACTTCTGGCTGAGCTGACGCCATGAGCAGCCTGCGCCGCCTTTACGACGACTTGCGCGGCATCTGCGTGGCGGTGGTGTATCCGCCGGGCGAGGACCGCGATGTTCTTCTGGACCAGCTCAAGCGCATCGGTTGCCGGCTCAAGGTCGTGTGGCCTTTTCCGGCCGCGCCGCCCACCGGCTGCGACGTGATCCTGTTCCAGGTTTCGCAGGAGCTGCAGGGCAGCGGCACCTGGTGCGCCAGCGCGGTCGAGGCCACGTTGATCGCGCTGTCCGACTACGAGAGCCCGACCACGCTGAAGCTGCTGCTCGACACCAGCGCGCACGGGGTGCTGACGCGGCCGTTCCGCTCGTCGGGCGTGTTGAGCACGCTGGTGCTGGCGCGGTCTTCGCGCGGCTACCAGGAGCGGCTGCAGAGCAAGGTGCTCAAGCTGGAGGACACGATCAAGTCGCGCCGGCAGATCGAGAAGGCCATTCGCATGCTGGCTGAAACGCAGGGGCTCACGGAGGCCAAGGCCTACGAACACATGCGCGCCCGCGCCACATCGCTGCGCGTCACGGTGGCGGAGGTGGCGCTGATGGTGGTCGATGCGCACGAGGCGATGGAAAAGCTCGGGTTGGGGCGCGCGCGCGGCGGCGACTGAGGCCGAAGCGCTGCGGCGGTTTGCGCCACAGCGGCGCACGCAAGTGCCAAAAGTCACCGTGAGATTCGGATGAGAACCAAAGGGCTCGTTTGACATGTTATGTCGAACCGCCTACATTGAACCCATCGACGAACCGCGCGTTTCATTCGGTACATAACCACACGGGAGAGGTATGCAATCACTGCTCGATCAACTCAAGGGACTGGATGTGCTGGCCGGCGCCGAGATGGGTGGGCTGCCTGTGCAACTGCAGCCCATTCCGGGCAACACACCGGTTGTGCAGGTGAGCATCGAGGGGCGTGACGAGCTGCCCATTTTCATCACCAGCTCCGACATGCAGATCATCTGCATCTGCTACCTCTGGACCGAAGAAGAAGTGAAGGCCGAACGCCGCACCGAGCTGCTGGAGTCGCTGCTCGACCTGAACCCCTCGGTGCCCCTGTCGTCCTTCGGCCGTGTCGACGGCCGCTACGTGCTCACCGGTGCACTGGGCCGTGATGCCAGCGTGCAAGACATTGCCCGCGAGGTGGCGGTGCTCAGCGACAACGCGCTCGATGCACTGGACGCCTTGTCCGAATTCCTGAATTAAGCGGAGATCCACATGACAGTCATCAAGAAGCTGGTCACCTTGCTGCGCGGCAGCGCACGCGAAATTGGCGAGTGCGTGGTCGACAGCAACGCCACGCGCATCTACGAGCAGGAAATCATCGACGCCAAGCACAGCATCGAAAAAGCCAAGGGCGACCTCACGGGCGTGATGGCCAAGGAGATGCAGTCGGCCCGCGAAATCGTTCGCTTGAAGAACGAAGTGGCGCGCTACGAAGGCCTGGCGCTGGAGGCGCTCAACAAGACGCAGGAAGGCCTGGCGCTGGACGTGGCTTCCAAGGTCGGCACGCTCGAACAAGAGCTCGAAGAGCAGGCCAAGGCGCATGCCTCCTACGCGATGCAGGTGTCCAAACTCAAGGAGCTGATCAAGTCGGCCGAGGCGCGCATCCGCGAGCACGAGCGCGAGATCGGTATCGCCAAGACCACAGAGAGCGTGTACCGCGCCACGCAGTCCATCTCCGAGAATATCGGCAGCGGTGGCTCGCGCCTGGCCAATGCGCGCGAGTCGCTGGAGCGCATTCGCGCACGCCACGAAGACTTGTCCGATCGTATGTCCGCTGGCCAGCAATTGGAGAACGAGTTCGGCCACGGCGCGCTCGAAAAGAAGCTCGCGGCCGCGGGCATCGGCAACGACGCCGACCGTACCGGCAAGGTGATGGAGCGCATTCGCGCGCGCCAGGCCAGCGCATCGAACACGGGCACGGGCACGGGTACGGGTACGGGCAACGGAGCCGCATAACCATGCGCGCCAAGCCAGTCCGCTGGCAGGGCTCCGACGAGGCGATACGCGCCGTGCAGGTGGCGTTCGACGTGGAGGAGGCCGTGCTCGAATCCGTGCGCAGCGCGGCGTTCGAGCAGCATGTGTCCACGTCGGACCAGATCCGCCAGGTGCTGGGGCTGGCGACCACCTCGAAGCCGAAGCGCCCGCGCCTCACCGTTTCGCTGAGCGCGGCGGACTACGAATTTCTGGCGCAGCGCTACGGCCTCGCCCCTGACGACCGCCTGGCCATCAAGGAGAGGGCCACGCGAGACCTGATTGCCTTCGCGGGGCAGGCAACATCGGGGGCTGCAGCATCGGCGGGTAAAACGCCGCCGAGCGCAAAGAAGAACACCGGCACGGGAAGGCCGGTACGCGGCAAGTAGAACAACAAACAACAACCCGCAAGCGGGGAGGATCAATGGGCAATTTCATGGGAGCGGTGACGGGGTACCCCACCGCGATCTACACAGTGCTGCTG
>NNBV01000159.1_pt1 | contig 27634 bp, 26 predicted proteins | sample 1173771 | NCBI WGS metagenome assembly NNBV01 (sample SAMN07173938, study PRJNA388173) | plant metagenome | isolation source: symbiotic tissue sample KVS11 | place: Norway: Troms, Kvaloya island | reverse complement strand
GGCTATGGGCGCTCGTGTTGCCCACTCCATAACAAGTAGTAGAGTATTTTTTATTTGAAAGTCCTTGATCCAGGTAAATGGTTTTTATTGTTTTTGTCTTGTAAAAATTATCCCTACTTTTGGACAGTTTTGATATTTTTTTCTATCAAATTCGTTGACATTCTTTTAATTTTTTTGTTTTATTGTTAATATTTGTTTAAATTTTAACAATCAGCAACTAAAATTATTGATACAGCGTATTTCAGGTAAATGAAGTACACGGGTAGGGGCACAGCCATGTTGCATTGATGTCAACTTAAGCTATAAATAGCTTATCTGTTGCCTTCCTCACCCGCCGTGAAATAAATTTCACGGCTCATAGCTAAAGTCTACTGAAGTAGACTAAAGATTTTTCCGATTATTTTAGTCATCTTTTAGATGACTTTCGCTATTAGCAAGGAACTTCAGTTCATTGCGGGACATAACTTTCACGTTAAGTTGACACTAATGAACATATTGTGCATCTACAATTATCTGTAGCTCACCAAGTTGAAATCTGTTGTATATAAAATGTGCATCCTCATACTTTAGTAAATTACAAACTAGTGAGGGAAAGGCTAGGGTGTACACACAAGTCTTTTGAGGTGCAATCGTATTGTCTCGACTAACAATCGTATTGTCTCAACTAACAATCGCATTGTCTCGACTAACAATCGCATTGTATTGACTAACAATGGCATTGTCTTGACTAACAATCGCATTGTCTCGACTAACAATCGCATTGTCTCGACTAACAATGGCATTGTCTTGACTAACAATGCCATTGTATTGGCTAACAATGGCATTGTCTTGACTGCTAAAAATTAACTCACCCTACTTTACGCGGCAGTTCTAAAAGACTTGTGTATACACGGTAGCCTAATAAAGAGAGAAAAATAAAATTTTACTCCCCTTCCCTTGTAGGGAAGGGGTTGGGGGTTAGGTTTGTATTGCACTCAACCCAGAAGCGCTATATGGCTTAAAATAAGCCTATATATATCAGACTATTAAAAAAATCGAGATAAAAATTTTGTTTTGTTAACAAAAACAATGCAATTGAATCGAAGTAATTTCCTCAAGTTTCTGATCCAGTCAGAGCCGGGAAAACCAGCAATATCCAACGGCTTGCGAGCTGCGTTAGCGTTGGGGGTTCCGATGGTAATTGGGCAATTGATCAACCAAAGGGAAAGCGGATTATTTGTCGGTTTAATGGCTTACTTTGTCAACTTAGCAAATGTTGGTGGCCCTTATCATATCAAAGCTAAGGCGATGGTGGCGGCTACTTTGGGAATCGCTGTTTCAGTATTTGTTGGAACTTTAGTCGCTAAAGTTCCAGTGCTAGCTGTGGTGCTGACATTTCTCTGGGGACTTGCTTCAGGCTTTGCATCGCTGTATGGTAATGCTGGTGCAAATGTCGGTCTGGTAGTAGGAGTATCATTTATTTCCACGATCGCACTACCAGGAAACTTAGAAGTTGCACTCATGCGATCGCTGCTATGTCTCGTTGCAGGTGGATGGGCAATGTTACTTACCTTAGTAATGTGGCCCTTTAGACCTTACGATCCACTACGAATAGCTTTGGCTGCCTGCTTCAGTGCCATCGCCAACTACATTCAGGCATTTCTCGGTAAAGTAGCAACACCTGAAAATATTCTCGAAATTAGACAGGCATTAGAAACAGCACGGGCTACTTTAGGTACTGTACGCATTGGACAACCTGCTCGGAGTTGGATGGATGAGCAATTGTTGGTGCTAATTCAGGATGGCGATCGCTTGCTTGGCTCAGTTATTGCGTTAACAGAGTTACTAGGAACTCACTTCAAGCAACAGCAATATCACATAGTCCAGCAATTAGTAGACGATGCACTCGAACAAATCTCAGTCATTCTGCAAGCCATAGCAAAAGTCATATCTGGCAAGCCTGCCAGCATTGATCTGGGAAATCTCAACCGCATCTATGAGGCACTCAAGGAACAAGAAAATCTGCAAAGAAAAGCAGTTGAGGGGAGTGAGACAGACTACACAACTCTCGTTGCTCTCACGAACCTGGTGCTGATGATCGGAAAGCTGATCAAGCAGTTGCAATATACGGCTCAAACAGCTAAATCTCTGGTAGATCGCAGCAAAATCAGTCGCCGAGATGTAGATACAATTCTTTTAGTTAAAAACGAACAGCGATCGCTCTTAAATTTACTCAAAGAAAACTTCACCTCAGACTCAGCAATCTTTCGCCATGCTCTCCGCATTGCTGTAACTCTAACTGTAGGCGTAATACTATACAACATTATCAATTTACCAATGGGCTATTGGGTGACGCTGACAAGCATCCTAGTCCTCAAACCAAACTTTGGTGCAACTTACCAAAGATTTTTCCAGCGAGTTGGTGGGACTATCTTGGGAGCCGTATTAGCAGCTATCCTAATTGCAACTATCACGAGTAAGCCTGTATTAGACATAATCATTTTGCTGACAGTCTTTTTTGGCATTTCCCTGATCAGTGTCAACTATGGGTCTTCGGTGGTTTTCTTGTCAATCTTTGTCTTACTAATTATCGATATTGGTAATCCCATTGGTTGGGAATTTGCTGGCTTTCGGGTGTTAAATACATTAATAGGGGCGGGACTGGCTTTTGCGAGTCATTATTTTATCTTGCCAAATCGGGAACGCGATCGCTTACCCAGTCAACTCGCCACTGCTTTGCGAGAATCCCACAAATACTTTCGGGATGTGATGGCTGTTTACCAGGGAACAAAGGAGCCTGACTCTACAATTATCAATCAACGGCGACAAACTGGACTGGCAATTGGCAATGCCCAAGCCTCGTTCCAAGGATTACTGCGCGAACCCCAAATGCCCAAAGAATTAGTAGAACCAGTGATGACGCTGCTAGTCTACATGGGGCGTTTTACTAGCGCCGTGACAGTTTTGGCAGTACATCTCGAACATTTTCGAGGAACTGTACCACTCCCAGAATTAGAAACCTTTGTCCGCCAAGTTTCGCTAATATTAGAGCAGTTAGCTGATTCAGTACAGCAGGAAATTATCCCACCGCCGTTACCTGACTTAGAAGAAACCCTGCACAAAATCCAACCACACCTACAAGCACTACGTACAGCCCGAATAGAAGAACTAAGTGTGAATCAAGGACATACACCAATTCGTCAAGCAGTCATCGATTACAGCATATTAGATTTGGAGATTGATCAGATTGTCCGGCGGTTGACTGCTATCCACTCAGCGATGGTACGGCTAACATTAGTTAATTAAATTTCAATATTTCTTTGTTTCCAGTAATTCGGTTTGCGCTTACCATGTGCGATTGCAATAACCCAAATCACTTCTTCAAGCTCCGTATAAAAAATTAGATAGGGAAAACGTTGAATAGCGTAACGACGTATTCCTTCAATCTTGTATAGGGTTCCTAAATTGGGGTTTTGCTGAATTTTAAGAATAACTTTTTCCACTTCAGACAGTAAATCTAATCCCAAGCCTGCTTTTTGAGCTTCATAGTAAGCTATTGCAGCATCAAGCTCATTTCTGGCTTCGGTGTGGATAACAATAAACTTCACGAATACTTTTCTCGTAACTCAGAAAAAACTTGAGATGATGGTTCTCCAATAGCTGTTTTGCGACTAACATCCTCTAACCGTTGGCTTAATTCCTTATCCCAAGCAGTTTCTAGATTATCATCTATACTCTCATCTAGAGAATGAATTAGAAAGTAGGCAATTTCAGCACGTTCTTTTGCAGAAAGCTGAGAAAGTTCGAGTTTAAGTTTTTCCGCAGTTTCACTCATGCTTTGGAGTTTCCCTAACAATTCTAGATTATAGGCTCAACTATCCGATCGTAACTGCTTTACAGGTAAATTGCGATCACATCCAAAAACCCAAATAACCTTAAAATGCAATCTCCCTCAACGTGGTTTGGGCAAAGGGGCGATCGCCCTTATTCTAGATACCTGTAAAGCGATGGCTCTGTCAAAGCCAACTCTTGGAGACGCTCCGCGTAGCTTGCAACTCCTGCGGAGTAAGGCTAACGCATAATCGTGGTAATGAAGGTGTATCCGAAATTCACTTTGAAAGATTAGGTGAAACTACATTAGGGAAGCTTTCAAAATTACGTCGTACCCAATCCATACCCACTTCATTGTTGAGTTTAATTTTCTGAGGTGTATCTGGATAAATTTTTCCGAGAATATCCGCATCTTGATCCACTACAACCTTGCCAAACTTGAGATAAGTGTTGCCAAAAACCTTAAATGCCGGATGCTTGGCTTGACCGAATAGTAAAATGTAAGTTCGTGTCCGATTCTCAGCCTCTGGCACAAAAATATGACACTGCGCCGCTTTACCCAAAGGCATTTCTCCATGAAAAATCACTAGGGATGGAAAATGATTTTCTAGGTGCGCCTTAATAGTACTGGGTAGCAGAAATAAATCCGGTTTTCTGAGCTTTTCTACTAAACTGTAGGGGGCTGTGGGCATATCATAAAATGCATGGGAGTGATGCCCATCATCAATGAATTGATGAAATTCCACCCCGGTAATCCGAAACAAATCCCGGTGAGTGCCGTTTTGATGATTGTAGTCGTGCATATTCAGCAGCATAGTTAGTAAGTCTGTCTCAATACTTCGATCTGCGGTATGCCCAATAAAGTAGTAAGTGTTGGCAATTTCATTCAGCACAGTGGGAATGGATATCTTTGGCTCATATTCCCCATAAGACCAAACGAAATCTCCTTGAATTATTAGTTCTAACGGTTTCAGTTGGGGTAATGTTTTCTTACTCGATCTGGGTAACACAGTGCAGCCTGATCCATCAAACTTCAGGGCATGAAACGGACAGACTATGGTACTTGTGCGTGGGCGTAGCCCGTCGTAGACATCGCTTTGAGTTTCGCACCATCCTTCTGATAGCATTGCTCCCAGATGGGGGCAGGCATTGGGTAAGGCATGGATGTCTCCAATAACATCCTTCCACATCACATAATCAGCACCATACAAAGAAATTTTTCGGGGTTGATTCACTGCCAGCATAGACTTGTGCGCTAACAACCAGGGCGCTCCAGGAAGCATCGATTGCATAGGATTCTCCCTCCCCCTTAAAGATAAAATTGTGAAAGATTTGTCGCATTTTTTAAATATGACAGAATATTCACATTTGTCAAGCAGCTTGCGCTATCAACCCAAACAGCAGCGAGGCAAAGAACGAGTTGAAAAAATCCTAGATGCTGCCGCCTCTGTATTTGATGAAATGGGCTATGAAACAGCAACAACTCATCAGATTGCAGCAAAAGCAGGGACAGCGATCGGCTCTCTCTATCAATTTTTTCCTGACAAAGCTGCTATTTTCAAGGCGATGGAGTTACGCCATATTGAGCGGGTGAAGGCTATGTGGGCAGAGGTAGATATCCCAAAAATTGTCCAGTTGCCACTCCGACAAATGATTCATGCGCTTGTCACGGCTGTTGCAAAACTATTTGAACAGCCAGTATCGCGGGTGGTGTTTGTGCAGTTTTACCTGGCACGCGAGATTTTTCAGTCTATCGATGAAAGCATGACCCAAGAAGCGATCAACTTCATGGCGAGTATCCTGAAGCAGCGAAATCCGGCGCTAAGGGAAGAACATTACAGTTTGCTAGCAGAAGTGTGCGTGCATAGTAGCAATGCGGTAATGCTGGCGGCACTTCGCAGCCCTAATCAGGAGTACCGCAAACAGTTGACTCAACAGATTGAAGACTTGATGGTGTCATATTTAGAGCCGCATCTGGGTGACAATCGGTTGAGTAATGTAATGAAAGTAATGATATGTCCTCACTGTCAATCGAAGCAGTTATCCAAAAACGGGTATCGAAGGGGTAAACAGTGCTATCGCTGCAAGGAGTGTGGCAAACAGTTCGTAGAGAATTCTCTGGGTGAGCGGAAGTGAGTAAAAAAGCAGCAATGTTGGCAAATGCCACATCTTGAAGAAAAATCAGTACCGCAGCAAAAATCAGAATCAAGATAATCGGACTCTGAACCTTTGTCTGTCAAGTGTTCGGTAGAAAAAGACGATAAGATTCGCTGTCCATCAAAATTCTAAAACCTAGCCACATTAGTACGAAGGGGAAAATCTTGCCAGCATAACGGCTGAGTACCAAGGCGATACCGGGTTGATGAGTCAAAGTATAGGACATAAATAGCCAGCAGCAAACAATGAAATAGCAAACTGGTATGATCACCGCCAGATTTTGAATGCTGCTGCTGGCAAACAGGGGTATATAAATTCCAAGATTGTTGCCGCCGTTAGAAATTGTTACCGCAGAGACGCGATAGGTTTGGCGATCGCGGATTACGTCCCAGAGCGATCGCTTTCTGGAATCAAATCCTTTAAATTTAGAGTTTCTTTTCAGATTAGCTGACTTATCTTCAGATGAATCATCCTTATTCAGGTTGAACAAATTGTTTAAGCCAATGAGTATCGACAGAATCCCCAGTAGACCAGTCCAAGTTGACGGAATTGCTAGACCCAGGAAGAAACCAACGAAACTTACTGTCACTAATGCCGTGAACCCGATAATCTCACCAACCACAACATGCTGAGGACGAAAAGTTCGATTGACCTCACTGAAGAAGGCAGTCAGATAAATATTGTCGTCAAAGGTTGTTGCCACAGCAGCAGCTAGCCCAATCTTAATTGTTGCAATTAACCAATCCATCACTATTCCTCACTCAACACCTAATCTGATGAACGAAACTAGCGATCGCTCAACCTTTTTAATCAGCCCCAAAAGATCGAGAAATATTAATCTGAAAACGCGAGTTCCGCGCATCGGCTATGACTCGATTTCTCATTTATTCAACCTAGTTATAATACAGGAATTACGTAGCAAAACCACTCCTAGTGGCGATGGTGCATTATGCTATGCTTCTGTTAAATGCCTTGACCTATACATATAAAATATTTGTGTAAGTCCTAATAATATATAATAGGAATTACGCATTGACAAGAAATACCAAATAGGTATAGTTTCAAAACCACATTATAAAACCAATTCATGAATTCACCCCTAAAGTATGGGTGTATTTACCATCAAAAAATGATAGATAAAAGCCTGAAAAAACCTATTTTGGGAGACGCATACCATGATTAATTTGTACAGTGCGTAAGTCATATACATTAGCCCTTTCAAGGTGGTTAAAAATGTTGGTCAAGAAACTCCTCTTTAGCCTCTTACCTCTGTGTTCTGTGCGCCTCTGTAGTTAAATAAATCACTTTTAAACCGCAGAGGCACAGAGAAGCCAGGTGTTGGGCGGGTTCCCCGACTTGTACCCCTGCGGGGAAGCAAGCTACGCGCAGCGTCTCCCCTTGGGAGAAGCAACTAGCGTAGCGCAGAGAGAAAAAAAAGAGATTTTACGAGTCACCTTGAAAGGGCTAGTTATATATAGTAAATAGCCCCAAAAAATCTAACCCTCTGGCTGTATTCTCGTATATAATGTGCCATTCATTGCAAGCATCAACAAAGGAGTCATTATGATTAGCCGTTTGATTGACCTTTTGCGTAGATGCACAGGTCAAAACATCTTACGGTCGCTCAGATCAGCCACTCGTAGATCGGCTACCTACAGGTTTGCAGTTCGATTTTGCCTCGGATTTGTCTCGATTTTGGTTTTGACTATAGTTTTTGACGGTCATGCTGTTGCCACTTCTGAATCTGGCAATCAGCTTTCCACTCTCATGAATCAGTTTAAACTACCCAAAAGCTCCATAATCCAGTTATTAGAAACCGTGGGACTGTTTATGGGGGGTATAATTTTCTGTGTAGTTTTAGATCGCTGGTTTTCTAACCGTTCCGATCGCTCTAGCAATACGCCCTTAGCAGAGCAAGCAAGGCGGCTCAAGCAACTCAAAATAGGATATCCAGAAGGGATGACCAATCTGGAAGTTCTCCGTGCTCAAGCCTTGCTCGAAAAGCGTTTGCGACCTTATGGGTTGAGTGTAATCTGGACAAGCTTTTTATCAGCCTCTTCTCTGATAGAAGCACTCAGCAACGGGACGATTGACTTCTGCGGTGGCGGCGGCACGGCCAGCATCTTCTCTCAAGCGGCGGATCATATATTTGTGCGGGTGGCTAAGGAAAAATATACCGCTCCCAAAGGTCAAGCGATTCTAGTACCGGAAGATTCGCCAATTCAGACGCTGGCAGACCTCAAAGGTAAAAAGATCGCTTTTGACAAAGGCTCAAGCGCTCATTATGTGCTTGTGCGATCGCTGGCAAAAGTCGGACTCGATTTTAGTGACATTGAGCCAGTTTATCTGACACAACCGGAGGTGCTGCCCCGATTCCGCCGGGGTGAAATCGATGCTTGGGTGATTTGGGTTCCCTATACGGCAACTCAAGCCCGAAGCACTTACCCAGGGCGATCGATTGCAGACCTAGAGAGCATATTTGGTGACAAAGCTTCCGTGGAAGTTCCAACCTATTACTACGCGATTCCAGAGCTGGTACGCGACTATCCCGACCTGCTCAAGGTGATTTTAGAAGAGGTCAACGAAGCTGGAGCTTGGGCTAAGAAACAGGAATTAGAAGCGGTTCAACGAATGGCAGAACACCATGAAATCGATCCATCTATCGTCGGAACTTTACAGCAGCGTAGTACCGAACGCGCCATCATCCCGATTGACGACCAATCGCTGACTGCTCTACAGCATCAGGCAAATATATTTAGAGATTTAAATCTGATTCCTGAGCGGGTAAATGTGAAAGATGGAACCTATAGCTTGCAGACTAAGCAAAATTGGACTTATTAATCTGACACTGACAACTTTGTAGAGTTTTGCTTAAAATCGTTACGTTTTAAACGCAGAGGGAGGCGTTCGCATTAGCGAAGCGGTAGCGACGTTAGGAGCGTCAGCGTCTAGCAGAGAAGGAAAGCGCAGAGGTACGCAGAGTTTTTTTAAGCGAATTCTATACTTGCTTGTTCGGTGAGAGAGTTTATCTGAGCCGAATGCTTGCCCTGTAAGCCGAAATTTAAAGTTCTTGACGTGTTGGCCGGATGATCATTTCATTCACATCAACATCACTGGGTTGCTCAATGGCATAAGCGATCGCACGAGCAATAGCGTCTGCATCAATGGCGATCGCATAAAGTTGATCAATTCCCTGTGCTGTGTCTTTATCGGTAATCGTGGTAGTCAACTCAGTGGCAACGGCTCCTGGTGATATATTAGTCGAACGGATTTCACCATTTGACTCTAGTCGCAGCCCTTCAGAGATCGCCCGCACTGCGTACTTGGTAGCACAGTAGACTGCTGACCCCGGAAACACCTTATGTCCAGCCACAGACGATAGGTTAATGATGTGACCAGATTTTTGCTGACGCATAATCGGCAACACGGCAGCAATCCCATAAAGAACGCCCTTGATGTTGATATCGATCATCCGATCCCACTCCTCCACCTTTACTTGGTCGAGGGGAGAAAGCGGCATCAATCCGGCATTATTGATTAGCACATCGATCCGGCTGTATGTACTCAAAGTTTCCTTCGCCAAGGCTTCCACCTGGGCGCGATCTGCTACATCCGTCACTCGGTAGGTTGCAGTTCCTCCTGATTTAGCGATCGCTGCAACCAAATCTTTGAGCCGATCTTCACGGCGGGCGGCCAGCATCAGTTTAGCTCCATTCGCAGCAAGTCGCTTCGCGGTCGCCTCACCTAATCCACTGCTGGCTCCAGTGATGATTATCACTTTGTTTTGAATCTCAGACATATTGATTAATCTAGGTTACTGAGTGTGGGTTATGAAACATTGGGTGCTGTTTAAGCTGAAATCAGCATTATTCAACAATATCAACTACTTTGTAACTAGATCAACGTTTTTGCCCAGCAGCATCACTAATCCGAACCGCTATTGTCAAGTGCACAAGAAATAATGCATTCTTACTTCGATGTCCTAGATTTATCTATGGCGTAAATCAGCATTCAGCATTCAGCACTCCTGCATGACTGCTGACACCGTCAGTTGTTCGTCCACTCATCTCACTGGGATGGATACAGTAAAGTGCCATCACCTCCCCACGACCCCAGGCATCAATCCAGGTTCGATTAATAGCCGGCGAAAGCGTTGGATTTTGCGTTTTGATAAATTGCATGACGCGATCAATGTCTTCCCCAAGAGTGATGTGTTCGGCTCGACCAGTCACAGTAACGCTCCGCCAATGCTTTAGATCCTGGACTTCTTCAACTTGCAAACAGACTTCTGGATTCGCATCCATATACTTAGTCTTCATCCCAAGCGTGGTAAAGATGTAGATGTTTGGCTCTTCAAAATAATAGTGCATAGGCACAACATAGGGATGTCCTTCAAGTGCACAACCTAAATGCCCATGTCCTACTTTTTGCAAGAGTTCATACATTTCTTTTGTGCCCATTTCATCGATATCTAACATGGTCATTCTCCTACTAAAGATTTAATTGATTAATCGAGTTGCAAATGTATTTTTGACGAAGACTTAGATCGCCATATCTACAGATATGACCCAAAATTCATTGAGAGATCGTATATGAGGACTATTATCTGATTGATTTCCTTACAGCATGACAGGGTGCTGTTTGATTTCAGGGGTTATTTGTTTAACTACAATATAAAAATTAAGAAAAGTGTGGCAGTTTATAAATGCTGAGTTATGGCAATCCTATTTGATTTGCTCTCCACTGACAGGCTCAGAACCCCGATTTCTCGAATAAATCGGGGTTCTTTTTGTTCGTAAAACTATCATATTTTCTCGTAGTCTTGTTGAAAAATCAGGAATCCTACCTATAGGAATGTGGTATCTAAATAGATGAAAACTGCTGTAATTAATAAAGCGATACCTACGGTAAGCTACGCTAACGCATGGTGGCGAATATGATCTTCAATAAAACTAGAGATGAAATAATAACTGTGGTCATAGCCTTCTTGGTAACGCAAGTTTAGCGGCTGGTTAACATCTGCACAAGCTTGCTCAAACACCTCTGGTAGTAATTCCTCAGCTAAAAATTTATCAGCAGTTCCTTGGTCAATGAGAATTGGACTGTGATATCCTAATTTTTTCACTAATTCACTAGCATCATAATCACGCCAATTTTCTTGATTGCTGCCAAGATAACCACTAAAAGCCTTTTGACCCCAAGGACAACGCATCGGTGCAGTGATAGGTGCAAAAGCTGATACTGATTTGTAGAGTTCTGGATTTCTCATTGCACAAACAAGTGCCCCATGTCCCCCCATCGAATGACCGAAAATACCTTGTTTCTCAGGTTGCGTGGGGAAATTTGCGGTTATTAAAGCAGGTAATTCATGGACGACATAACTATACATTTGGTAATGTTGACTCCACGGTTCCTCTGTAGCATCAACATAAAAGCCCGCACCACTCCCAAAATCCCAGTCATCATCCTCACCTGCAATGCCAGTATTGCGCGGACTAGTATCTGGTGCAACCAATATCAAACCGTACTCAGCTGCAAAGCGCTGCACTCCGCCCGCCTTTGCCATAAAATTCTCTTCCGTGCAAGTCAACCCAGAGAGAAAATAGAGAATCGGCACAGGTTTTTGAGTAGCTTGTGGTGGTTGATAGACAGCAAAGCGCATTTGGGCGTTACAGGTGGAGGAGGGATGACTGTAAAAACCGAGTTTGCCACCAAAGCTTTTATATTCTGAAATGAGGTTGAGGTTAGCCATTGGTTGTATTCTCTTTCCTGAACGGCTGCGGAGAATGATTATTTTACACTGAACTACCTGGTAATTAGCACGTTATTATTTGACTGCATCAGATTTGCCATCTGCAAGCGGGGCGCTTAAAGAGCAAAACCCAAGCGATCGCATGAGCTAGGATTATGATTAGCTTTATTTGTAAATGCATAATAACCGTGACGCGTTAAAGCTATCGTCGCGGTAGAGGCATTCAAACTTATTGAAACCTTAATTGATAAAAGCAAGGATTTAGCTTGGTTGAGGTGAAAACTGCCAATAATACTCTAAAAAAGTTTAATTTTGTACTACCAGTCACTGAAGTTAATATGTTATATCAAGTCCGGTTAAACACTTATAAAACGTCATTGCGAGTGGAACGGAGTGAAACGTTCGCGGAGCGTCTCTAAGAGTTGCAATCCCAATGTCTCTGCAATTGCTTCACTTCGTTCGCAATGACAACTAATTACCGGGACATGATATTAGAAGTGATGACTGCATATTAGAAGTGATGACTGCTCAATTACTTAATTTATCTCTTGAAGATGTCAGAAAACTTATAATTTATCAAGTTAGTTAAAAATCAATCGCGGTTGTAACCACAACCCAAGCAACGCATACAAACAGAGAAAGCTGCTAAAACTGACACAATCTCAATTAGCAATTGAAATGCCAAGGGAGCTAGAGCCAAACCCCAAATCAAAAGAATTGTCCCGCTTATCATAGCAGTAATGCGATTAATTTCGTCTTGAGTATTTAAAGCCAAGAAAAAAGTTCCGAAACCCATTAATAATAAGACTAAGCTACTCATAAACATATTCCTGACTTATACTGTTTTTTGTGAACCTACATTTACACCAAAATTCAGTAGCGGAGCCAGAGACAATCTTAATACAGAATTGATGTTAGTAGTCAAAAATAAATCAACATAAATTTACCATATCATATATGCCAATCTTAGAACGATGCTAGCTATTTGGTGATTAGCTGATCAGCAAAATTATGAAAAACAAATGTGATGAAAATATGAGCGAAATGCAGCGTTACATTGTTTGCAGTAATTTGGAGAAGATGTAAGAGGATCTCAACGTGGATGCGATCGCACCTCAATCAGCCCTTCGACTAGGTAACTTAGTCCCGCACCTTTTACAGAATCCAGCATCTACATCATGGAAAGCCAAACCACAATCTGAACAAACTGTTTCTATCTGATTGGCAGTTTTCACCACTCGCTTAATTAAATCTCCCACTTGCCAAGGAATCAGGGCAATTCCTGAAAAAATCATCAGTACTGTTAGCAGGCGTCCTATTTCAGAAATTGGAATAACATCACCAAATCCGACAGTTGTCATGGTGACAACAGAGAAATAAAAGGCATCCAAAAATGTACCGTAATTTTGAGGATTAACCGGATGCTCGACTTGATAAATTAAACCAGAATAAATAAAAACAATTGCAAATAATGTAAATAATATTCGCGCAAAAATCATCCCATCTTCGGTACTGACACTTGCGAATAAAAATTTTCTATCTATAAATCTGATTAATCGTAAAATCCGAAACCACCTTAGTAAACGGATAAAGCTAATATCCACCATTCCTAGAAAAAATGGCAAAATCGCCATTAAATCGATAATCGAATAAAAGCTAAAAATATACTTAATTTTGTTTTCCGCACTCCACAGACGGAGTGAATATTCCACTGCGAAAATGATGACGATCGCAATATCAGCTACATTTAACTGAAACCGCATATCATCAGGAATATTATATGTTTCTACCACAAAAATTCCCGATGATATTAGCACCAAAGAGGCAAGTGTTAAATTAATCGCTTTACCTATTGGCGTTTCCAGGTCTTTTAAGTAAAATTCTGTTTCTTGTCTGCTCAGTAACATATTCGACCATTAATTAATCTTAATTCCTAGTTATAACATTAGAAATACGATATTATTAACCATTATCCTTATGTTAACCTCAGCTTATATGAACCCAGAATATTTTATGCGTTTAGCATTGGCAGAAGCAAAAGAAGGCGATGCGCCTTATGGTGCAGTAATTGTCAAAAATAACGAAGTCGTAGCCCTAGCTCATAATACTGTTAGGAGAGACAACGATCCATCAGCCCATGCGGAAATCAACGTTATTCGTAGTTTAACAGCTAAACTGAAAAAACCCTCTTTAGAAGGTTATAGCATATATACAACTGGTGAACCTTGTCCAATGTGTGCAACTGCTTGTGTTTGGAGTGGTTTATCAGAAATTGTATATGGTGCTTCAATTCAAGATTTAATCACTGTAAATCAATCACAAATTAGTATATCTTGTGAAGAGATAATTGCTAAGTCATTTAGGAACATCAAAGTTACAAAAAGTATTTTAAAAAATGAATGTTTGGAGTTATTTAAATAAGCTTTAAACATTTAATTTGGCTCATTTAAATAGGGTAAATAGGTATTTGCCCAAATCGCAGCTTGAGTGCGATCGCGCAAATTCAACCTGTTTAAAATATTCGTAACGTGATTTTTTACTGTACCCTCAGAAATGTAAAGTTCCTGAGCAATTTCTCGGTTATTCGCACCTGTAGCAATTAACCGCAAAACCTCTTTTTCTCTAGGAGTAAGTTCAGTTAAACTAGATGGTAAAGGTGGTGACTGGGTTGGCGCAGCATGAGAAAACTGAGTCAACAATTTTTTAACTATACCTGGGCCTAGTTGAGTATATCCTTTATGAACGGCACGAATAGCAACAGCTAATTCTTCTGAGGGTGTATCTTTCAATAAATAACCCATTGCTCCATTTTGCAATGCTGCTGATACATATTCATCATCATCAAAAGTTGTCAGTACTAAAATCTTAGTTTTCACAAAACGTTTTTGAATTTCTCGCGTGGCTGCAACTCCATCCATAATTGGCATTCTGATATCTAGCAATATTACATCTGGCTGAAATTCAGCAACCAAATGAATTGCCTGTTCACCATTTTCTGCTTCTCCCACTATCTCTAAATCTGGTTCTAATTCCAATAAAGCTCTTAACCCTTGACGAATTAAACTTTGGTCATCTACCAGCAACACTTTAATCATTATGTCAACCTTGTTAAAGGAATATTAACTGTAATTTTGCAACCAGAACCAAGAGCGCTATGAATATTAAATTCACCTCCAAGTGCTAAAGTGCGATCGCGCATACTATGAAGTCCAAAACCAGTAGTATTTTGCTTTACATCAAAACCTCTACCATTATCCTGAATTATCAATCGTAAATTACCTCTTGTCATAGTTACTTCCAGTTTTACCTCTGTCGCATAAGCATATTTAGAAACATTTGTAAAAGATTCTTGAGTAATGCGGTAAATAGCAGTGTTGATTTCAGGTGGCAGAGAATATTCCAGGTTAATTTGAAAAATTGGTAAAATACCATTGGAGCGATGAAAATTTTCTGCAAGGCTAGCGATCGCACGTTCTAAAGACTGTTCTTGTAAGGGATTAGAACGCATAGTAGAAACAGATTGACGGACATCTTTTAGCGCCTTTGAACCTAATTCCTTTGCTGTCGCTAGAAATGTTTCAGCCTTACCTGGGTTAGACTGCCATAGTTTTAAAGCAGTTTCTAATTGCAGATTTAAAGCAGTCAGAGAGTGTCCTAATGAATCATGAATTTCACGAGCAATACGGTTACGTTCTTCTAAGGTAGCTTGATTTTCAATTTGCATGGCATATTGACGAAGTTTTTCGTTAGCAAGAGCTAGCTTTTCTCGACTTTGCCGTTCAGATAATACTGCATTCATCATCAACAACACAAAAACCAAGCTTAAGCCAAATACTAGCGACGAATTCAAAATCAAAAATCGATATCTCTCTTGTGCCTGCGGCGATGCTTGGAAATTGAATAACTGATATTTTAGTTGTGTCGTAACCAAAAATAATACAAATGACAAAGTTGTAACGAATAAGCGCCCATTTAACTGAAATATCAGACAACTACGAGTTACTAAAATTATATATAAAAATGGGAAAAGCCGAGCAAATCTCTCTCCAAAAAGTCCAATTATTAAAATCAATAAAATTTCAATCGCTGTGTAGACTACCTTAGCTGTCTGGCTATTTCTTGGTAATCTTAAGCCCATTAAGGCAAAAATAATCAGACTATAAATTGATAGTTCTGGCAATATGCTACAAACTGACAAGTCTGGAAATGCACCACAAATTGATAGTTCTGGAAGCTTAGGACGAAAACGCCGTAACGGAGGTGGTATAACGGCTGTCAATGCAGTAATTGCCAGTAATGTCCACTCTAGATAAAGCAGAGACGGAAAAGGATGTTTTTTAATTTGAATTGAACGACTCATTAGTCGCATTGCTCCAGTTATAAGTTATAAGTTATGGGTTAGGGATTAGAAGTTAGAAATTCCGAATATTTGAGCAGAGACTTCCGCCGCTTAAACTTTTTGCTGAGTAAGAAATTAAAAGTAAGTTCAAAGAACAAAATCGTTAGGTAATAAGCTAAATAATCACTTATGAATTAATCATAATCAAAATTTTCATTATTCCTAACTTCTAACTCCTAACTATTTATTGTCAATCATGTTTGTCAAAATTCAATCATGACTAAAGTCATGGGTAAAACCATGACTTTCTCCTCATGTAATTACTGAAGATAAATTCTTATGATGGTGGCATCCAACCAGGAAAAACCCACCAGACAAGTAATGAAACTCAAAGCATTATCGCTAGTTGCCGGAGCAATCGCCTTAACTTTAACTGCAACCTCCTTTGCTGTTAATGCTCAAACAGCCTCTCCTTCACCCGTGCTACTAGCACAAACTCCACAAAAAGAAAGGGGCCCTTGGAAAGAATTGGGTCTAACAGATACACAAAAAACCCAAATTCAGGCAATTCGCCGCGATAGCCGCACCAAATTTGAAGCAGTTTTGACCCCAGAACAAAAGGCCAAGTTAGAAGCGGCAAAACAAGCACGTCAAGCTCAACGCCAAGCAGGTCAAGGTCAACGCCAACCCGGTCAACGTTCAAGAAAAGGTGGTTTTGCTGAGTTAAATCTGACTGAAGCACAGAAAACCCAAATGCGACAAATCCGGGAATCAGAGAAACAGCAGATTCAAGCAGTTTTAACTCCCGAACAACGGCAAAAACTAGAGCAATTGCAGCAAAACATGAAACAGCGTCGTCAACAACGCAATTCTCAATAATCATTTTTCAAAAAATAGTTAATAAATCTGGGGTGGGCAGTGCAGCCCATCTCATCTCAAGATAGATTATGATGCAACCCATTGCCGCTTCCCCAAATCCCGCCCCTCGCCTGCAACAGGTATTAGATTTACTTGATCGCATCGCTGAGGCACAGGGGCGAGATGTTCCCCAAATTGTGGAAATAGAGAAATTGCGTTTTCTCCCTACTGGCACTTTTGGCAGAACTTGGGCAGACTTCCTCAATGAACACAATTTAAAACCCTTCATTACAGGTAGCCGCCGTAAACAACTCCATGACGGGGTTCACGTCCTTACAGGTTATGGTACAGACTTCATTGGTGAAGCAGAAGTACAGGCATTTTTATTAGGAACTAAATTTAGCATAACTAACTTGATGCTAGGGCTAGGATTGTTGCGAGTCATCCATAAAAATTTAAATTCTCGACAACAATTTACCTGGGACAGACTTTGGCAAGCATACCAACGCGGTTGTCACTCTCACCTTGAACCAGATACTTGGCAACCAGAATTGCTTTGGCACTTACCCTTGACTGATGTCCAGGTATTGTTTTCCGTAATCAAAAATTAACAGACTTCTTGCAGAAGATGGGAAAGGGGATGAAGTTTTTCCCCTTTCCCTTTCCCTATTTATTGCCATGCCCCTCAGGAGGAATTTAGTAGACTTTCAAGCTAGTTATGAGTTATGAGTTAATTCAAAACTCCTAGCTTGATTAAGATGTCTAAAGAATTCGCAATTGGTAGTAAAGTCCGTGTTGTGGCACTACCGGCCTACGTCAAAACTGCTGAACCTATGCCCATGTTGCGGCCTCCCAATGTAATTCACGTTGGCGAAGAAGGTATAGTCATTGACCGCAGACCAGGTGGATATTGGGGTATTCGCTTTTCTAAGGGGGCCTTTCTCTTAGATAGTCAATACATCGAAAGCACAGATACCCCTCCCGAATCTCACTTAGAATGAGATTTCTCGCAACCAAGAATTGTAAACTTGTGTAAAGTTGTGATTCTGGTTTGCACCATGATTTCCCGCCGCACTTTTTTAAGCATATTATTTGCCAGCTGTATTTCTCTCATCAGCTGGCTGAATTTTACCCCTACTGCTGATGCTCTTGGTGGTAAACTTCCTGCAATTAATCAACCCGCACCAGAGTTTACTTTGCCAACCAACACAGGTGATGGCAAAATATCTCTCTCTGACTTGCGCGGCAAATGGCTAGTCCTGTACTTTTATCCTAAAGACTTCACCTCTGGTTGTACTATAGAGGCTCGTCGTTTTCAGCAAGACTTACCCCAATATCTCGAAAAAAACGCCCAGATTATTGGCGTAAGTGCTGATGACATTGATTCTCACGCCAAATTTTGTGATTCAGAGGGACTAAAATTCCCCCTATTGGCTGACACTGATGGTTCAGTAAGTAAAGCTTACGGTTCATGGCTGGGCTTCTTATCCATGCGCCACAGTTTTATCATCGATCCTCAGGGCGTCTTGCGCGAGACCTTTGTCAAAGTCAACCCAACTATTCACAGTTCAGAAGTGCTAGCACGACTAGAAAAATTACAGTCCGCAGCTTCTTAACGCTCTTTTATGACTTTCGTGGGATAAAAATCATCTACCCTTATTTTTAAGGACTTTGATGAACTTAGGCGTAGGTTGGGTTGAGGAACGAAACCCAACACCAACAATCTCTGATTTTGTTGGGTTTCACTTCGTTCAACCCAACCTACGAATATTTTATTTTTTCGGAGTAATAAAAAAGCGTTAAATGATTAGCCTAAGTTAGAGATTTGTCTCCCTGACTTAGGCTAACAATCATCAAGCGATTAGTTCAACCGTAGGCAATGATGAGTAGTTAAAGATGAGTAGTTAAATTTGTATGGGGTTCCCCACGCCTTATTCCTTACCCCCTACACCCTTTTCATTTGGATTGATTGAATCTATGCGTTGCTTATTGTTTGATAATCGTTCAATCATCTGTATTAGAGCTAACTGCATTTCTGGCGTAAATTCCAACGTGCCAGAACGCAGATGTAAATCTAACTGAGCAACAGGAATTTCAATTTGTCGTTGCTGTAATACTTCGTAAATATTGTAATATAATTCACTTTTTAGCAAGAATTGTTTATTAGGTTCCGCAGTCCATACTAATAACTCAAAATTTAAGGTGTTTTCACCAAACTCTTTAAATAGTACTAGAGGAGAAGGAGCCTGCAATACATTGGGATGCTTGAAGGCTACCTCTAACAGAGCAGCTTCTACTGCTTTGGGATCTGAACTATAAGCAACGCCAACGGGGAGATGAAGGCGAGAAATCGGGTTGCGATGGCTCCAGTTGATTACTTCTTTTTCTAAGAAGCGAGAGTTGGGTACAATGATTGAAACGTGGTCAAGAGTACGAATCTCGGTACTTCTTCCACCTATTCGCTCGACAGTACCTGTATATTCTCCAACTTCCACAAAATCTCCAACCTGAATCGGACGCTCAAATACTAGTACTAAACCACTGCCAAAATTCTTAGCAATATCCTGTAAACCAAAGCCAATCCCAACGCTTAAAGCACTTGCTAAGATTGTCAAAGAGCTAATGTCAAGCCCCCAGATTTGTAGCAGTACCAATGTGCCAATAAAAATCAGACCATATTTGAAAAGTATTACAATCGCTTCTTGAGCGCCACGATTGATTGCAGTAAAATATAGAATGCGAGAACGTAAAAAATTGGTTAAAGTTCCAGCAAAAATAACTAAGCCGAACAACAAACCAATCAAAATTATTAATTCAGTCAGAGAGTAAGGATTCTTGCCTAATGTCAGAATTGGTGAGGTGAAACTGGTGATCAGAATATTTGAAATTTGGTAGCTCCATTGACGAGTGAAAGGAAAGAGATTAGTGATATAAAGAATCGCACTCATCCAAAGTCCGAGCCGCATACTCGCTAACACTAATTTGAAAAATAATTCTAATACTTTAAGTGGTTCTGAATTAGATAGCGTATTGCTAGTAGTCGTTAAGCGTTGTGATACTACTCGGAGAAACTGATGCTTAATCCATCCTAATAGCCAACTGAATCCGGCAGTTATGAGTAAAATTGCTGCTGCTACAAAAGTTGTTTGTTGCAGATAGGTTCTTGTTCGCTCTAAGTGGGCTTGCTGTAACGCTTCTTCAATTTGCTGCACCCAAATACTTGCTTGCTCATCAACTGTGCTACCTGGAACAGTATCTTGTTCTGTGACTGTTAATAGATAGCGGTCATTGAGCAAAATAGTAGGTAGCTGGTTGCGTTTTTCAATTTTAACTTGAATAGATTCAGAAGCTGAAATCACATTTTTCAGTTGTGAGTTGATTAAATTTGCCCGTTCTTGAGCGCTATACTGACCAGAATCGCTGATCTTAAAAAGCTGTTGCCCGTCCAAAATAACCGGAGCTTTAGTTAATGCTTGAGCAACGACAGGAGTTAACCATAGAAACAAAACAAAAGTTAGTACTGTAATGAGAATATTGAAATATTTTGATGGCGGCCGCAAATAACGAGAATTAAACATGAAGATTCTAACAAGATAATTTGACTCTAGCTAATTAATATTAGCTAGATTTTGCCAAAATCAAATTATTTACGTAGAACAATCAAGAGAGATAATTTATTTTTTGGTTTACATAATTATTATTTTGATACTATTTTACAGTAAATGATGTAATATTTATCGGATGTTTTTATTAGGAATAGACTCGCATTAAAAAGCTGAAATACTTATATAGTTAATAGTTTAATTTAGAAAAACATAGGACTTACGCACGAGTTACGGAATAACGAACCGCAGAGGCACAGAGGGCACGGAGAAATCAGAGTTTGAGAGATAATTTGCGTAAGTCCTAAAACAATCTGCATATATTTTCAACAAATTCTTACTACTTTCATTTAGTGTTAACGCTTTGTAAATTGGTGAAGGTATTGCTAGTTAGTAGCTAGCTTGTCCGGCTTTTTTGCGGCTGGCGATCGCGGCGATTTCCGCCCAGAGATATCATACAGTAAACCCATAAGTGCGGGTACGACGGTGGGAGTCAAAATCGTAGAAAAAGCCAGACCACCCGTTAAGACAATGCCTAACCCCTGATATAACTCTGAACCTTGACCTGGTAAAACTGCTAGGGGTAACATCCCCAAGACACTAGTGCCAGCAGACATGAAAATCGCCCGTAAGCGATCGCTTGTCGCATTATATAAGGATGCATCATAATCTTCACCTGCTTGCTGGAGTTGTAAGGCGCGATCGACCAGCAGAATGGCGTTGTTCACAACCACACCCGTCAGAATCACAAATCCCAAAGCTGTAATCATATCCAATGCCACATTCATTCCCGGAATCATGTTGGCGATTACTAGACTTAATAGTGCGCCACTCATACCCATTGGCACTGTTGCCATAATCACCACGGGGTAAAGGAATGAGCGATACAACGCTACTAATAACAAGTAAGTAATTAAAATCGAAAATGCAAATGCAGCAGCTAATTGACCAACAGTTGTCGCTAACTGATCTGCTGAACCTGACAGTTCTAGCCGATAGCCTGTTGGTAAATTCGCACGCAGAGGAGCCAGAATTTCTGCTTCGGTACGTTCTACCAGGGTAGCAAGGGGGGCATCTGGTGCAAGGGAGACTGTGAGGCTAATTGAGCGCTCTAGATTAACGTGGTTAATGGCATCGGCTCCCGTTGTTTCACGGATTTCGGCGATATCCCCCAGTTGCACTTGTCGTCCTTGTGCATATAGAGGCAATTGGCGCAGTTGTTCTGGCGTTTCCACGGCAGTATTTTGTAGTTCCACCGAGACATCTAATTCTTCTTTGCCATCAATGTAATCGGAGGCAACTCGACCACCCAAGGCTGCTTCTACCATCGAACCAATTTCCGCTTCCGAAAGTCCCACTTCGGCGATGCGTTCGCGGTTGGGAATCACTTGCAATTCTCCTGCACCCAAGACAAAGTTTGAGCGCACATTCTGCACTCCTGAAAGCGATCGCAATTTGCCGGTAATTTGCTTTTCTAAATCACCAATTTGATTTAAATCAGCGCCAACAATATCCACTTCAAATTCTTTACCCGGATCGCGGAATATAGAAATCCGTGTGGGGATGACAAAGCGGTATCCAGCAAAGTTACTGCTTTGGGCGCGTAACCGATCCACCATGTCAGCGAGTCCTGTAGTGGTAGCAAATTCTGGTTTTAAGATAGTTGCAATACCGCGCAGCGCCCCTGGACGGTCAACATACATGATCCGCTCAACTTCTGGTTGCGATCGCAGAAATTTTTGCACAGGTTCAGATTGTCGAATCGCTTCGGGTATACTGGTTCCCGGTAACGGTTCCGCCCGCAATACAACTAAGTTACGATTTCCTTCGGGTAGATAATCGGCAGGTGGTAAGAGAAAAATGCTAGTCACGAGTAAAACGATCGGAATCGACAGCACAATTAACCTGCGCCCAATCCGCTTACGCCCCAGTGACCAACTAACTGTAGCGACGAGAAAGTTTTCGAGTTTACCCTGGTAATGACGAAACACCGCAGAGGTTTTAGCTACCATCCGTTCAAACCAATTACCGCCTCGGTATTCACCACCCTGCATCATTTGCATGGCTTCCGATTGCTTGAGGAACAAGCCCGATAGCATGGGTACTAAAGTTAATGCCGCAAACAGCGAGAATAGAGAAGAGGCAGAAAGAGCGATCGCCATATCAGCATAGAGTTGCCCTGCTTCACCCGTCACCATTAATAAGGGTACAAACACCACTACGTTGGTTAAGGTGGAACCAAGCATTGCGCCCCAAACTTCCTGAGTCCCTTCAATGGCCGCCCGCATGGCACTTTTACCTTGCTGCATGTGGGTGAAAACATTCTCAATTACGACGATCGCATTATCTACGACCATACCCACTGCAAACGCCAATCCCGCCAAACTGATGATGTTTAATGTGCGTCCAAATGCAGACATGACAATAAACACCATAATCAGTGTAACGGGAATTGTAATTGCCACCACTGCAACGGTACGCATGGAACCAAGGAACAGAACTAAGACAATAGTTGCTAACAGCGCCCCACTCACTAAGTTGCCTTGGACAAATTCGATGGATTGATTGATATACTGACTCTCGTCATAGTTGTAGACAAAGCGAATGCCTTGATTTTGCTTGTCAAATTCAGTTTGCAGTGCCGCAATTTCCGCGCGGATGCCTTTAGCCACCTCTGGCACATTCGCCCCAATTTGCCGAATTACACCGACTGCTGTCCCAGGTTTGCCATTGAACACCAACGCACCATCTTGGGGTTTGCGTCCCATCTGGACTTTTGCTACATCTCGCAAGTAAACAGTGCCCGATTGATCGCGTCGCAACACAAAACCTTCAATTTGTGATAAATCTTGCGATCGGCTGATTGTGCGGACTCGGTATTCCCGTCGTCCGAGAATTAATGGCCCACCCCGAATATCGCGGTTGTTTTCTTGAAGGACTCGTACTACATCACCAATTGCGAGATTGCGATCGCTTAATGCTTTCGGATCAACCTTCACCTCGACTTCTCGTTCTTGTCCACCCACTAACAAAAATTGTCCAGTTCCCTCGACTCGTCGCAAACGGGGAATTACCACCTCTTCTGCTAAGTCCCGATAACGGTCTGCATCCGGTTTAAATCCGTCTTTGGTATCAAACGGAATCCACATCATCGGCGAACTGTTACCACCTACCAGTTCCACACTTGATTCCTGTGCTTCTGGCGGCAAGCTTCCCACCTGCTGCAAGCGGTTGAGGACATCTACCATCCGTTCTCTAGCGTTGGCATCTTGAGCAAATTCCAAGGTGATGCTGCTGCGTCCAGCACGAGAAGTACTGCTAATTTCTTGGACACCTAGCACCTCTTCCATTTGTTCTTCAATGGGGCGGGTAATTAGGTCTTCTACTTCTGTTGGCCCTGCACCGGGATATGTAGTTGTAATTGTAATTTCCGGGCGATCGCCTCCTGGTTGCAATTCTAGGGGTAAGTTTAGTAGGGAGAACACCCCGAACATTGCTAGCAAGCAAAACAAAACAAAAGTTCCATGTCGCCAACGAACGGCGGTTTCAATAAAGTTCATATTAATTGGTAATTCAGAAAATCATATTTAAACTGGGTTTCCAGTATTTTGAAGGAAAGGTTAAAGGAGAAAGAGACGATTCTTCCTCTTTAACCAACTTCTGCAAGAAGTCTATGGAAGTGTGGTACAACCTATGTTTTAACAAGAGAGGTAGGACGATTTGGTGGACTGGAATTAGACTGGGTTGAAGCCTCATCTAAATTACAACCTTCTGCCTTCTGCCTTCTGCCTTCTGCCTCCTGCCTCCTGCCTCCTTCAAGTTGGATCAACTATCTTTACAGGCGCACCATCTTGCAATCCATCACCGCCACGTAGCACTATGCGTTGACCAGTGCGTAAAGTGGGATGATAAATTGCGACATTTTTACCCATGTCAGAAACCATCTCGACTGGAATTTGTTTAGCTTTGCCATCTGCAACTGCAAAAACTAGCCACTCGTTTTGTCTTCTGGTTAATGCATCTCGTGATACCACAAAGCTGGAGCGATTCGAGGGCATATTTAAGTTACCTGCGATCGCCATTCCTGGTATTAATCCTGACGGGGGTTTGTTAATTTGGACACGCACCATCTGGCGACGAGAAGCTGTATTGGCAGAAGGGACTACAGCAGTGATGGTGGCGCGTTGTTTCCATTGCGGTAGAGCACGAGTTGTGAGATCGATTGTCATCCCTGGGGTAACTTTACCACTGAGTTCTTCAGGTAACTCTAAGAAAATGTCGAAGCGATCGCCTGCTACTAAGGTGACAATTTGACCAGAACTTTGGACTAAATCACCATTGCTGATATGGCGAGTCTGCACTATTCCCGATTCCGATGCCAAAATTCGCGTGCGCTGCTGTGCTAATTCTGCTTGAGCTAAGGTGGCTTTTGCTGCTTCTACGTTTGCCCGTTGAGCGGCAATTTCTTCTTGAATCGGCCCAGCTTTCGCTTCGGCAAGTTCTGCCTCGGCTTCTAAGCGTTCTCCTTGAATGTTATTTAATTGTGCTTGGGCTTCCACTAACAATCTTTGAGATAAAGCACCCTCTTTCACAAGATCGCTAGTCCGTTTCAGGTTATCCTGTGCTTCCAGTTCTCGCGCCTTGGCAGATGTGACAGCCGCTTGCCGTTGAGCAATAATTTCAGGACGAGTGCCAACTTCCAAACGTGCCAAATTGCTCCGTTGTTGTGCCAGTTGCGCTCGTGCTTGGCTAATTGCCAATTGCTGATCGGTATCATCCAGTAAAGCGATCGCCATTCCTACTTTCACGCGATCGCCTGGTTGCACTGAAATTTGCTTGACAATTCCACTAGTTTGAGCGCGAATTGTTGACTGCTGAGTTGCTTCTACTTGTCCCAACAACTGCACACTTCTGGTAGCACTTCCAGTTGCGAGGGAGATTGTTTCAATTGGTTTTGGAGGTGGCCCTTGCTGCTGTGCCACAGAAGAGCGTGGTGTGCCACCAGGAGCGAACATCCGCCAGAGGATAATGCCACCGGTTGCCAAAAATGAAATCAGCAATCTCCAGAACCAAGGTTTACCCGAACGAGTAGGTGCTAACTCAGAAGGCACAGAACTATCTGATTGGGTTTCAACCTTTGAAACTTCAGTTTCAGAAGTATCCATAGCGATTAACGGTGGGCTACTGAGGGTTAAGGACTAACTATTAACCGTTGAAGGTGAACAATGAATAGTCCAATGTTCGCTATCAACAGTCAATTATTTAGATAAAAGTAAAATTACGTTACTTTTTTGTAGTTTATTGCACAAATATGACAAAGAAATGTCAAGGATAGTCATTGGTCATTGAATTCGGGTGGTCGTTTATTGAATTCGGGTAGTTGTTTATTGAATTCGGGTAGTCGTTTCTTGAATTCGGGTAGTCGTTTATTGAATTCGGGTAGTCGTTTATTGAATTTGAAATGCAAAAATCAACTCTTCTCAACTCTTACTCTCTGCGTCTCTGCGCCTCTGCGTGATACAAGTTCATATTTCCTACTTAGGGATTTCCAAGAAATAAATTACTCAATCTTGTGGGGTGGGCATCTTGCCCGCCCTTGTATCTGGGCGGGCGAGACGCCCACCCCACAAGAAGTAGTTGAGTATTTTTTTATTTAAAAGTTCCTTAGCAACGCCAAAAATCAAGGGTTTTTAACCCACGGAGGTGGGTTTTGTCTGTATAGCCGCGACTTCCAGTCGCCAGGGCTAGAAAATTTTCAATCACAAAGACGCGATAAATCGCCGTCTCTACAATAATGCATTGGATTCAACTATTAGTTCTTTAACGCGATCGCGTGGTAAGCCTAACTCCTGACTAAGAGCAGTTTCAAGTTTGCTTATATCTGTGATGGGAAATTCAAATACTATCATTGTGAGAACTGAATTACTGGTTTTAACGTTCACCCGTGAAATTCCTTCTTCGGGGAAAATTTCCACCTTGATTGCTACTATCCTTTTCATAATCTGTCGTGCCGATTGGGTATCTGCTAGCAGATATTTTTTGGTGAGATTGGAGTGACTTAAAATCCGATCTCCAACAAAACCGCTTCCCAGCCAAAAAACTAACCCAATCAACGGCAAAGACAACCAAAATACAAAGCCTAACGATCGCAACACTTGAAAAAATTGGAGTTGCTGCATGGAAGATATAGGGTTGAGTATTTACCGTTAGTTTTGCGTCATCCTTTTAGCTTAATCTTAAAATTAGAAAGCGAAAATTACAGCAACCTGAGTAAATGGGATGTTGATTTTACTAGTCGAAGATGACACATCGCAGTTAGAGCCACTGCGGGCAGCCTTATTGAAGGTGGGACATACAGTCGATGCGATCGCAGATGGGGAAACAGCACAATGGTTTGCCTTTCGCAAAGACTATGACTTGCTGATTCTAGATTGGATGTTGCCTAAAGTGAGTGGCGTAGAATTGTGTCAAGTATATCGACGCGCAGGTAAGCTGACTCCTGTATTGATGCTGACGGCGAAAGACACGGTTTTAGATAAGGTAATGGGTTTAGATGCTGGAGCCGATGATTACTTAGTAAAGCCTGTGGATGTCCTAGAGTTCTTGGCACGAGTCCGGGCACTAGGAAGGCGATCGCCTATGTGGCAAGGAGATATACTTAGCTTGGGCGATTTGCAACTTCATTTATCCAGTTTGACGCTCGAACTTGGTTTGTTGACAACTCAACTTTCTAGCCGGGAGTTTCAATTGATGGAATATTTGATGCGTCATCCCCGCCAAGTCTTATCTCATAACCAGATTGAGCAAGCCCTTTGGAGCTACGGAGAGGAACCAGAAAGTAACGCGGTTACTACCTTAGTTCGCCGCTTGCGCCAGCGCCTACAAACCATTGGTGTGAAAGATTGGATAGAAACAGTGCATCGGATGGGCTATCGAATAAATCCGCCAAATTTGTAACCCGTCAGGAGGCAGGGAGCAGGGGGGCAGGGGAGGAAAAACTAATGACAAATGACCAATGACCAATGACCAATGACAAATGACCAATGACAAATGACCAATGACAAATGACAAATGACAAATGACCAATGAAAAATGACAAATGACCAATGAAAAATG
>NNBV01002581.1_pt1 | contig 27664 bp, 15 predicted proteins | sample 1173771 | NCBI WGS metagenome assembly NNBV01 (sample SAMN07173938, study PRJNA388173) | plant metagenome | isolation source: symbiotic tissue sample KVS11 | place: Norway: Troms, Kvaloya island | reverse complement strand
ATTACGCTCATGTCACCTGCTTTTCAATGAGGAAAGGCATAACACTCCCATTCTTGCTTTATTGTAACCCGTAAGTGCGTTTTCCTCACAGATAAAATAAGTGCAGTTGGCGCAGAAGGAAAAGGAGAGCGTTGATGAAGTTTGCAGGCTGCGCATAAAGAAAGCGTTTTCAGATCAGGTCGCTGGCGACCTGATCTGAAAACGCTTTTATAAAGTTGAATGTTTGAGCAAACGCTGGGCGTTTTGCTCAAACATTCAACCGTCTTATAATGAACACTTGAGGGAGAAAATGTAAAGCTCATTCGTTCTTCTGCCTGTCACATATAAAATAAAATCGGCAGTTACACTCGATCTTCGATACGAATAGCTGAACAGCAAACATTTTTTTAATCCATAATTGTCAGTAGCAATAAGAGAAGTGATGCACCCAGCTACTTTATAAAGTTCAACCTTCCTTGCGCGCTGTACAGACAGCATTTTATAGAAACGGTGTAGTAACGCAAAAAGAAAATCCAAGCCATCAAAAACGCTGGGCGTTTTTGATGGCTTGGATTTAAAAGCGCCTGTTTTTATCATGATCGCTGGCGATCATGATAAAAACAGAAATAACACCCGCGGCCTGCTCATTCAATCTGGTATGGCATTAAGATTCCCGCGGACAATCTATAAGTCATAGTTGAACGGGGCAGAAATAATTCATGATTACCGGTTCCGATTGCTGGTCATTTCTCCTTATGGTAAGGCATATATGCAAAGTGACTTTAAAAACCATTGATCGTCTTTATCGATAACTCAACGGTGCAATACTTCCATTCACATGCTGCTCCCCCGAATTAGGGATTGAGAACAGCTTAGGGCGAACCTACTTTCACGCAGAAACGCCCTAAACCCGTTGTTACTGATTTTATGTCCTTAATTAACCTCTGCGCCACTTGTCTTCTAGTTGTCGTATGTTTCGCTGCTCTTCCTGTTTCTTCCCAGGATCTTTCACGGGTCATTAAAGAAAAACCTGTTTCATTGCATGGAGGCATTGACACACGTGCGATCTTCTACAAAGCCAACGGTATACCCGCCCGTTATCTTCCGTTCAACTATCTCATTACCGGATCACCCGTGCTATCGGTATATGGGGTGCAGATTCCATTTTACTTCAGTTTCAGTCGTCAGCAAAACTCCTATACACAGCCATTCAACCAGTTTGGATTAAGTCCGCAGTATAAATGGATTACCCTGCATCTTGGTTACCGCAATCTCAACTATTCTCCTTTTACTTTGGCAGGACATACATTCCTTGGTGCGGGCATTGACCTGCGTCCGGGCAAATGGCGCATTGGTGGTATGTGGGGCCGGTTCAATAAAGCAACGGTGCTGGATACGTTGCAAGGCGTTTACGTTGAAAACTTCTCCTACAAAAGAAATGGATATTCCGCCAAGGTGGGATATGGAACCGAAGATAGTTTCTTCGATCTGATTGCACTCAGTGCTAAAGATGATCCTACCAGCGCTCCCGCTGTGCAACGTAGTCTGTTGGATTCAATGAAGATCACACCTGCCAGCAATCTGGTTAGTGGCTATCAAACCCGTCTCTCCTTCCTGAATAAGAAACTCGTTTTCGAAAGTGATGGAGCGCTGAGTTTATATACGACCGATACACGACTAAAACCCATTGAGGATCAAACCATCAAAAAAGACATTAAAGCTTTCGAGAATTTCACCACTGTAAATTATAGCAGCGAATTATATGGTGCATTCCAGGCCAGTATCATGTATCGCCTCAAGCTGATGAGTATGAAAGTACAGTACCGCTACGTGGAAGCAGGGTATAAATCCATGGGTGCGTATTTCCTGAATAACGACCTGGAGAACTGGACACTCAATCCCATGTTCATCGTGGCAAAAGGAAAGATAAGGTTCAACGGAAGTCTTGGTTTTCAACGCGACAATCTTCAGGATTTAAAGAGAGCTACATCACATCGCGTAATCGGGGCAGCCAATCTTACTGCCGAGTTTACAGATAACTGGGGAATGGATCTTTCGTATTCCAACTTCAGCAATACACAACGCGCCAGTACAGTGCGCTTTGCTGATTCATTACGAGTGGCGCAGTCTACTCAGAATTTATCCATCTCCCCTCGTTTCTTAAAAGCCACTACTTCACTTAGTCATTCGGTGGTGGTGTCGGCTAACTACAATCATTTTCAGGAATTGAACTCTCAACGACAATTAGAGCAAACAGGTGATGACATCATAACACAAACCTATTTTGCCACTTACCAGCTTGGCCTTTTATCAAGTCGCTCTTCAGTGTTTGGCACACTCAACTTCGCACGGTTAGGTAATGATTTAATAAAAGATCAGAACACAGGTGCCACGGTGGGTGGAAGCAAAACATTTAAAAACAAACTGATGCTGACGGGCTCCAGTAGTTACCTGTGGAGTAATCGCAATGATGCGAAAGGAAAAATCCTGAACGAATCACTTCAGTTACGTTTTACACCAATGTCACATCACAGCTTTCAATGGATGGTGGTCTTCATTGGCAACTATCCCGACACACCTTCTGCATTTCAGAGACGATTTACCGAACTACGAACGGAGCTGGGATACAGCTACAACTTCTAATGCGATTCATGAACAGAATAAAACTCATCACCGGACTTCTATTATGTTGGTTGGCAGCACAACACGTGCATGCACAACTGCGCGTGCAGGTGCAGGTAGCACGCCCGTATCCGAATAAGATCACGGACTTTCAATCGAATCCCAACCAGGTGGTAGTATTGATCAACAATACGTCCAATGCCGCCTATCGCATTCAGTTGATTGGTGCAGTGACGGGTGACAATAATGTCTCTGTTCGTACTTCCGGTAATTACAGAAGCAGCCATGCAATTGAAGTAGCTCCGTTATCCGTAACACGCGTATCAGCTGAAGATGTGGGAGAATTATTTAATCCTAATAGTCTTGTGTTTTCAGGAGTAACACGCGAGCAAGCCATCCGACTGAACGGATTGCCGGAAGGGCTGTACCAGATTTGTGCGCGTGCCATTGACTTTACAACACGTGCACCATTGTCGGACGAAGAGCCACTGGGTTGCAGTAATCTTTTCACGGTAAGTAACCTGGAGCCACCAGTTATCATTAAACCATTTGCTGAAGAAGAGATAAGGGCAACGCTGCCCCAGAATTTAGTCTTCAGCTGGTCGATGCCTCCGGGTGCTCCGCCCACCACACAATACATTGTTCGCATTGCAGAAATGATTGATCCCAACCGAAATGCGTTTGACATCCTTCGCTCCTCCCGGCAACTATTTTACGAGACCACCATCATCGGTGCTCCTACCATGCTTTACGGTCCTGCCGAACCACCGCTGGTAGCAGGCAGAAAATACGCCATGATGATCACTGCTGTTGACCCGTTCAGCAATCTTGTTTTTCGCAACGGTGGACGAAGTGAAGTCGTTGCCTTTACGTATGGAGTAGCTCCCAAAGGCACTTCATCGGGTGTAAATGATGGAAAAGATATCATTCCTAGCCTGATCAATATTCCCCGTAATACCATTGCCGGAAAAATCAAGTGGTCATTCAAGGCTACGGAAGAGAAAGAAGGAATTCAACTGGGCACCTCTGTTTCACTTGCAGGTATTGAAAATAAATATGTGGTCGAAGCCATGCTTGATCCTACTGTGGGACCGGCTATGAATAGCATTGTGCAATCGTCTCTGAATGGCACTAAGGTAACCAACGCTTCTATCACCACTGCAGTGGCAGCGATGAACAAAAAGCCGGAGACCAGCATTGCCACTTCAGCACACACCGCAATCAGTGGAACACAGGCACCAGGCGTTGTTGTTTCAGGTGGTGGCAAAGTAACGGCTGTCACGGCTCCGCAGTTGGGACCCGCAATGGTAGGATCGGAACATTATGCCAGTCCTTCTTCGCTGGGCAATGACACCTATCCGCTGCAGCGCACATTGGTAAAAATTTATGCGGTAAAGAAAAACGGATCACAAAGTTTTCTTTCTTCAGCCACTACCGATGACGAGGGCAACTTTGCCGCATCGTACATCAGCACTGCTTTTTACAATCCCACACTGGGCGATCAGTTGAAAGTAACGATCAATCATCCTGATTTTATTCTTGAGAAAACGATTACCACACTCCCTGCTGCGGATTCAACCGGACGAAAAGATCTTGGCACGCTCACTGCCGGGGCACGCAGCTTTCGCTTCAAGCCCACTGTTATTGATGATGAAGGTAATGCCGTTACCGATGCGGTAATTGAAATCTATCGGGCGATTAATTATTATAATCAGAATCCTAACCATAAACATGAAGGCGCTACATATTTGAGATCTTCGGCAACTACTATTGTAAATGGCACACCTTGTGTAAAGATAGGACAGGTACGTTCCGGCAAAACAATGGCGCGTCTCTTTTATAGTGATGACTGGATGGATGAATATCAAATCAAAGTAGTGCATCCCCGGTTAAACACATTAAAGACTTCGTTGAAGGTAGCAGCCGGAGGTAGTGCGCGTGAAGAAATAATCACTATAGAAAAAGAATTCAAAACCACTGTACGCATGCCTTCGCTGAAAGGTAACGTATCTAAAAAACTACAACCGATCATTCCTGTTGCCGGAGCTATAGTTACATTACATATTAATAAAGATGCAGAACCTGGCCCTACTCCTTTGATTGGTGTAGAGTATATCGGCAGTCAGTTTCTGCAAGGAGCTACAGTCAACGGAGCGGCTAACTCAGCTATACAATCTGTTACGGGAGGAACGAATAACAATTCAATCCTAAAAAACACAGTCACACCAACTACATCTCCTTCCGCTAACAAACCTGCAGGTACATCATCGAACAATGGTCCGGCTGTACTGAATGGCAATTCAAACATCTATGCAGCTGTGCAAGCACCAACAGGCACTATCGCATCGAGTTTTGTTGGATCATTGGCTACCAGTGTAAGTGCAGCAAAACTATTGGGTGAAACGCGCTCCGCCACTGCAGACTCGGCAGGTAATTACACTTTCACCAATCTTCCGATCAGCGCAACTATCACAAAAATCTCGGTACGCATTCCCGGCTCTACCGAAGTATTTTATGATTCGGTCATGATCGATACTAAAGGAGTGGATATTATCAAAGACATACAACTTAGTATGACGGTATTCACGCTGGGCGGAATTATAAAAAATGAAGAGACGCAAGCCATTCCTTATCCGGTGTTACGCTGGGCATCGGGTGGCTCTACTTTTGAAGGCGATGCGCAGGGAAGATTTATAGCTACCAATACTGCTGGCAAAGACACCTTGATTGTAACCAAGATGGGATACGAAGTAAAGCGTGTACCTGTTACCTTAAATGCGCCATCAAAAAATGATTCGAAGAAAAAAGGAAACATTGCTATTGTAAATTCTCCACAGCAATGGGGACAAAGTGTGCAGGGCTTGAATTCGTACAACAGTGTTCCGCAAGGCACACCTGCATTCACGGCTGTTGGGTTAGGATTTCAGGCGCAGACCAATGTTTCACTCAACGCTATCCCAACAAATACTATTTCTTCCTCAGGAAACAAAAACAATACTACTCCTTCAGGCATAAAGCCGATTGGCAACAATGCCTCCATGGTGATGCAAAGTAGTTTTGAATTGGGTCCTTTGTACAATTCATTAATCACTCCCGATCAGCAACCCGCACCTGCTATTGATTTGGGAACGATCATACTTCGTAAACGCATTGGTCGACTGTTAGTAAAAGTAACCGGTGGAAATGAAACCACTGCTTTATCAAATGCAACCATCACTGTGATGGATACACCCAAAACAGGGAAGACGGATGCGAAAGGTTATTTCTTTACCGAAGTACCCGGTGGTGAAATACAGGTTCAGATAAAAGGACCCGATGGTGCGGAGTGGGTAACGGTGCAAAAGCAGGTAGAAACTTCCGACATCGATACAACACGATTGAATGTTACTTTGAAATCAGGTGTGCGTGTAAACGGAACTGTGCGTGCTGCCTCTCAACCCGTTGCCGATGCTCGTATCCGTGTAGACGGACTGGATTACATTGATGCATTAAGTAATGCCGAGGGGAAATATTCACTCGTTATTCCTCAGGGAGAATACACACTGAAAGTGACAAAGACCGAATACATCGGTGGACAAAAACAACAAACCTTTACCGGCACACAAGCCACAGTCGATCTTGAACTATCGCAGGCAGGGTTTGATATCAGCAAAATTCTTGGGTTCGAAGTGGAAGTTGAAAGCATGACTGGTTCCGGCAATTCACGAACACTCTCCGGTGCATTTGTTCATCTTCCATCCAATCCGTTGTTCAGCATTAAACCAGATACACGACTTCCATTTGATAACCTTAACGTGGACCTGGTGAACAACATTCCAGTTCCTAAAAATGGATTGGTTACGTTATCAGTGACCAGTCTTGAAGCAAAAGGATTTGAATACCTGCCGGTATTAATTAAAAACAATGATCAGGCACTGACTATTAAACAAGCAGGCGGCAATAACCAGGCGGGAGTATTAAGCGGTATCCCCGAGATCAATTACAAAAAATTTATCCCGATACCATTAGGTTATGTATTGCCTGACAATGCCAGACACATACTGTCCTTCAACAACGGAACGCCTGAGCTACCCATACTACAAACCGGTGATGCATTAGCAACTGTAGAAAGTATGTCGTTGTCTTCTACTTCAGCTGCTTCGGCAGAAGTATATGGTTTCACTGTTACGCTGGACTTACCTAATTGCAAAGTGTTGAAAGACGGGCTGTCATTGAAAGGAGAACTTAGTTTAGCTGGTGTTCCGCTCATGAACAATGTTAAGATGAATATTAAAGAACTGGTGATTGGGAAAGACGGAGGCATCAGCAAAGCCAGCATCGATGTTCCGGTTAATCAATCTCTCAACATGGCCGGATGGGGACTTGAATTGCAAACCCTCAACATCAATGAGAATGGATTAAAGCTATCCGGGAACATCAAAATAAAAATTCCTTCTTCCGCTCAGTCTACGATTGGCTTCTCTAATCTCGCGCTGAGCAAAACAGCTTTATATGGTGGTGAGTTTACATTGCCCGATCAGGGTATCGATGTATTCAACATTATTAAAATGAAACGTGGCCCAGTTCCACTTTCTTTCGGGCGTGTGGGTAACTCTTCGGTGTATTATGTAGGTGGCTCGGGCAAATTCAATCTTCCTAAACTCATCGACAAAACACTGATCGTTGATTTCTTTCAAATACAGACGGACGGAAAATTTGCCGCTACGGTTCAGGCTAACTTAAATGCTTCTTTGTTTGGTCTTGCCGATCTGACTATACACAGCATTGGATTCCGCACCATCAATGGTGTAGGTATAGATCTTAAGGGAGATTTTAATTTGAATGCCATTCCATTCTTTAAAGCTACGGCCGGTGGCATTCATTACGAAAGCAATGGATCGGTATCATTGGAAGAACTCGGTTTAGCATTTGACCTGGTGGGTGTAGCGAAGCTCGATGCACGTGTTCGTTTTGTTGACACACCGGAGCGCAAAGGATTTGAAGGAGAAGGCAACATTGGTATTAACTCCACTCCTTTCCAATTAGGTATGGGTTTCAAATACTACAAATTGCCTGCAGGAATTGAAGTGGGCGCTAAACTGAAAGTGGGTATCACTATACCAGTCGGTGCTATTACCTTATCTGAACTGGAAGGAGAATTTAATCTTAATACACAGGAAAAATCATGGATGGCACGCCTGTCTGCATCAGCAAGTATCGGTGGACTCAATGCAGTGATTGCGATCAAGCCACTGGCAATCACCGTGCGCAATGGGCCGATATTCCAAATCGATGCAGGACTTGCTGTGCTTGATCAGAAGATTGCAAGCGCAAAAGGATTGCTTGATTTCCCTAAGTCGTACTTCGGGCTCACCTTCGAGCAGAAGATGGATTTTCTTCCCAAGCTCTTCACTGTTAACTCCACAGGTGCATTCATTATTTCTACCGCACAAAATGATACCTACTGGATGATGGGCGTTCACACTGATGCAAGCATGCTTGGCGGATTAGTAAAAGGAAATGCAAACATCACTGCCGGCTGGGGATTATCTGTAAGCGCACATCCGGAGTTAAGCGATTACACCAACTTCATCGATCCTGCTTATCTCGACAACGGAAAACTGAAAGGTGTTCATGTTGCTACGTTTGCCGGAATCAATTTTGACTCTGGTAATGTGGGCATTGCCGGAGTAGCAACTGGAAGAATTTATTACAAGAACTTTTCGGATGTCAGTATCAACATGGGCTTTGGTAGCGGAAGATATGGCTTTCGTGTAGCCGCAGGTTGGGAAGCAGGCGGTGACATCCGCATCATGGATCACAGCATTGCCGGACTGGAAATCGGAATGACGGGAGAAGTGAAAGGCTTCTACGATTACAACACTTCTTACATCAGCCTGGAAGGTGGACTGAATGCAAAACTCGTTGCCTGGTTTGGCGGATGCACGAGTTCTTGCGCGACTAAAATATGCTGGGGCGGATGTTTCAATGCCTGCATCTTCGGTTGTGAACTTTGCCCTATTCCCGTTGGCGGAAAAATATGTGTGCATCCTGGAGTACATGCCGCTTACAATTCCGACAACGGCTTCAGTTTATCTGTTGATCTCTAACCTTGAATGATCATGCGAATTAAAATAATCATAGCGTTTCTTCTCATCACTTCGGTTTCAGGTTTTGCACAAACAGAGAAACCCTTCCCTGTGCGCTATTCATTGGAGAAAGGTGCTCATCTCTATTTTGCCAATCAGGCTTTATCACCTGAAACTCCGTATGAGAAAATTGCTGGTGTGCGCATTAGCAGAAGTACAGGGAAAAGTTTTAAAGAACTAGTCAAGTTAAGCAGGCCTTCTACCGTAGCAGCGTTCCGGCAAATCTGCGGAGAAGATACCTGGTCGCAGTTTCTGCTCATGAAAAAATTTGCTTCCGATGCGGATGCATGGAAATTCATTCTTGCACATCCTTCCATGGATGATTACGGAACACTTTCGTTTGATATGAAATTCAGGCAAGCGATGGGCAATGCGTTCCTTGATACGGAAGCAGCTAATCTTGCAGCAGGAAAAAAATGGACTTACAAAGTAGAGATACTGGATGCTGCTGGTACTGTTACTCAAACTTTAGAAGGAAGTATCAACGGAGGTGCACAGGTTTTTCGTTTTGATAAACCAAAGAAAGCCAGAGCCACTGTTTCCGACTCGTCTACGTTTGTTACCTGGTTTGTGAAATCAAGCACTCCTTTGCCTGGCATTATCATGGCCGATGTGTACCGGCAAGCAGGTGGTAGAGGGAATTATATAAAGCTTCCTAATTCTTTATTAGCTACATCGAAAAACGATTCCGTGTTGTTCTATATGAGTGATGAAGTGGTGCCTAACACATTGTATCGCTATTACATTCGCCCAACAGATGAAATGGGAAATGCAGCGCAACCTTCCGATACGGTTAACCTGTTGTCGTTTAATTTCAATCGCCTTCCCTCACTGGAAAGCGTAAAGGCAACAGATACATTGAATGCCATTGTTGTAAGCTGGAAACCATTGGGAGATCGTCCTGAATTAGTGGGAATAGAAATACAACGTTCGCGTGATGCGCGTGGCAATTATGTGATTCTTGATACCCTTGCGGTTTCAGAAAATTCGTACCTCGATACACGTGTGCTTCCTGCTATACCTTATTTCTATCGTCTCCGACCAGTGGCACTGAAGGGTATGGAGCGCGAGAATGGATACTCCGGATACGTTACCGCTTCATTAAAAAATACATTGAAGCATCCTGATCCTCCTTATGGATTGAAAGGCAACCTGATAAAAGGCAAGATTGTATTGAACTGGCAGGAAGTAAGTGATCCTGATTTATATGGTTACTTTGTTTATCGCAGCACTTCTCACAACGGCAGGTTTGATGTGATCTCACCCAGTTTAACTGCTACCACATTTACAGATACTTCTTCCGTTAGCGGACGAACACAATATGTGTATGCGGTGAAAGCAGTGAACAAAAACAGCCTGGAGAGTGAGTTCTCCGACATGATCACCATGCGACAGGCGGTGATGGAACTGCCTGCTACACCAGGAGGAGTTCAGGCATATGCCGATAATAAAAAAATAATTCTCAACTGGCCAGCAGTAACTAAGGCCGATCATGCCATTGCAGGATATAATGTATATCGCAGAGAGGCGCAGCCAAAAAATGAGTACGATCTGAAACAATCCGCTGCAGCGCAAGCGGTGAAATTAAAATTTGTATTGCTGAATAGTAACCTGATTATTCAACCGCATTATGAAGACACACAGGTAAGCTCAAATGTTAACTATGAATACGCAGTAGCGGCCGTTGATGTATTCGGAATGGAAGGAACGTATTCTCCATTCGCAAAGGTAATCGTGCCCGTGAGTACCCGATTGATCAGCACATGTACCATTCGAAGGGTAAGCACGGGTGTGGAGTTAGGTTGGGAAAAAGAGATGGCTGCGGGTGCTGACGCAGTCATTATCTATCGCAAGAAAGCCGGTGAATCGGGTTTCCAAAAACTCACTGCGGCAACGAAAGAAGCTGTAGCCTACATTGATAAGACAGCTGTTAAGAACACACTTTATATCTATTTGATCAGCGCAGAGAAAAACAATACTGCACTGGCCAAAAGTGAAGAGAAAAACATCCGCTATTAAACATTACCTGTTATGAAAGCAAATCCATCCCATTGGTTCTATCTCCTGCAAAAAAGATCAGTAAGAGTATTCTATCTGCTTTCTTTTATTGCCATCTATCTCTTGTTTTTTTCCTGCGCACAGGAAAATCCATTTGATGAAAACAATGGTCGCATCGCAATTGACAGCATCTCTCCTGCACAAGGAACAGTAGGAACACAGGTGCGGGTGTATGGAAAAGGATTCGCTGCCGATCCAGCAGCGAATATTGTTACCGTAAACGGAGTAATAGCAAAAGTACTTGATCCTGCAGGACTCAGTGCGTTGTTAATTGAAATACCAAGTGGAGCGAAGACTGGAAACGTAAAATTAAAAATAGGCACAACGGAAGTAACCGGCCCACAGTTTACGCTCATCAATCCTCCGGTGTATAAAGACATCAAGCCATCGAGTGGATTCGAGGGCACGATAGTTACACTGTTTGGCTCAGGTTTTAAGCAAGTGAAAAAAGTACTGTTCAACGGTGTTGCATCCATTATTCAATTACAGCAAGATGATCGCATTGAAGTGAAAGCACCGGCCAGCACTACGGGCATGATTACATTGGATTACGGATATGGACAACTGCCAACTGCAGTGTTTACCTATCTGCCTATTCCCCTTATCAGAAGCGCATCTGATGGTGGAAAGGGAATACAACTGGCGGCATCCTACATCAACCCCATTCAATCTGCATTGAGTGTGACTTACAATGGAACTGCAGCAACCATATTGAACATTACAGACGTCAGCGGCAACAATGCGAACTTACTTCCTGCTTATCCTGATCCAGCCATCAACAATCCTTTTGATATCGTACTTTCTTCCAATGGAATCAAAAGTTTACCTTATCGCTATACAATTAAACCGGAAGTAGATCGCGCCACCTATGCCATTGTTTCAAGAACCGAAACAACCATCACGTATGACATTACCCTTACCGGAAGGTATTTCAGCAACACAGCAGATAACAATAGCGCAAAGATTCGTTTCCTGTCCAGGACATATGCCGATGTAGCCAGTACACTTCAATCCTGGAGTGCTACCAAAGTGGTTACCCGAATTACAATATCCGTTAACTGGAGTATTGGGGGTGTTGCACCTTACCGTGATTATTTTGGGTCAGTAACAGTAAATGGTGTTGCTTCCAGCGAGGTAAAAATTCAATAGCGTAACAGGAAAGATCTGTATATTGAGTCGTGAAGACGAGTCTTTTATGTTATCTCTTTTTTGTATTGATGTGCCTGACGCATGGCCTTGCCGTTGCCCAGAAGACGGTTTATAATTTCGAAAGACTCTCTACCGAAAACGGGCTTCCGAGCAACGTCATTCATGACATCATTCAGGATCGCCAGGGATTTATCTGGTTAGGCACCGATAAGGGATTATGCCGTTACGATGGCTACCGGATGAAAGTATTTGTACATGATACAGATAATCCTCATTCCATCAGCAGCAATGCAGTGAAGCGCATTTATGAGGGACATGATGGAAAAATATGGATCGCTTCACTTCAAACCGGATTAAGTTGCTATGATCCCACTCTACCCGACCAGGAAGCATTCACCAACTATCGCAGCAATCTGAAAGACAGCAGTGGCTTATTAAACAATGAACTCTTTGCTGTTTACGAAGATCAGAAAGGTTTTATATGGGTAGCAGGATTGGATACCGATCTGCAACGCCTGGATCCTAAAACCGGATTGTTTGAAACCATTGCATTAGGAAAAAAAACTTCAGGACATAAAAGCTATTTCCGGTTTATGCCCGATAAAGAAAACAAATACCTGTGGCTCGGGTCACGTTACAATGGCTTCTTCCGCTTCGATCCCATCACGCGTGAAGCAAAGCAGTATAATTATGCTGACCTAACGCAGGGAAACGAAAACAGCATTGGGGCTTTCGCTTCTTCGAAAAACAAACTGTGGGTTTCGTACTACAACCTGGGCTTATGTATGCTCGACCTACAGGACAATACATTCACACCCGATGTATTTGGAATGGGGCCAAACAAAGATTTCTATGACAATACACTCTTCACGTTATGTTTTGATAATAATGACATGCTCTGGTCGGGGCATACTAAAAACGGAATTTACCTATACAATACAAAAAACAAGGAAGCTCAACGCATCGGGTGGAACGAACTAACGCCTGCGGATACGCTGCCTGCGCATGTCGAAGTAATATTCTTTGACAAAAGTAACATTGGCTGGCTGGGCACATCAGGCAAAGGTCTTCTTAAATATGATCCGTACCTGAACCTGTTTAATCAGTTCAATTCATTTAGTGCAAAAGAAGATTATGGAAATGTAGTGCACCTGGTGGAAGACAAAGAATACCTTTGGTTTCATACCCTGAAGGGAATTGGTAAATACAACACAGCTTCACGAAAAACGGAATTCTTCATTGAATATAAAAAGTATAGCCTCAATGTAGGAGAAATCAACCTGGCTAATGAGGTGATGTATATCTCCGGCACGAACAAAGGAGTCTGGTATGTGGATGACAAAGAAAGAAAACTGAAACAATTAGCATACGCGGCCGATAGTAAGGCACAGGCTCCGTTAGACATCAACACTATTCTGGCTGAAAATAAAAATGAGGATTCTGTTTTATGGATTGGCTCATGGAACGGAGGCTTATATCGTTATGATAACAAAACCAAAGCGCTACAAAGATTCACTTCCAAAGATGGATTGCCTGACAACAAGGTGATTCAGCTTGGTCGGGATCCAAGAGGATATCTTTGGATTGCCACACAAGGTCACGGAGTAGCTCTTATTCGCGATCAGCAGAAAATGAATTTTGAAACATTCATCAACAGTCCACAAGATCAGGCTTCGTTACCAAGCAACACGATTCTCTGCTTTTACACCGATAGCAAAAACAGGTTCTGGATGGGCACTAGCATGGGAGGATTGGTAGAAGTAGTGGAAGACAAAGACAGGATTAACTTCCGTTATTATCGCGATGATAAAAAACTAGCCTACCAGGGAGTGCGCGCCATTGCAGAAGACAAAAGCGGTGATCTGATTATGTACACCGATGATGGTATCGCTGTGTTCAATCCCGCTAATGGCCGGATAAATCATTATACCGAAAAAGCATCTCTTCATCCATTAGCCTTTCCTATCAGTACCGTGACTTCTAACAGTCGGCATGAAGTTTTGATGGGCACTCACAATGGTTTTTTAAGTAGTAATAAAGTACATCGTCAGCCTGCTGAAGTTGCGCAGGCAGCCATTACCGGCTTCAAACTCTTCGACAAAGATTATTCGTTCTTATTATATCAAAAACAAAAAAACAAACAGGAAGAGATTACGCTGTCTTATGATCAGAATTTCTTTACGATTGAATTCACCGTACCTCATTACTCCGAAACAAAAAACATTCGCTTTGCTTATCAACTGATAGGCATAGATAAAACATGGCGTTATGCAAGCAGCGATCCATCCACCACTTATACCGATGTGAAAGGAGGCGATTATATCTTCCAGGTGAAAGCCGCCAACAGTCAGGGTGTCTGGAACGACACTCCTACTCTTTTAAAAATCACCATCACTCCTCCGTTCTGGGCAACGCTATGGTTCAGAGCAGCGGTTATTTTTTTAGTTTGCATTACCATTTATCTCATCCATTTGTATCGCATGCGTCAGCTGCTGATCATTCACCAGATACGCGAAAGTATCTCGAAAGATTTGCATGATGATGTGGGCGCTACATTGAGCAGCATACGCATACTCAGTGAAGTGGCACACAAGAAACTGAAAGAAAGTCAACTGGAATATTCCAGGCAGTTAATGGCAAAAGTTTCAGAGCAGGCGGCTGAGATGGGTGATAACATGAGTGATATTATATGGACCTTCAATCCGTATAATGATCACCTCGAAAAAATGATTCAGCGTTTGCAACTACAGTTTCATGATCTGTGCGAAGCAAAAGGAATTGTTTTCCGCACCTCTATAAACAGTGCCGCTACGTCCATATCACTCAGCCTGGATGTACGCAAAAACATTTATCTCATCTGTAAAGAAGCGATCAACAACTCCATCAAATACGCTGAAGGGAATTGTATTGAAGTGATAGTGAGTGGTAATGTGAAGCAACTGAGAATCAGTATTCAGGATAATGGAAAAGGCTTTATTGTTCCTGCTGAAAGTACCGGCAATGGCATACGCAATATGACCATGCGTGCCTCAGAGATCAAAGCAGATTTCGTTATTGAATCGGCAGCGGAGAAAGGGACGCATGTAAAAATAAATTTTAACCCCATGAAGAATGGCCACACGTATTTCGATTTATGATGATAATGCCCGTATTCTTGAGGCGTTGGAAATATTATTAAAAACACATCCTCACTTTGACCTGGTAGGTGCTTACCGCAATACCTCCGGCTTACTGGAGAGTATTGATAAAGCAAAACCCGATATTATATTGATGGATATCAACATCCCCCCTATCGATGGCATTGAAGCGACCCGGATGATCAGCAAAAAATTTCCGGATGTGAAAGTGGTTATCCAAACCATCTTTGATGAAGATGAAAAAGTATTTGCTGCCCTGTGCGCCGGGGCTGCCGGATATATTCTCAAGAATACACCTTCTGAAAAAATCATTACTTCCATTGAAGAAATTCTGCAGGGAGGTGCACCCATATCACCCACTATTGCACACAAAGTACTGCATCTCTTTAAAGTGCACATCACGCCCGATACAGCTGCTTCAGAAAATTATGAGCTGAGTGCAAGGGAAAAAGAAGTACTGAAAGGATTAGTTGACGGGCTGAGTTATAAAATGATTGCCGAGAAGTGCGAAGTGTCTTTTGAAACCATCAAATCACACATCAAAAATATTTACCACAAACTGAAAGTCGCTTCCATGACGGAAGCCGTAGTGAAAGCCATACGGGAAAAAATTGTTTAATGATGAACTACGGTATCTGCAAGTTCAAATTCTTCCAGCCACTTCAGTGCATCCGCCTGCTTATTAAAAAGTTYTGTCGTGATGGGAAACTTGTTTACTGCGCTTAAGATGAGATTGATATAATATAATTTAAAGGCATTTCCGTTAGTTACAATAGCCGCTCTTTTAAGTCCTGCTTCAACTGCTGCAGGCATCATCTCCTTCTCAAACCATTTACGGCTATCCGGGTTGATGATACCCTGAAGTGATATATCAGAAAGCATCGTAGTCACTTTCTCCTGCCTTCCAAATTCAATCATCTTAATAAACGGCATCTTGTATTCCTCCCTGGAAGGGCTTCCATCCCAAACCAAAACCAGCAAGTGCTTACCGGGATAATGAGTCACCGTAGCATAGGGTGCTTTGAAAATAACCGGATTCATACAAATAAGTTATAAAAAATAATTATCTGCAAAAAGCCCTGAGTCAGTTTATACTATGATTTTTCTGATCAGATCTTCAGTGAGCGGCTTGGGTACAAATCCTGTAGCGCCAAGCGACATGGCTTCCTGTTCATCTTTAAAGTCATTGGATGAGCTCATCACAAAAATGCGGGCCGATTGATCACCAAAATTTAACTTACGAAACTCCCTGAGAAATTCGAAGCCTCCCATCACCGGCATCTGCAGATCCAGGATAATAACATCCGGGATCTTGCTGTTTAAACGATAGTTTTCGCTTAGCCACTGCAATGCTTTCTTACCATCTTCAGCGGTGGCCACCTGCTGCTCCTTGTCCACGATTTCAATAATCCGCTTTGCTATAAAAGTGGATAACATCTCATCCTCCACCAATAAAATACTCTTACCCATGTTCCGGTTATGTCAATGAGTTTTCAATATAGACAATCGGCAATAATCTCCACAGATTTGCTTAAAGATGTTAGCATTTCATCCGGTCAGACATGGTGAATATCTTTAAAACCATAAAAAAAGCCAGATTACTCACCTGGCTTTCCTTCTCTACCCTGCAAAAGATTGATTTATTTCTTAAGCGTAAACTGCTGAATGCCTGCCTGAAGTTCAGCCGCTACAGCCGATAGCTCGTCACCCGCCCTCGCAATATCTGCCATTCCTCCACTCATCTGCTGGCTCGAACTGGCAACTTGCTGTGTTCCGGCTGCTGTTTCTTCTGAGACCACCACAATATGCTCAATGTTTTTCACTACACTGCCGATCGCCTCTTTTTGACTTACCGTAGCTAACTGAATTTCTTTCGATGCACTAAATGTCTCTTCGGTTGATTTCGATATTTCCTGAAAGATAGCTTCTGCTTCACTACTCGATTTACTTCCCTGCTTCACACTGGACTCCATGATTTCTATCGCACGACTGGCCGCTTGTGTATCCTTCTTCACATCATCGATGATCTTCTCAATTTCCACAGCTGACTTGCGCGAGTCCTCTGCCAGCTTACGAATCTCTTCAGCAACTACTGCGAAACCTCTGCCTGAATCGCCAGCACGTGCTGCTTCAATCGCCGCATTCAGCGCCAGTAGATTTGTCTGACTGGCAATATTTGTAATGACATTGAGCGTACGACCAATTTCCTGTGTTCGCCTTGTCAATACACTGATGGATTGTGAAGTGTCACCGGCAGCATCTTTTATACCGTCCATATTATTCACTAATACTTTCACGGTTTTCATTCCAAGTTTAGCGCTTTCCAATCCCTTACCTGCAGCTTTATTAATCACATCGGCCTTCTTGTCCATATCATTGGATGAACTCATCACGTGATTGATCAATCGCGAAGATTCATCGGTGCGCGAAGCCTGGTCTTGTGCTCCCTGCGCCATTTGCGAAATAGCAGCGGCTACCTCAATGGTACTTCGTTTCATTTCATCCGCTTTTTTTTGCAGCAGATCAGAAGACTTTGCTACTACATCTGAACCCTGACTGATATTGCTCAATACCGAGTTCAGCGTGTGCAATGATTTATTTATTTCGGCAGTCAGCCCGTTGTTATCTACCGTTGTATCGCAGCGTAAACTAAGGTCGCCTTTCGCCATCGCTTTGATCACGCGGATTACTTCCGTCATGTCCAGCGCATACTTCACTACTTTATACGGGTTTCCATCTATGTCTTTGATGGGATTGTAGGAAGCCTGGATAAAAATTTCTTCTCCTTTTTTATTGATACGCGTGTAGGTGCCAACAAAAAACTCGCCTCGGTTCAGCGTCTCCCAAAACTCTTTATACTCTTTGCTCTTTGCTTCCTCAGCAGAAACAAACTGGCGATGATGTTTACCCTTTATTTCGCTAAGCGAATTATAACCCAGTGTTTTCACAAAGTTGTCATTGGCAAAAAGTATGTTACCCTTCATATCAAATTCCACCACGGCATTCGATCTGCCAATGGCTTCCAGCTGTCCCTGGTAATCGCTGTTCCTTATTTTCTGTGCAGTGATATCGGTAGCAAACTTGACTACTTTAAATGGTTTGCCATTCAAATCAAGAATCGGGTTGTACGAAGCCTGAATCCATACTTCTCTTCCTCCTTTGGCGAGTCGTTTAAATTCACCGGACACATATTCGCCACGGCCTAGCTTTGCCCAGAACTCTTTATATTCTTCCGATCGTTCGTAAATGGCATCTACAAACATGCTGTGATGCTGACCTTGAATTTCCTTGAATGAATAACCCATGGTTTTCAGGAAATTATCATTGGCGATAGCAACGGTGCCATCCATATTGAATTCAATCACTGCCTGTGATTTTCCAATGGCATCTATCTGTCCCTGAAAATCAATGTTCTTATTTTTCTGAGCCGTAATGTCGGTAGCAAACTTAACCACCTTGAATGGTTTTCCATTTAAATCCAGTATAGGATTATAGGAAGCCTGTATCCATACTTCTCTTCCACCTTTACCAAATCGTTTAAATTCAGCAGACACATATTCGCCTCTGTTCAGCTTATCCCAAAAGGCGCGATAGTCATACGAGTGACCATACTCCTGATCCACAAACATACGGTGATGCCGCCCTTTCACTTCATTCAATGAATAACCCATGGATTGAAGAAAGTTATCATTCGCATGAACAATCGTTCCGTCCATATTAAACTCAATTACCGCCTGTGATTTACCAATGGCTTCAATCTGTCCCTGAAAATCAATAGTTGTCCGCTTCTGATGCGTGATGTCGGTGGCAAATTTTACCACTTTGAAAGGTTTACCTGCAGGATCAAGTATGGGATTATAGATGGCCTGTATCCACACATCCGAACCGTTTTTATGTATGCGCTTAAATTCTTGCGAGATGTATTCGCCCTGGTTCAGTTTGTTCCAGAATTCTTTGTAAGACGTACTTTTCGCATAGGCAGCATCAACGAATATGCGGTGATGAATACCTTCCAATTCGGAAAGCGAATAGCCCATCGTATTCAGAAAATTCTCATTGGCTGTGATGATAGTACCGTCCATGTTAAATTCAATCACAGCCTGTGATTTATGAATGGCTGCAAGCTGCCCCTGCAGATCAGCCATCTTCAAACTGGCAGCTTCATTGTCAGCAGCTTTTGAGTCGATTGCTCCACCGTTAGCAGCATTCGCTTTTTCCTGGTATAAATTCTTTTTCATCACCGAATTTTTATTTCTGTTTTAAACAAAACATATCATTGCTAAACGCAATAATCACGTCATTTACTCACAACATGCGGCTTGATTCTCTTTGTTAAATGAGATAATGCATCGCCCTGTAGCGACACAAAAAAACAATGCGGCAAATGATTGAACCCTGCCGATTAACAAAAGCCGGGGTTAGCAGCACGGATACAAAATAACGGATTGCAGAAAAGATTTTAAATCAGCGGATAAGTGTATTTATTAATACTTTATTCTACTGAATACAGGTAAGTAAAAACACTTACCTAAAGAATGGATAAATCAGAAAATCACGAAAAAAATCAGCATTTCTAATTTGAAGGGACTATGCTCTTTTGAAATGAATTTCCTCGAGCGTTTGTTCGGAAATAGGTTTGGTGATAAACTTGATAACATTGTCTATGCGAAGGATATGTTCAATGTCCGGTTTGTTATCTGAGCTTGATAAAATAATGATCTTGCAATTGTTTTTAGTATGATGATCCAGTTTTTCAAACTCCATCAAAAAATCAAATCCGTTATAGAGAGGCATGTTTAAATCAAGGAAAATTAATTCCGGGATCCTGTCACGGTTGGTTTGATTTTCTCTCAAATACATTAAGGCCTCTCTTACTGTACTCTTCACTACAATGTCATTTGAAAAACCGGTGATACTGATGATCCGGCCAGCTATAAAATTGTCCGTCATGTCATCGTCTACCAGCATGACCAGTCTACAAACTTGATTCATTTTGATTTTGTCTAGGTTCAATTGCAGGTTGCAACATCTTTTCGTCCAGAGCAACCAAACTAAAACGGTGCCAGAGCTCAGAGGCCTGTTAATCTATCCATTTCGGGCTTTTACGACATAACCACTGCTGATTTTCTTTCTCATCGCTTCTTGTATTTTGTCGCATTTGCCCCTCCAATTGTTCGCAATGGCACATCCTTTTGGTTTTTAATCGATACTAACTTTGAATGTACAAAAAATGAAAAAAATAGTTAAACACAACTCGTATGAAAAAGCTCATATATAAAATAAACATCCATGCACCACGCGAGAAAGTATGGGACATGATGCTTCAGCCGGACACTTATAAAGAATGGTCCGGTGCGGCCTGGCCTGGTTCGTTCTACGATGGCGAATGGAAAGAAGGTACCGACATCCGTTTCATAGGGCTTGATGGCAGCGGTACATTAGCTTCATTACTTGAAATAAAAAAATATCAATACCTCTTCGCTAAGCATACTGCTCTTCTTCTTCCCGGTGGAATAGAAGACCGTGAAAGCAAAGCAGCGAAAGGCTGGATAGGCATGACCGAAAGCTACACGTTCACTGAAAAAGACGGAAGTACCGAATTGCTCATTAACATGGAGGCGTATCCGGAATGGGAGGAAATGTTGAATGACTGGAATACTGGCCTGCAGAAATTAAAAGAGATTTGCGAGCGGTAAAGACCCTTACGCTTCGACGCTGTGTGAAAAAACCTGAACCTCCATCTGTTGAGGTTCAGTGGCACACACGCACCCACTATATGCCGGAATGAGCAAAGGATAAAAGTATCCGATTTTATTACGATCACCGACATAGCCTGTCTGATCATGGATTCGGATTTGATTTAAGGGCATTTGCAAACCTTCGCCGTAAGCTTTAGATAAACTCTCTTTTTTCGTCCAGAGATCGAAGAAAGTATTTTGCGGATGAGTCGATTGACTTAATGTATTCCATTGCTCGTTATCGAAGCATTCTTTGTAAGCTTCCCATTCGATAGATCTTATCTCTTCGATATCCACTCCTACCTTACCCTGATTAGTGATGGCAGCAACCATTTTATTACCTGAGTGAGAAATATTAAAATCAACGGATGCGATTGGAAGCTCCCATTTTCCATATTTGCCTTTACGAAGTGTGTGGAGTTGTTTAGCATCTATTCCCTGATCCAGCAACAGTCGCTGGCACATCATGTATCCGATACCACTCAGGAGTTTGTTTTTAACCAGGACATGATCTGCAAGAACAAAACTCTCATGCAAATGACTGCGAATAAAGGATGCTATATCTATGCCCGTATTCTCTATAACAGATAAATCTGCTATCAGCACTTTAATCATGATGCACAGGACTACCAGGGATCATTCATTATGATTTAGGACAGACGAGATTGCAGGATACGAAGCACCAGGGTAAAGTGTATATAAAAAAGAAGGTGTTAATTGATAACACCTTCTTTAGTTGAAAAATAATTAAGCACTCTGCTCAATCACCCATTGTTTGGCTGAAGGAAACGAATTGAATGACTTCACAATATCAGAAGACGGCATTGCCTTCTTAGCAGACAGTTCTGCAAATATATTGGAAGAGAAAACCCACGAGAAGTGTTTCAATCCTGCCTCTTCCATTTTAGGAAACCATACGGTGGCCACCCATTCGGTAGCACTTTGCCACGGGCCGGTTACTTTTGTGTTGTCATTTAAAACCTTAGTACAACTTTTTTTAATCAGTTGCACTAACATAATCTCGCAACCTTTTTTCACTGATTCTTCGGTTTGAAATCCCAGCCAGTTAGCATATAAATACTTACCTTCTGGCTCATACGAGATCTCAATGTACTTTTCTTTCACTAACATTTCTGTTTGCATTGTTTTTTGTTTTTTGTGGCTTTACTTATTTTTTAAAGGGTATAAGTTCTTTTTAGGTTTAAGGCGCTTATGCAATACGCTGCCATACTAATGTAAATTGCAGGCCTCCGTTGGCAGTCTGCATCAATGGTGTGCGTAACGTAAGCTTATCGTCTTTTATACTTCCATAGCGGATTTGTTTGGATCCTATCCAATTAGGAAACAACGACCCCTCTACCACATGCACAATCTCCCCCGGAGTGGGCTCATCATATTTTCCATAATAGGCTACATAAGTCTGAAAGGCATCAACGCGTTCGCTATCTGTTCCATCACGCATGGCCTGCGTTTGAAATAAGGAGCGTTCGCGCTGCATGAGTTGTGCATTCATATTTCCCGAAGTATCGTACATCAGTATGCCGGTAGGATTTTTACCGAAGTAATCGATAGTATCTCCAGCTTCATTTTGATACACCCAGGATAGCAATCTCCATGCGCCTACGATCCGGTTTTTCAATGGCTCATCACTTATCATATCGCTGCTTCAGTATTTTCCAATACTCATCCATGGACGAAGTGAATCATCCTTAAAAAGGTTAATAAAATTTTAAATTATTTTACTTGAATTAAACTTTCACACATACACTTAACGTTGTATGAAATTACAACTTTAATCAAAGCATCGCCATCTTTCCTTGATTTTTTTTAATAATTTTTTCTTTGATGATCGAGGTCATAAATACCACATCATTTTCCAGGAAACCATGTCCGCCCGGACGTGAAATAAACCGGAATGACTCAGACGTCTCCGCCTCCCATGATGCTACATCCTTCTCAAGTATTCTCAAATCTTCTTTTCCATGCAACGCAATAATGGGCGTTTGCAATTTTTCTTCGTTGTGATACTGATAACTGTTCAGCAGCTTAAGGTCAGCACGCAAACGCGTGATCAGCAGGTGCCTCATTTCATCATCCCCTATCCGCCCTTTGTCAACATGCGGAAATATGCCGGAGAGTTCGTCTTCATTAAGATCATAAGGTATTTCCATTCTATTATATACGCCTGGAGCGGGAGCAGAGGAAACGAATAAGCCATACGGCATTGGCATATCTCTTTTACGAAGAGCGCGGACTACTTCAAAAGAAAGTAATGCACCCATACTATGACCTGCCATGATGTAAGGCTTGTCCAGCAGCGGAATCATGGCTGGCAAAAGCTGGTCAACGATTTGTTCAAATGAGGTGCAGGGCTTCTCTTCCTGTCGCTTGCCACGGCCGGGTAGCTCAATGGCAATGATTTCGCAAGAATGATCCATACGATTGCTCCATTCATGAAAAAGAGCGGCACTTCCACCTGCATCATGAAAGCAGAATATCCTTGTAGCTGCTTTGGGTTGTGGTTCAGTAATAACAAACCAGTCCGATGCAGGTGTGGTCTTCTTTTCCAGTTCATGGATTTGTTTCTCCAATCCAGTCGATTTAGCGAATCGTTTCTCTTCCTGTCTGTCTTCGGTGAGTTTGTTCCAAAGGAATAAAGCATATTCTCTTATGGTCGGATAGGACCAGAACCAGGCAACTGAAAGTTTGATGGCACAATTTGTTTCCAGCGCATTGCGTAATTGTACTGCCATGAGTGAATCCACACCTAAACTTTTAAATGCCATGGTAGGTTTGATTCGCTGAGGCGTTGATTTAATTATTCTTGCCACGTGCTGAATAATCATCTGCTCAATGGCCACTTCACTTTGTGCTTCTGCGGCCAGGAAAGAAGAACTGTCTTTGGTGACACGACTACTTTTTACCTTAGGGCGGCTATGGGCTGTGCCTTCCAGTCCTTTAATGCTGATGACTTCGGTATTGTCATAATTGGCTATCGTAATGTCAACACTGAAGTGCCATGTATTATTTTGATCCTTCTGCTTTTTCAACACCTGGAAAACAAGAAGACCCCGCAGTTCGCGGTCATGATTCAGCTGTCCGATGGGTGCGAGCTGTTTGATCGTTTGAAACGTGAAATCAAAGCAATGACCTTCTTCGAGCAAGTGCGTAAGCTGCACAAACACTGGCTGGAAAAAGCTGTTCAATAATGCGGGATGAATTTTATACTTCGAAGAATCCTGGGTTAATGCAGCATCTGTCTTAATAGAGAACAACACGTTGGCAAAAGGATGAATGCCCGTTTTATCCAACCCCGTCAGTTGCTGAAAATGTTTGCCATAATTCTGGCCGATAGAGCGAAGCAGATTATAATAGCTTCCCCCTTCAGTATAGGCAGGAGCATGATATTCAATTTTTTCAAAAACCTGTTGTGAGGTAGCGGCTGTAATTGCGCTGACAATAACACCTTCCGCCAGTTGTATCCACTTGCTATCCTGCTTGCTGAAAATAAAGACTTTCCCTGTCTGATCTTCCGACCAGTTCAGCTTTACCTGAATTGGAACAATCGTTTTTTCTGTTAGTGTCAGGTACTTGTTGAATTGTAAATCCTCGACCCGGAACGGCACCTCTCCTTTAAAGAGTTCGCTCATGGCTTCAAGTATCAGCTCTATGTGGCAGGATACAGGAAGCTCCACCTGCTCATGAATCACATGATCACGCAAATACGGAAACTTGCTCAGGCTGATTGATGACTCCCAGTAATAGGTCTCCGCAGTGTGAGCCAGGCTGATCGGATCACCTAACAGCGGAAAGGATGCAGAAGTTGGTTTTACATTTTGCAGTTCAGCAGAAAGATCTTCAATATCAAAACCTTCACGTTGAAACGGATAAGATGGAAGCTGTACTTTAGGAATATCAGAAGTAGCCATTAATGAATGCCATGATATAGCAAAGCCCTTGTTATAAAATTCCGACAGGTTCTTTATCATCTCTTCCATCTCCGGCTTGTCGCGATACAGCGATGCGAGTGTTGTCACTTTCTTTTTATGGAAATCTGCGCATTCGTTTACTGCATTTACCAATACCGGGTGTGGATTGGCTTCGATGAAGATGGTTGGAGTAGCCGAATCCATTAGCTGTTCAACTACAGCAGCAAATTGCACCATGCCTCTTAAGTTGCCCACCCAATAGTCAGCGCCCATATCCGTACCGTCCATTACTTTGTTCAGTACTGTAGAAACAAATGGAACCAGCGCTTTTTGAGGAATGACCGACTGTAGTTCCGTGCGTAACAATTCTTTCAGCGGATCCATCTGTGGACTATGTGAAGCTACGTCAACTTTCACCAGGCGGCAGAATAAGCCTTTACTTTCAAGGTCCGCCAACACTTCATTGATGGAATCTTTATCACCTGCAAGCACAGTTGATTTAGGACTGTTGTTAACCGCTACCGAAAGCTTGCCTGGATAAGCAGCTGCTACCTTTGCTGCCTCTTCCCTATTGAGCTCCGTTACTGCCATAGCTCCGCCTTTTCCACTCACCGTTTTCATCAGGCGGCTTCGTGTGCAAATGATTCGTGCGGCATCATCCAGTGTGAGCACTCCTGCAATGTGTGCAGCGGCTACCTCACCCATGCTGTGACCGACAACTGCCTGCGGCACTATACCCCATGCTTTCCAAAGTTGGGCGAGTGCAATCTGCATAGCAAAAATAGCAGGCTGTATCACATCAATCTCTTTAAGACGGCTTGTGGCCTCTGTCGCATTGAGCTGTTCCAGTAAAGACCAATTTGTATATTTTCGGAAGGCAGCATCACTTGCTTCTATGCTGGCTTTGAAAACGACTTCCTGTTCTAATAGTTGTCGGCCCATGCCCAGCCATTGTCCTCCTTGTCCGGGAAATACAAATACGATTTTAGGATTTACTTCCACGGGATTACCTGGCACCACTTCCGATTCATCACCAATAAACTGCTGCAGGCTATGAAGTAGCTCATTGCGGTCGTTGCCTGTAAACAATTGCCGGTGATCAAACTCTGGCTTACATAATGCCGTCGCCACACATATATCTAAGGCAGTCACATCATCAGCTGCTTCCAGTTGTTTTGCATACGCTTTGGCATATGCTTTCAATGCGGATGTTGATTTGGCGGATAGTGGTAAAAAGTACCTTGCTCCCACTACAGTTGCCTTTTCCTTCGTGCGGTATTCTTCCAATACTGCATGCGCATTAGTGCCACCCCATCCAAATGAATTCACTCCTGCCTTGAATGTTTCACCGTTGTGTACCGGCCATTTGCTTAATTCTGTTTGCACCTCCAGCTTTAGCTCTTCAAAGGGAATAGCTGCATTCGGTTTTTTAAAGTTCAGGTTGGGAGGTAATTCCCTGTGCTGCATAGCCAGTACCACTTTTATCAAACCTGCTATGCCGGCTGTTGCTTCCGTGTGACCAATGTTTGTTTTCACAGATCCAACGCGCAGCTTTGTGTCGGTGCGTCCTTCTCTGAAAAACTCACCTAATGCAATGGCTTCGTTAGGATCGCCCAGTTTTGTACCGGTCCCATGTGCTTCAATAAAATGGACTTCAGCCGGTGCAATACCTGCCTCACGATACACTTTCTTTAGCAGTGATTTTTGTCCTGATGTACTTGTAGCCGGAAGCGTGTCATTAAAGCCATTGTTATTTACAGCAGTACCGCGAATGACGGCATAGATCTTATCTCCGTCACGCTCCGCATCGGAGAGGCGTTTCAAAAGTAAAACTCCTCCGCCCTCGCCGCGCACAAACCCATCTGCGTCACTATCAAAGGGACTGCACTTACCTTTTCCCGATAGTCCTCCGAACTGTGTAAGGTGGACATATTTATCAGGATCGAGAAGGTGGTTAATGCCTCCAACCAGCGACATTTCAGTTTCGTTGCTCAAAAGACTTTGGCAGGCCAGGTGCAAAGCGACCAGTGATGCTGAGCAACCTGTGTCAGTCACCAGGCTGGGACCTGTGAATCCCATTGAAAAAGAAACCCGGTTAGCCACTACGTTGGACGACATACCCACTGCTGAATGAGAAGTAGTGCGCGCATTCTTTACTCTGCGATAGTGTTCGTAATCTGCCCAGATATTACCTACATAAACGCCTACGTTGCTTCCTTTTACTTTGCGGAAAGGGACACTTGAGTTTTCAATTGCTTCCCATGAGAGCTCCAGCATCAGTTTTTGCGAAGGGCTCATCTCACTTGCTTCAGCTGGTGAGATATTAAAGAACAGGGGATCAAAATCATGGATGCCTTTCAATAAAGAGGCGTGGCGCTGATTGGTCTTGTTTTCAACACCGGAGTCCGAATCATAATAGAGATTTACATCCCAACGGTCGCGGGGTATTTCAGTAATCGTGTCTTTACCTTCTTTAAGTAACTTCCAGAATTCATCTAATGATAATGCATTGGGGAAGCGACAGGACATGCCAATGATGGCGATTGATTCTTTTAAGGATGATGTGGGCATACGGCTGGATATGTTGAGGTATACCAAATATATTTATCCTTCACACCGACTATATTTTAATATCTGGTAAAAGCTTACTAAAAAATGAGAAGCAGAAGTAAAGATTCTAAAATCGATTGCGGTAGTTCATTAATTCAACTTAACTCCGATATATACCATTCATCGGAAAAGGAAGTGTGAACAGGTATAGTCATCCAATCAAATGAATACGTATTCGTGTATTTATTATGACAATCTTACATTAAAGATCATAAATACTCATTCAAATTTCTAAGAGGAGATGCGCTCTTTAATAAATTTTATTACCTCTTTATAAAAGTTACAATAAATATATTTCACATATGGGTTACCTG
>NNBV01002587.1_pt1 | contig 27817 bp, 15 predicted proteins | sample 1173771 | NCBI WGS metagenome assembly NNBV01 (sample SAMN07173938, study PRJNA388173) | plant metagenome | isolation source: symbiotic tissue sample KVS11 | place: Norway: Troms, Kvaloya island | reverse complement strand
GTATACAACAGCTACCCCACTAACCCCTACCTGTATAATCCGGCCGAATCAGCAAGTGAATATGCTACGCTATTCATTAATCACCGCCAGCAATGGACGGGCATTGAAGGATCTCCCCAGCTATCGACTATCAACTTCAGCACTTTACTGGATCAGACACGCACAGGGCTTGGCGTAAAAATATCATCGTACAAAAGAGGTTTACTTACCACTACCGATGCTCAGGCTACGTTCGCTTATGGCATTCCGGTTGGCAAAAATGATGCATTCTATTTTGGATTATCGGGAGGGCTCACCTCCAACTCCATTGACCAAAGTAAAATCACTGACCCCAGCGACCCGGCTATTGCCAACTATCTCAACAACAATATACAACCCGCTGCCAGTGCGGGCTTCGTTTATAAATCAGCGTCAGGTATCAACCTGGGAGTTGTACTTCCTCAGTTTATCTCTCAGGCTCCTCTCACCGATCAGTTATCAGCAGCCCCTTCGGTGAGTCCGTTCGATCAGATTTTATTCAGCGTTTACTATAAGAAAAAAACAGAGTCGCGCTTTGTAAGCCGCACCGTGAAAGGTATGCGCACAAGGGCAAAGGCTGCTGCAGGCTATGCTCCTCTTGAGTTTTACGCCACCTACAAACTCTCTACCTATCAAAACAGCCAGTTCGAAGTATTGGCAAAGGTAAATCTAAGTCCCAACTTCTGGCTGGGTGCTGGTTACAGGCAGCAATACGGGTTTACAGCCAGCACTGGTTTCAGCATTAAGAAATTTTTGTTGAGCTATTCTTTCGAACCGGGTAGTCAGCCTGAGAGTGGATTCTCTTCAGGCACACACGAGATACAACTTGGTCTGCGCTTTGGTGATGAAAAGCGATTGAAGCGAAAAGCTCCTGTACTTCGCTCTGCATTGAAAACAGCTGCGACCCAGCAGCATGGTACACGCTTACAGCATTCTGTTTCAGACCCTGAAAAAGAAGAAGCTGCTGATCAGCAAAATAAAGATGCAAAGAAGAAATTCCTGGTGGTGATCAAAGTGTTTACTGACTTTAACCAGGCAGAACAGTTCAAGAAGAAACTGATTGAACAGAAGTTCAATGCGGAGATCTATTACTACCCTACCGACAGAAAGTATTATGTGCACGTACTGCAAACGCTGAAATCGCAGGAAGCAAACGAAGAGGTTAGAAATCTGAAATCATATACAAAGCTCAAGGAAGCCAAAGTAGTTATCGTACAGGAAAAATAAGGGTGGTTACAAATGAATTGGCAAAACCGATTTACCAGCAAATGAAATTGATTTTTAAAATTGTTGTTTTTATTGCATTGGCCGCCCTGGGTGTTTCAAATTTGAAAGCTCAGGCCCCGGTTATTCTTTCTGTACACAAACATATCAATGCTGCAGGAGGAAAAGTGACACTTATCGGTTCTAATTTCGGAACAGATGCCACTAAACTGGTCGTGCACTTTGGAGGAGCTAAGGCACCGATTATATCCGTCACCAACCAGATCCTTGAAACAACTGTTCCTGCGGGAGCCACTTTTGAAAACATTAGCGTTACTAACATAACCACAGGGCTTACTGGCTTCACTGACGATCAATTCCTTTTATCGTATGGAGGAGAACATCCTTTGACCGCTTCCAATCTGCAAGGTCAGTTTGATTTTGATGCTTCGTTAGGTCTTTATGATCTGTGCATGTGTGACCTGGACGGAGATGATAAAAATGACATTGTATCCGTCAATGACAATGCTACTTCTATCTCTTTATTTCGTAACACCAGCAGCATAGGCACACTTAGCTTTGTTAAATCCGTTTTATCAATTGGAGCACGAACGCTTCACGTGCGCTGCGGCGATCTGAATGGAGATGGAAAACAAGATGTGATTATGTCAGAAGGCGGGAATGGCGACCGCATTTTTATTCTGAAAAACAACAGTACATCAGGTAGCCTTTCCTTTAGTCTTCAAAACATTTCGCTCACCGGCAAAAGACCAAAACGCATAGAGGTGGCTGATCTTGATCTGGATGGTAAACCGGAGCTGATCATTACGGACCAGGGCAATGGAAATGTATTGGTTCTGTCCAATACAAGTTCATTGGCTGCTATTTCATTTGCCGCACCACAAGTAATTTTAGTACCTGGTGCTGCCAGCACCGATGGCCTCGCGGTAGAAGACATTAATGACGATCGTATGCCTGACATTATTGTGAACCAGTTTCTGTCAGCAAACAGTAATATCTTTATACTCAAAAACGAAAGCACACCAGGCAACATCAAACTCGATAATCAAATCACCCTTTCTGTGCCGGGAACACTTGTCAATTTAAGAGTCGGAGATCTGGATGGAGATGAGAAACCCGATATTGCTGCCACACAGTTACTGAGTTCAAGCATCTCTGTTTTTTTAAATCAAGGTACAGGTGGCCTGATCCAGTTCTCTTCCATTAATAACATTCTCACCGACGATCGCCCCTGGGGCATTGACTTCAGTGACATGGATGGTGATGGAAAAAGTGATATTGTAGTAGCATCCATCACGAACAAATCTCTCACGCTTTTAAATAACGAAAGTACACCTGGCAATCTATCCTTCACCAAGCTGGTGCTGCCCACTACATTTATCAACCGGCATATCCGTATGGGCGATCTGGACGGAGATAGTAAACCGGAAATTGCTTTTACCAGTATTGACGATAACAACCTGGGTATACCCGCTTCAAAGATTTCCATTTTCAGAAACAAAAACTGCTTTGTTCCTACAATAGATCCCCCCGGCCCTATCACTATATGCAGTTCTTTCCCCCTGCATGTAACCTCCACACAATCAGCCGGAGTTACACTTTTCGAATGGACGAAAGATGGAGCAGGGCCACCTGTAGCATCAGGATTGAATTCCTTTTTTGATGTGACTGCCACGGGTCAGTATACAGTGACTGCTATCAGCGAAGGTGGAAGCTGTAGCAAAACATCCAACGCAGTAGATGTTACCGTTGTGGTAGCAGGTACGGTGGGCACTCCAGATTTTTCAGGCAGCAACTCCCCTGTCTGTATCAACGACAATTTGATTGTTCCCATATCAAGCACAAATGCTACCGGCTTTGATTGGACAGGCCCCGATGGATTTACTTTCAGCGGCACCCCGATGACCAGGTCCAATTTCAAACCCGAATTTGCAGGACGCTATATGGTTGACATCAAGATTGGTACCTGCATCGCTTCGCAAAGCTCCGTGCTGGTTGAGTCTGTAGTGCTCCCCGATTTTAAAGTGAGTTATACCGGATCGGAAGTAGTTTGTTCAGGCGATTCAAAAGCATTATCCACTTCCCCTGCCACCCCTGGTTTTACCTATCAATGGTTTGAAAAAACGAGTGGTTTAATTTCAGGTCAAACCACTTCCTCCTATTCCACCGCTGCATCAGGCGAGTTTTATTATGAAGCAAAGTCAACCGCTTTTCCATCCTGTCCCTCAGTGGAGTCAAATACTGTTAAGATTAGTGTGGTCAGCACTCCCGTAGTGGCATTTACTGCTCCTGCAGAATCATGCAAAAATGGGATTGTTCAATTTACAAATCAGTCTGTTACTGATCCATCAACAGTTGCTTATTATCTGTGGGACTTTGGTGACGGCCAGACTTCCATCAGTGCAAGCCCCACACATTCCTTCTCCAGCATACAAACATTCAATGTAAAACTCTCCGTTTCGTATGCAGGAGGCAGTTGTCCTGAGGAATTGACTAAACCCATTAAGATATCGGCAGCTCCAGCCGCCAGTATTACTACCGCCAGCAACACATTTTCGTTTTGTTCAGGAGAAACTTTAAAGCTGGAAGTAAACGGAGCATTCAACACTTACCTGTGGAGCACAACAGAAAACAATTCTTCCATTACAATTGATAAGGCCGGAACTTATATTGTTGATGTCACTACTTCTGCTGGGTGTAAGCTATCTCTCAGTCAGCTGGTAATCTTATTACCTGCACCACAGATTGTTGTCGAAGCGTCTCCTGATAATATCACCTCAGGTGAATCTGTTCAACTAACTACTTCAGTTCTTGCAAGTTATGATTGGGATCCGGGTAAACTGGTATCTGACTCCACCATTGCTAATCCCACCTCATTACCACTTCAAACTACTGTGTTTAAGGTAAGCGGCAAGGGAAGCAACGGCTGTCCTGGTGAAGGATCAGTAGAGGTAAAAGTAAAGGGTGAATCAGCAGTGAGTAAATTAAAACCGTCCAACTTCTTTTCGCCTAACGGAGATGCAGTGAATAACCTATGGAGTGTGGATAACATTCTAAGCTTTCCCCAATGTGCCGTTACTATCTATGATGATAAAGGCATCAAACTTTACGAAGCCAAACCTTATATGAATGATTGGGATGGATCATTTCAGGGCAAGCTGCTTCCCAACGGAGTATATTTTTATATCATTCGCTGTGATGGTGAAGAGGGCAAACCAAAAACAGGAAGCATTACATTGATACGATAAATGTCATCGATAAGCGGTATTTTTAAGACATGAAATGCGGTTTAAAAGCAGATACGTCAATCTTGCTTCAATTCTTACATGGTATGGTTACAACCGCTATGGTTTGCAAAATATATAACCCAAACAAGGACTTTTGTTTTGTCTAGACGAAAGGCTTTAATCGGTTACCCAACGAATATTGATTATGAAACGGATCATTTTTTTATGGCTCTTCTGCATGTCTGCAGTAGTTGCATTCTCTCAAACCGAAATCTGTGATGATGGTATAGACAATGATGGAGACGGATTCATCGATTGCTATGATCCGGATTGCTCCAGCTTTGGCAAGTGTAATGGTACGTTCCTGGGAAACGATGTACTCTGCCAGGCCAAGCCCGTTGAATTTCCAAAGTTCACCATACAGGTTGATTTTAAATCACCAGACAATACCACCAATAACCTTGCGCGTGTAGCGGTAGGTGATCTGGATCGTGATGGTATCCCCGAGATCGTTACCATGAACAGGTATTCAAAACAACTATTCGTCTTGAATGGTAACGGAGGATCTGTAAAGTATTCGATTACAGTACCTTTTGAGCCACAGTGGGAAGTGGCTATCGCTAATATTGATAACGACAACTGCGCTGAAATATTCACTTTTGGAGTTGAGTCAGGCAACACCTATCTCTATTCGTATGACTGTTCCTTAACTACTCAGCTTTGGAAAACACAAATAAAGGGAGATCCCATCAATTTCGGACTGGCCGACTTTAACGGGGATGGAAAAGTAGAACTCTATGCAAAGGACGAAATCTTTGATGCCAAAACCGGAGTGCGTCTTGTAAAAAGCGTAAACTGGAGTACGCTCAATGGAGGCCCGGTGGCGGTGGACATAGTTGGCAACTCTGATCTTGAATTAGTTGTCGGATGTATTATCTACAGCGTAAATCTTGGAAATGGCAGTCTGGATAATGGAAGCCTTACTGAATTAAGCAGGGCACCGAATTATTTCCTTCGCAATGAGTTCAATGCCACCAGTGTGGCCGATTACAACCTGGATGGATTTCTGGATGTGATCGCTACCGGATCATCCAGCAATAGCACTAAAAATACCACCATCTTTTTCTGGGATGTACACAACAACGCCCCAACCGCTGATGCGGTTACTTTTTTTGATAATTCCACAGGTGCTTATTTACCAAGCGGATGGACGAATGGTACCGGCCGTCTTAACATTGCCGATCTTGATGGCGATGGCAAGCTGAACGTGTCCTATGTGTCCGGGAAATTCCTCTACGCACTGGATGAAAATCTGAAGCTCAAATGGAGAGTAGTCATCAATGAAGAGACATCAGGCTATACCGGATGTACCCTGTTCGATTTTAATGGAGATGGAAAATCAGAGATAGTTTATCGCGATGAAAAATTCCTTTACATCATTAACGGAACAGATGGTTCAGTCTTTACACAACAAGTCTGTGTTTCTCGAACCAATCGCGAATACCCCATCGTTGCGGATGTCGATGCCGATGGATCAACGGAAATATGTGTTCCCTGTATTACCAATGATGGAGCAGGAATGGATTTTTCAAACTTCGGTAGTGATGCATTCCTCAAAGCACCTTCACAGATCCGGGTTTACAAATCGGCCAGCGAACCCTGGGTGCCTGCCCGAAGAGTATGGAATCAGCATGGCTATTTTAATGTGAACGTCAACGATGATTTAACTATTCCCAAAATTCAACAGAAGCACCACCTTGTCTTCTCTACAGGAACATGTACACAAGGGCCAAACCGTCCGTTAAATACATTCCTTAACCAGTCTCCTTATCTTAACTCACAGGGATGTCCCACCTATGCTTCACCCGATCTGGCACACGTGCCTAATTCGTTGATCGTTAATGCTCCGACATGTCCCAATACCAACTTTACCATTTCATTTAAGATTACCAACCTTGGTGATGTTCAGCTGGATGGCGTAGTGCCTGTTTCATTCTATAACGGAGACCCTACTAAAGTGGGTGCCATAAAACTAAGCACATTGAATGTTACACTCAGCAATTTAAAGACTTCAGACATCTTCTCTGTAAGCAATGCTACCATCACCGGTCCCGGATCACCCTTCACGCTCTATATCGCACTTAATGATGCAGGTACCCAGACTTCACCTATCAGCTTGCCTAATACCAATTTTGTAGAGTGTAATTATGATAACATTATAAAAGTAAACGTAGTACCCAAGCCAGTAACCATTACTGCGCTTAAAGTGGCTGACAATATCAAGTGCGTAGGAAGCACTACTCCTGATAACGGGGCGGTTCGTGCATTTATTCCTGTTGGTGCTACACAAAATACAGCTGATTATAATTTCTTCTGGTTCAATGGTACCAAAGCCGCTGTTGATACCACACCTGATCATACAGGGGCTACCTATTCCGGACTGGCCGCTGGAACTTATTCTGTTTATGGAATTCATAAAACGGCTAACTGTAATTCAGACACCGTAAGTGTAGTAGTTGGCCAGGTTAATAGAACGGTTGCCGTTGCAATCACATTAGTAAATGGTGTTACTGATTGTAAAACACCTAACGGGCAGTTGAAAGCCGTTGTCAACAACGGAACTGAACCGGTGAGTAATTTCACTTACGTCTGGTATGAAGGAAATGACATCTTTACCTCTCCGCAGGTAGGTGTGAGCAACATTGCCACCGACTTAAAAGCATTAACATATACGGTGCTGGTAACGGATAAAACATCAGGTTGCCAAACGGTGGAGTCATTCACCGTACCGAACAATACCAGTCAACCTACTGTAACTGCAACACAAACTGATATCCTTTGCTCCAGCGCCAATTCAGGAAGTGCCACAGCAACAGTTGGTGGAACTACCACCGATTTCAAATTTGAATGGTATAAAGGAAGTACCATCAAACCTACAGCCGATTTTACAGGCAGCGCGTATACCAATATTGGAGCAGGCCCTTACACAGTAGTTGCAACCCGGATTTCAACCAATTGTATTTCAAACCCGGTCACTGTAACGATTATTCAGACTACCAAACCTGTAGTGACAGCAAGTGTAACTGCCGCGCAATCTTCCTGTGATCCTACCCAACCCAATGGTGCAGCAACATCAAGTGCTACTGGCGGAAGCGGAAGCTTCAGTACGGAATGGTTTAAGGGCCAGAATACTTTAGCCGCAAATAAATTCGCAACAACAGCCTCTGTCACTTCACTGGCAGTAGGAACGTACACCGTAAAAGTCACTGACACCAACACTGGTTGCTTTGACACGAAAGAAGTAACTGTGATACTCAACATTGGAGCTACTCCTGTAATCTCGGCAGTAGTTACTGATCAGACACAATGTGTTCCTTATAATGGCAGCATTACAGCCAGCATATCCAGCGGCAATGTGGCGGACTATACTTTCTCCTGGTATAATGGAACAAGCGTAAAAGCTACTCCTGATTATACTGACACCGACAACGTACTCAGTGGAGTACCTGCTGGTAAATACACAGTAAAAGCAGTTAACAACCTGACCTTCTGCCAGGCAGCAGCAAAAACATTTACGATACTGGATCTTTCACCAACCATATCCATTACCTTAAATTCTGCCATCACCATCTATCCTACTGATTGTAATTCAGCCAATGGTGAAATGACAGTAAATGTTTCTGCACCTGGCAATACGTTAGGATTCAAGATAGAGTGGTTTTATGGTAAAGCACCTTTCTCTGCTCCTGCCGTTAAGATTGATAATGGGTTAACTGCCTCCACCGCTTCCGGCCTGAAGGCGGGCATGTATACGGCCATTGCTACGGATTTGAATTCAGGTTGTTTTTCATCCAAATCATTTGACCTTCCTTTTATCGGATCGCCTACCTTGGATTTCATAGCCAAAACTGACATTACCAAGTGCGTTCCCAACAATGACGGTAATGTAGAAGTCCAGCTTGTTCTTTCCCCCGTTTCTGCACCAGGTGTTACCATTGCGAATTTTGACATTCTGGTATATCGTGGCACGAATGACATGGGAACCTCTGGAACACCATTGATGCAGGGTTCTGCCAGTCCAACTTCCTTTTACACGACCCCTTCTACACTTACTGCCGATTCATATACGTTTGTGGCAGTGGGTAGCTCAGGCCCACTTCTGAATTGCCGTTCGGTGCCGCTTACTGTTGAAGTAATTAAAAACACTGTTGATCCTGTTATCGATGCTAATCCCGTTATTGTTAATAATACAAATTGCATTCCTGCATTGGTCAATGGCAGTATCACAGCTTCAGCTGATTTGGGCTCTACGTTTGACTGGTTCAAAGGACAAGTGACCAAACCTACACCTGATTTTACGGGAGCAACTTATGCTAACCTTTCACCGGGCTTCTACACTGTACGTGCAACGGTTACCGATCCAACTACCAATACCGGCTGTACTTCGGTAGCTACTTTCTCCATCGCTGATAATCCTACCAATGTTACTATTGCTGCCGCAGGATTAACTACTCAGGACATCACATCATGTAACCTAGCCAGTGGTGCTATCTTAACAAATGGATCCGCTACCGTTACTACTATCTCTGAAAACGGATCGGCTGGCACTTTAGGCAACTACAATTTTGACTGGACTAACATCGGAGGAACACCTCTTCAGTCAGGTGCTTCAAATAACCTACCCAATCTTGCTATTGGTAATTATATTGTGAAAGCAACCAATACTACATCAGGATGCTTTACGCAACTGGAGTTTGATATTGAAGATAAAACGATGGGATCTCCTTCTGTGGCACTAATAGATTTTGGCAAACCAGAGCTTTGTGTAAATCCAAAAGATGGGTTCCTGCAAGTCGAAGCTAAAGCCTTAGTCGGAAGTCCTACTTTCAATTACTCTTGGTATAGTGGAACAAATACTTCAGGTGTTTCTATTGGTAGCGGATCGCTTCTCCCCATAGTACGCCCTTCATCTCCACTCCCTGGGTCGCCTGATCCTTCCGCATTAAACTTTACTATAAAAGCAGTTAATAATACAAACAATTGCTGGGCGACCGATACATATACTGTCCCTACTATAGTTAATAAGGTATTCATTACCGCCTCTTCCTCCTCACCTATCACCAATTGTGTAATAGATAATGGAGTGGTCTTTGGTACGGTGGTAAATGATATTAGTACAGAATATTCTTATGCTTGGTCTATCGGAAATACTTCTAAACCAACAGCTGATTACACAGGCAAGCAAGTGAATAATTTAGGTATTGGCAGCTATACTTTGATTGCCATTGATCTACTCGATAACTTCTGTGTCAGTCAACCCAAGACCGTGATTCTTGATGATATGCGTGTAACACCTCCGGTAGCTGCCGCTTTAAGTTCACCGCTTACCAATTGTGATCCGATCAAGGCAAATGGTGTAGCTACCGCATCGGTAGACGGAAATGTTATTAACTATACTTTTGATTGGTATGCAGCTCCTACTGCTACAGGCACACCTTTCTACCAGGGTGCTGAAGCGGGCGGATTGCTTGACCAGATTTACACAGTTGTGGCTACCGATAGGATAACAGGGTGTACCGGCACAACACAGGTAACCGTAAGCAAAAACCCCCTTACTATACCTAATCCGCAAATTGTTGTGTTATCCAACGTAACCAGTTGTATCGACGATAATGGTGCGATGAGCGCTTCGGTAAATGGAAATACTTCGGAATATATTTTTGACTGGTTTGTTGGAAACGTGCCAAAAGCAACGATCGATTACACCGGTGAATATATTGATGAATTGAGCGTTGGTCTTTACACAGTGGTGGCAACAAGCAGGGTTACAGGTTGTGTTTCCGGCCCTGACACTGATCAGATCATTGAAGAAAAAGTGCTGCCTGAATTCGATTTCACTATCATCCCTGCAAGCTGTGAAGCTACTAACGGATCAGCGGCTTTATTCTTAACCAATGAAGTGGAAATTGAAAGTATTGTATGGAACGCTAACGGCACACCGGTGTTTGGTCCTAATCTGACCGAAATACTTGCCGGTACATATGAAGTTACCGTAACTACTTTACTGGGCTGCGTGTCCACCAAAACGATTACCATCACCACGGACATCCGTCCGTTCAACGGAGTATCTCGCAACGGTGATGGGCGTAATGACATCTTCTACATCAACTGTATTGATAACTTCCCTGGAAATAATGTGAAGATTTTCAATCGTGCGGGAACAAAGGTGTATGAAGATGACAATTACGATAACATCGATATTTACTTTGATGGTAAATCGAACAAAGGGATAAGCCCGATGGGTATCAATCTTCCTGACGGAACTTATTATTACATTATCGATAAACGTAATGGTTCTAAGCCCATTGCTGGTTATCTTGAACTCGTTAACTAGTCGCATGAAAAAACTTTTACCCTTTGTACTATTATTTCTGGCTTTGTTTACGAGTGAATCCATTGCTCAGCAGTACCCGGTTTTCTCTCAATATTATTTCAATGAGTTGGTGATCAATCCTGCTTACGCAGGAAATCACATCCAGTTCAGTGCAACTGCGATGTATCGCAATCAGTGGATTAATTTACCAGGAGCACCGCGCACGTATTCCATTAGCGCACATACCTCGTTAGTAAAAGGCAAAGTGGGTGTGGGTGTTCTGGTCAATCATGACGAAATAGGTAGTTACAGCAACGATCATATTTATGGAATGTACTCCTACATGATTCGTTTCCCTGAAGCCACACTATCCATGGGGATTCAGGCTGGTTTAAACATTGTGGGAGCCGATTTCTCTAATCTCGATCTGCAAAACCCGGACGATGCTTCTTTCGCTGCGTTCAAAGGGTTGAAACCAAATTTCGGAGCTGGGATCTATTTCAATAAGAAGAATTACTTCATTGGCCTGTCGGTACCTTTCATGATCAACAGTTCGGTATCAACAGGGTCATTTAATGATATTGTCAGCCAGGTGATTCAAAGAAGGTATTATTTTCTTCATGGAGGAGCTGTATTTGATCTGGCAGGAAATAAGAATCTGAAGATCAATCCTTCCTTGCTGGTTCGTTCGCAGGAAGGCCAGCCACTCAGTGTCGATATTAATAATGCATTTATCTTCTATGAAGCATTCAGTATTGGCCTGTCCTACCGCAGCGGAGATTCATTCATCACTTTTGTAAGCCTGAAGCTGAGTGAGAAGTTTTACTTCTCTTACTCTTATGACTTAACCTCTTCGGGATTAAATAAATTCTCCAACGGATCGCACGAGTTTGTACTGAACTACAGGGCTAAAATCAGTTCGGTGCACAAAAACCTGCAATGCCCGGATTACTATCATTACCGATAGAAGCCGAAGAAAAATCAGAACAGCTTAACGTGGCGGAAGGTATCCTGCGTGACGTAGTAGAATTCTTTATGAATATTGAAAGGTGCTTCTCCATTCAACTCTTTGATTGAATAGTTGCCATCTTCTTTCATGGTATATGAATTCACATTGTCCATCAGGTTGTAGCGAAGAATATTAATCGCCTGCTTCTTCAGCATGTTTTCTTCCAGCAGGAACAACGATTCAATTCTGCGATCAAAGCTGCGCACCATGGCATCAGCGCTGCCCATGTATACTTTGGGCTCTCCTTCGTTGTGAAAGTAGTAAATACGGGAGTGCTCCAGGTACTCGCCAACAATAGAGATCACCTCGATGTTTTCGCTTAGTCCTTTCCTTAAAGGGCGCAGACAGCACATACCGCGAATGATCAGCTTGATGGGCACCCCTGCCTGTGAGGCTTCATATAAGGTGTCGATGAATTCCTTGTCCTGCAGCGAATTCATTTTAATTACAATACCTGAAGCAAGACCATTCCGTGCGTTCTCCGCTTCCCTCTTGATTAGATTGCATAACTGGATGCGCATGTCTCTGGGAGACGTAATCAGGTTGCGATAAGCAGTAGGCTGTGAATGCCCGGTGATTACATTGAAGAATTCCGACACATCGTTACCATAGGTTTCATTGGTGGTAAGTAAACCTACATCAGTATAAAGGCGGGAAGTAGCTTCGTTATAATTTCCGCTGGCCAGATGGACATACCGGTACACACGCTCTTCTTCCTGCCGTACAATAAGTAACAGCTTGGTATGCGTTTTCAAACTGCTTACCCCATAAATAACAAAGCATCCTGCCTTTTGCAGGCGTTGTGCTTCACGCAGATTATTCTCTTCATCAAAGCGTGCCTTTACTTCGAAAAGTACGGACACATGTTTTCCGGCTTCAGCAGCCTTGAGCAAAGCGGCCGTTATTCTTGAATCTTTCGCTACACGATAGATGGTGATTTTTATGGAAAGCACTTTCACATCGTCAGCGGCTTTTTCCAATAGCTCCAATACGGGCTCCATGGAATCATACGGATGATGAAGCAGGATATCTCTTTCCTTCAGTACCTCAAACAGATCGCGTGTGCCATGCTCCGGAAAAGAAACAGGCGTGCGGTGTGGGTGCAGCGGAGCTTTCTTGTCTTTAAAAGCTTTATGACCGGTAATTTGAGTGACACCGGTAAAATCCATCAGGCTTTCTTTAGGAATCTGGATGATGTTCATATCATCGATGTCCCACTGAATTTTTAACAGGCGCATCATCCACGGATCAGGATTCTCCTGTATGTCCATGCGCACTACCCGCCCGCTTCTGCGCGTCTGCAGTTTTCTTTTCAGTTCACCGAGGAAGTTGGACTCGATATCTTCACTCTCTTCCAGCGTGAAATCACCGTTACGATTGATCCGGAATAAGTTGATGCTCGTGATCTCGATGTTACGAAACAGGTTATGCATGTTGTTTCGTATGATCTCTTCAATGGGTACAAACAAAATAGCACCATCTGCCTGTACGATCTCAAAGAAACGAGGAATATTACTGGGTATCTGTATAAACGAAACCTTGGGATGACTCTGATGCTCCCCGGTCATTTTGGTAACCACTCCGAATAATAACCTGTTGTTTTTTAAAGTCGGGAACGTATGATAGTTATCAAAAACCATCGGGGTCAGCATCGGGTAGATCGTCTTATTGAAATACGTTACTGACCGTGCTGTATCATCAATGGATAAGGTGGTATAATCGGCAATCTTAAAACCATTCTTTTCAAAGAGTGGTTTCAATCGCTTTACGTAATAATCGTTTTGTTCCAGTACAAATTTCCTGATCTCACTGAGCAGCAACTGGCGAAAGGGTTCTTCGCGCAAGCCACTGTAGTCATAGCGTTCCTTACTGAAATCGAGGTAGTTGTATAAACTCCCCAAACGAATCGTACAAAACTCGTCGAGGTTGGAAGCAGTGATCGCCAGGAACTTCAACCGGTCGAACAGGTTACGATCGATATGACGCGACTGATCCAGCACGCGATAGTTAAACTGCAGCCAGCTTAAATCACGACTGATATAATTGCTTTCGAATACCAGGTTACTGGCTTGCTCTTTTGTTAATGGTTCAGCCATTTGAGATGAAATGAATTTATAAACTTCTGGTCTTTTCATTAACCAGAAGTTACCTCAAAATTATTTTTCAGGGGTCAAGCGATATTCATTAGATATCGATGCGTGCATACTTGGCATTCTTCTCAATGAAATCCCTGCGGGGAGCTACTTCATCGCCCATCAGCATGGAAAACAAGTGGTCTGCCTCAGCCGCTGACTCAATCGTCACCTGCTTCAATGTGCGCTTGGAAGGATCCATGGTTGTCGTCCACAGCTGCTCCGGATTCATTTCACCTAATCCCTTGTAGCGTTGCACTCCTACACTGTCTTCCTTGCCTTCCACACTCATATCTTTGATCAACGCGATACGTTCCTCTTCTGTCCAGCAATAGCGTTCATCTTTTCCTTTTTTCAATAAGTATAGCGGAGGCAATGCGATGTATACATAGCCCTGTTCAATCAATTCGCGCATGTAGCGGAAGAAGAACGTGAGGATCAACGTACGAATGTGGCTACCATCCACGTCCGCATCCGTCATGATGATTACTTTGAAGTAACGAAGTTTCACCAGGTTCAATGCCTTCTCACCATCTACAGTACCAAAGCTTACGCCCAGCGCAGTAATCATGTTCTTGATTTCTTCGTTCTCGTAGATCTTATGTTCCTGTGCTTTCTCTACGTTCAGAATTTTACCACGCAATGGAAGGATAGCCTGGAAGTTACGGTCACGACCTTGCTTGGCCGATCCACCTGCTGAGTCACCCTCTACCAGGTACAATTCACAGATAGCAGGATCTGAACTGGAGCAATCCGCCAGTTTTCCGGGCAAGCCTGATCCGGTGAGCACATTCTTGCGCTGCACCATTTCGCGCGCCTTACGGGCAGCTATACGGGCCTGAGCGGCCAGAATAACCTTGTTCACTATCATACGGGCCTCTTTCGGGTTTTCCTCCAGATAGCTCTGAAGTACTTCACCTACGGCTGTATCCACAGCGCCCATCACATCAGAGTTTCCAAGCTTGGTTTTTGTCTGACCTTCAAACTGAGGCTCCTGCACCTTTACAGAGATCACCGCAGTCAATCCTTCACGAAAGTCATCACCGCTTATTTCTACTTTAGCTCTTTCCAAAAGCCCTGACTTATCTGCATATGCCTTAAGTGTACGCGTCAATGCTCTGCGAAAACCTGCCACATGTGTACCCCCTTCATGAGTGTTGATGTTGTTAACATACGACACGAGGTTTTCGCTATAGGAAGTATTATAACCCAAAGCTACCTGAACAGGTATTACGCCCTTGTCATTTTCAATATAGATCGGTGTAGGAATCAGTTTCTCGCGGGTAGAATCAAGGTACTCTACAAATTCGCGCAAGCCGCCTACGGAAAGGAAAGCATCTGACTTGGCCTGTCCCTGTTCATCGATATCACGAAGATCTTTGAGATTGATCTTGATGCCTGGATTCAAAAACGACAACTCGCGCAGACGCGATGCTACGGTTTCATAATTATACTCTGTGGTGAGCGTAAAGATCTCTGCATCGGGTTTGAAATGTTGTGTAGTACCCGTTCGCTCTGAAGTACCTATTTCCCGTACAGGATATTGAGGAATTCCACGATGGTATTCCTGTTCAAATATTTTTCCTTCGCGGTATACGGTTGTATGCAGTACCGATGACAGTGCATTCACACATGATACACCCACACCGTGAAGACCGCCGGACACTTTGTAGGTGTCTTTATCAAACTTACCTCCTGCGTGCAGCACGGTCATTACTACTTCCAGTGCCGAACGCTTTTCTTTTTCGTGATAGTCGGTAGGGATACCACGGCCATTGTCTTCTACCAGAATGGAATTGTCGGTATTGATGGTGACATGAACCTCGTCACAATACCCTGCAAGCGCCTCATCGATCGAGTTATCTACTACTTCCCAAACCAGGTGATGGAGTCCTTTTACACCTACATCGCCAATGTACATGGCGGGTCTTTTTCTTACTGCTTCTAAACCTTCTAAAACCTGAATATTATTGGCCGAATAACTACCGGGCACGTTGACTTTCTTTTCGCTCATAGTGGATTTTTACAACCTCCAAAAATAACGTTTTCTGTCACTTCTATTGTCTCTTTTACCTGAAATAATGAAAGTATTTTTTGTTGGTTACAAATGCAGGAAAACACACTTTGCTTTAATCAACTAAACTCTTAGTTTTAGGCTATGAATAGCCCCCGACCTCACTCCTTTCGTCTCCTTTTTTTATTGCTGATCATATCGTTGACCGCACAGGCACAGATGAATCTCTTTAACTCTGTACCAAGGCCGACCTATGGTGGTTTTATGTCGATGCAGGTTCCTGTTTACCGCTCAAAACAAGACTCTCTCACGCTACTTCGAAGTGATGAACAGCTGGCTTTGATTTACAAGAAAGAACCGGTCAATCAGAAGAAGGTGGATAGCCTTATGTATTTACGCGGCAGGATTTATGAAGAGGGCATTCTTGGCTTTCGCAATATTTATTATGCGCACAAGGGATATCTTCCTTTTGATAGTTTAAAACACATAATAGATAAAAGTACTGTGCATGCGCTCTCTATCGTTTCAAAAAAACTGAAACAGCTGCCGGAAGAAGTATTGCACTGTACTAACCTGGAGGTACTGGAGCTTGTTAATTGCGATATCCGAAAACTACAAAAGGAACTGAACCAGCTATCGCAGTTGAATAAGATCCAGATTCTGAACAACAAGTCGCATCGTAAACTAAAGCTTTTCAAAAACTCCACCGTAAAGTCGTTCGCTATACGCGGTGATAATCCACGTTCACTTCCCAGGTCATTTAAAAAATATAAAGAACTCACCAAGATTGACCTTTCGGAAAACAACATTACCCGGTTTTACAATGGAGCGCGTCATAACAGGAAACTGTATGAACTGGATATGCAACGTAACCAGATTACGCTGAATAAAAACAACATCAAGCCTCACCCCTACCTGGAGCGCTTGGGATTACAATACAACAAAATACACTATGTACCGTCTTCGATTAAAAATTTAACCAACATCAAAAAGATCGGGTTAAATCATAACGCCATCAGCGATGTGGCTCCGCAAATAGCCCAACTGAGCAAGCTGGAAGACCTTTCTTTTTATAACAATAAACTGGAAGCTGTGCCGGAAGGCGTTTATAACATCCGATCATTAAAAGTGATTGACTTGTTTCACAACCGCATTTTCAAACTGGAAGATAAAATTGTCAACTGGAAAAAGCTGCATACACTATATGCATCACACAACCACCTGACTTATCTGCCTTCCGTCATTAACCAACTGCCCGAACTGAATGAAATCTACGTTTATGATAATTCGTTGAAAGAATTGCCCGCTACGCTATGTCAGATTCAGCAACTGAAAGTGTTACGCTTCAATATCAATGAAGTGAAAGAATTGCCGGGCTGCTTTGAGCATCTGAAAAATCTGGAGGAGCTTGATCTGTCTGACAATTCTATTACTGACCTACCCGCAGCTCTGTTTCATTTTCCTAAGCTTAAAATACTGGCCATTGTAGATAACCCCTGGAATGAACAATTCAGGAACGGACTTCCCGCCATGGTTAAAAAACTAAGAGAACAAAATGTATCCGTACACCTGGATTCGTATGGTGATGAACCGGAGAAGTAATACTGTCTATCGTGCTTTCTTGGTTTTCTTTTTAGCGGACTTGCCTTTCGTTTTTTGATCCTCTGCAAGCAAGGAAGCTTTGGCACTTTGCAATTCTGCTTTCTGCTTTTCACTTACCGAAGGGTAACTGATTTTGAGTGTCCTGAATTTATCTACGATTACATGAGCGATCGCCAGGCGTGCATACCATTTATCATCGGCAGGGATAATGTACCAGGGAGCTTCTTCGGTAGTCGTGGCCGCAATAGCCTCTTCATACGCTTTCTGATATTCCTCCCAGTGAGCCCTTTCTTTTAAATCTGCTACAGCGAACTTCCAGTTCTTACTTGCATCGTCAATACGATCAATCAATCGTTTCTTCTGCTCTTTTTTTGAAAGGTGCAGGAAGAACTTAAGTATCACGGTACCATTTTCAGTAAGATTCTTTTCAAAGCGTCTTATTTGTTTGAAACGCTCTTCCCAAAACTCTTTATCTATTTTCTTCAATGAATTGATGCCCGGTATATTTTCGCCCAATACATATTCCGGGTGCACACGCGTCACCAATACATTTTCATAATGTGACCGGTTGTGAATAGCAATCTCGCCCCGTGCAGGCAACGCCAGTGTATGACGCCAGAAATAATCGTGATCCAGCTCGTGTTGTGTAGGTGCTTTAAAACTGTAGACTTTTACACCCATGGGGTTGAAGCCGGACATAATGTGTTTCACCGCTCCGTCTTTGCCCGATGCATCCATCGCCTGTAGAATGATCAACACACTATACCGATTGTCGGCATAGAACATATCCTGAATTTCAGCCAGCTCCTTCCTGCTTTGCTCCAGCATTATTTCTGATTCCTGCTTCGTTAATTCTTCACCAGTGTACTCTGTATCCAGGTCACGCAGTTTTAATTTCTTATCCGGTTTGGCAAGTAAGTGATTGGTGGGGATACTCTTTTTGTCAGCTTTCATAGAGTGAGCGTTTGTATAAAGCTAAGATTATATTTCGATATGGTCACAGGTTGCCGGTTGTCTTACCGGTAAACTGTAACTGGCTACCGGAACTTACATGGCTAACATTTATTTAACAATTCAGTGACTAACCCCCTGCTGCGATTGAATAGAAATGATTAAATTTGTTGCTTAGCTTTTTTAGAGAATGACCCACACACGACATTTTTTAATCTCTCTGCTATTCGTGTTGCCTGCTCTTGCTGCAAGCGCACAGTTAGCTCCATTCAATACCGAGCACACATTGCTTGTGGAGGAACTTACTCACTCTTTCGCCTATCAGCAGGAAGCCAGAGAAGCAGATGATCTCATTGACAATACGGATGACACGTGGTTGAAATGGAATACCGTAAGCAACTACAATTTTGGTAAGAACCGGGGTGATATGACCATGATTGCCGACCTCAACGCACTGCATCCTTACTTCAGAGATCAGATCATTACGCTGATCAAGACGTGCAAATCAAAAGGCATTACACTGGTTGTCGTGGAAAGCTTCCGAACCAGCTCCAAGCAGAATGAATATAAATCGATGGGCGAAAAGTATACACGCTCCAAAGGCGGGCGCTCCAAGCATCAATATGGTTTAGCTATTGATGTAGTGCCAATTGTTGACTCTGCAGCACAGTGGCATAACAAAGCATTATGGAAACGAATAGGTGTAGTGGGCGAACAACTTGGCCTGCGCTGGGGCGGACGCTGGAGACACCTGTATGATCCCGGACATTTTGAATGGACAGGCGGACTAAGCATGGCACAACTGGCCAGTGGCGAGCTACCGCCTTTCCCTAATGAGAAAAAATATCCTTGCCTGAAAGATGATCTTAGTCAATTGAAAAAATACTGGACAGCGTGGGAGAATGAGCAGGCAGCTATCAGCCGCGAAGAGGCTATCACTGCTACTCAACTGCAGTAATGGAATATCATTTTCCCAAAGACTTTCTCTTTGGAACAAGTACTGCTGCGGCACAAATAGAAACTGCTTTTGAGCACGACTGGCAGGGAGTAAAATCAAAAAGCGGACATATCTTCGATCGTACTACCGATCATGAATTGCGTTTTAAAGAAGATGCTGAAATCATTGCCTCCCTGGCACCGTGCTATCGCATGGGCCTGATGTGGAGTAAGCTGCAACGAACGCCCAACGATGAATTACATGCACCCACGGTAGCGGAATACAAATCTTTCCTGGACGACCTTCGCGCGCGTAAGGTAAAGATCATGATGGTACTTCATCATTTCACCAACCCTAAATGGTTCGCTCAACTCGGTAGCTGGGAGAAAGAAGAGAACATTCCGCTTTGGATTGATTTTGCTAAAAAGATTGTGGACACCTTTGGCGAATATGTAAGCCACTGGAATACTTTCAACGAACCCAATGTGTACGCCAGCTTCGGATGGATCAGTGGCTTCTTCCCTCCTTTCAAGATCAATCCTGTAAAGGCAGCTATTGCAGTGAAGAACATGGGCAAGGCGCATGACATCATTTACGATTATATCAAAGCAAAATATCCACATCAGCCCGTAGGCATTTCGCACAATGCCGTTGTGTTTGATAATGAAAACGTATTGGGCTGGTTTCCGGCAAAGCTTAGTGACTGGTGGTACATGGAATGGGTGCCTCGTCATTTTGAGAAAGTGGATTTCTTTGGCATGAGTTACTATGCACGTCTTTCCCACGATCCATTGCCCATCACCTATATCGACCATCCTGAAAAGATAAAGCGAATGGGCGTGCAGCATGACGATATGTGGGAATATCACCCTGACGGATTGCGCACCTGCATAGAACGCTACTGGAATAAATACAAGAAGCCCATCATCATTACAGAGAATGGAGTATGCGATGCCAGCGATGAGTTAAGACAGAAAGCAATCATCGATTACGCCAAGGTACTACACCAGGCATTGCGCGATGGTATTGATATCAAAGGCTACTTCTGGTGGAGCACGTGGGACAACTTTGAATGGCACCTCGGTCCTACTATGCGCTTTGGTTTATATGATTGCAATATCGAAACCAAAGAACGGACTAAGAGAAAGAGCGCAGAAGTATTCAGTAAGATGGCACACTCCAAGATGGTAGAAGATCTTTCCGTGCAACCCGCATAAGGCAATTCAGGATGATATCCAATCAATTACCCGTCGTGCTTGGGAAACCCATTGATGAGCAAACGCGTTGTGTTCATTATCATACAGAGAAAGACATCATTGCGATTAAATTCAAGTGCTGTGATCAATACTATCCATGCTACTCCTGCCACGAAGAGACAGCCAACCATGCCGCACAGGTATGGCCAAAGGAAGAATACGACAGCAAGGCAATTTTATGCGGGCAGTGTAAACATGAGCTCACCGTTAACGAATACATGAATGCAGGTGATCAATGTCCGAATTGTGCTACCGCATTCAATCCCAATTGCAGTTTACATTATCATCTTTATTTTGAAAGAACTTAGATAATCACTTGAACACTCATTCTTAAAATCATTATATTTATTACGCACATACACCCCAAAACCTTTCATCATGATATTTGACACATTACTTTATCTGGGTGGCATCGGTTCCCAGGAATTAGTTATACTTCTTGTTCCCGTTGTTTTATGGGCCTGGGCCATCATTGATCTTGTATCGGATAATTTTGAAAATAGCATTAATAAACTGGTTTGGCTTTTAGTGATTTTATTTGTGCCTGTAATCGGGTGTATATTATACCTGATCATCGGCCGGGGACAAAAAGTGAAGTCAGCCTGATAACGCAGCTTTTCACCTTATTGCTCGCGTGTAAGTAACGCTTTTTCATTGCTTTACTGAGTCTTTGTTGCCTGCATTGCACTTAATCAATTTCATGCTGTATTTCGTGCAGAAGAAGCACTATGGAAATTAACGAATCTGTTAAATTCATCCTCTTTAATTACTTTGCAGGCGAATAGCAATGTCTGACCTCATCACTCCACCAGTACCATCACATATCTGCAAAAGCTGTGGCAATAGTTTTGCCGGATTCTTTTGCAATCTGTGCGGTGAGAAAGTAATTCTTCCCAGGGAACGCACATTCAAAACCATACTCAATGGAATATTGATGGCGCTCATCAATACTGACAGCAAGTTTTTAAAAACACTTTGGTACATTGTTCGTAAGCCCGGTTTTGTCTCGCGCGAATTTGCCAATGGCAGAACCGTGAACTATCTCAAACCTGCTTCTGCATTTTTCATTCTCAATTTATTCTATTTCTTTTTTCCGGTTATCCAATTATTCAACGCTTCCCTCAAAACACAACTCAACGCCCCGCATGGCCGCCTGATAAAAGAAATACTTGCGCATAAAATAGCGCGAATGGGTATGAACCTCGACTCCTTCACATTCATCTACAACATCAAAACAGTGAGCCTGGCAAAAATGATGGTGATGGTGTTTGTGTTTCTTGCCTCACTACCTTTGAATCTACTTTACGCTAAACGCAATCGCTTTTTCAACGATCATCTTCATTACACTACTGAACTGGCCAGCTTCAATCTCCTGGTTAATGCATTAGGGCTGACTATTATTGTAACTACATTAGGACTTGGCAAATACCTGAACGAAGATGTATTCACGGGCATCTTCATCACTACCAATTTGTATTTCGTTATCCGCTCCGGCATTATTTTCTACAATGAGAAAGGATGGTTGCTCATCGTGAAGTCGGCCCTGATCATCTTATCACTTATTGTGGCGCTAGAGTTATATCGGTTTATCTTGTTCTTTGTAACACTGTATATGCTGAACTGATAAAGTTCGCTCATCACTCTTCCAATGACGGGTTTTTAACTCTATTAAAATAAAAAGTAAATCCGAAATAACGATAGCTAACCAGGCTGTCTCAACACGTTAACCAGGCTACCTTTGCCAAGACTGATTACCTGCAAAGATGAAATAAAGGCTACAATGGCTGTGCAATAGCCTAATGAGATCAACGGATCGGCCCAGTTAAAATCAGTAGCGTAAACAAAGTTACGCAGCCATTCATTCAGAAAAATATAAATGCAGGGACCGAAAATCAGAATGGCAATCATGAGCTGCTGTACAAATTCCCTGACGAGAAGCAGAACTATACTGAACGAACCCGCTCCCATTACTTTGCGCAAGGCAATCTGTTTCATTTTATCGCGCGCACGACTCAGGCTCAAACTATAGATCGAACAGCAGGCAATGATCGCCGACACCATAGTAAGAAATGCTGAAAAGCGGTTCAACCGATTCTCATAATTCAAACTTTCTTCAAAAGCTTTATTCATAAAAGAAATGGATGCGTCTCCATAAGTTTCAAAGCTACGATGCAAATAATCCATCGTTTTCCGGATGTCCACTTCCAGCACACGGACACAGATAAAATGATAGGCATCCGATTTTGCCAGTCGCAAAACTACGGGCCGCTCTACCTGGTGATAGTCATCTCCGAAATTCTGAACCACACCAATCACTTTGTTATGATAACGATTATAACCCGGCTGCAGTAATGCGGCCTGATTGACTACCAAAGAATCAACATCGTTAGGTCCGTACCATCTGCCGCTGGCCAGTTGCAGATTAAAAAATTCAGGAAAGGTATAATCCATACTGATCGAGTAGATCTGAGTATCCAGTTCTTTACTTTGAATCTGGTTAGGCAGCGCAGAAGTAGCTGTTACATCCAAAATGTTAGGATGCCTCTTCCACTGCGTTCTTAGTTGATGGAAAGACTGCGAAGACATTCCTTCCGGATAATTAATATAAACAACCTGATCATAATTTAACCCCGGTTCCTTGATGAGTGAATAACTGATTTGCCTCTCAATGACCAGCCCGGCAATAATGAGCGAGATGCTGATACCAAGTTGAATGATCGTAATGTTTCTTTTGAAGTGAGGGAAAGTGATGGCATCGGTACTTAACAATCGTCCTGCGGATGCTTTGATGAATCGTAAGGACGTCCACAGCGGAGCAATGCCTACTAATATAAAAAGTCCGATCACGGCTAACCACAAAACGGATGTATAATCCAAAAAGGAAGAAGTAACATCAATGGCCAGCTGCGCCTGAATGCGATGTGAGGCAAAGAGTAACATCAGTATTGCTGCCGTTAATGCGATAAGGCTAACGTAAAATGATTCATGAAGTAATACAGAACTCAAATGCCATGGCGTGCCGCCTGCAATCTTGCGGATACCTAGTTCTTTACTACGCTTAGGAAGGGTAAGCGTAGTGAGGTTGATAAAATTGGTCAGCGCCAAAAGGAAAATAAAACCTGCTATGCAAACAAGAATGAGAACGCTATAATAATCACCATGCTTTGCTCCTTCGCCTATCACCCGCGGGCCGAAGTAAACTGAAGGCAATGACTGCATACGATAAGTGATGTCCTGTTCTTTTACTATGTGACGAAGAGCTTGTTCCATTTGACTGGCGGTGGCTGGATGAAGAAGCCGGCCATATACACGCGACTCATCCGGATTGAAACCCAATCGCTCAATGTCGTTGCTTTCGTATTTTATGATCACATCCAGTCGCTCACTGGCATTGGATGGAAAATCCGCAAACACACCCGCAATCACATAAGTAAGGGTATCGTTACCTTCCATGGTGATCTTCTGACCTACGGGAAGAGTCTGATCAAACCATTGCCTCGCAACGGAAACGGAAAGCAATACCGATCTTTTATTATTAAAACTATCCGGTTGGCCTGCGGTAAGATCAATTTTCAGTATAGAGGTAATACTGGCGTCAGTAGCGTAAACATGATCCATGATTACATTGCGATTTCCGGTATGAATCATTATCTGATCCATCGCCTTTACTCTCGAAAGCAGCATCGAATGCTTTACACGGGAATGAATAGTTGCGTATGCTTCTTTGGAGATTACATCTGAGAGCCTGTTTCCCTGAAAAGAAGGATCTTCATTGCGTTTAAGAACACGCACGACGGAGGAAGCATCGGCATGAAACTCATCATAACCCAACTCACCCCAGGCAAACACCAGCACCAGAATACTGCTGGCAAAAGCAATAGCCAGCGTGATGATCTTCAAAAAGTAAATATCTTTATTGGATAAAACGAGACGATGAAACAGCTTTAGATTTTGCAAGGAGTCTGGGGTTTCATCATTTTAATTTACAACAACTAAGCCAATCCCCCATCATTCAATAATCAGGCGAATGATCAAATGGCTATCTCCGGAAATGGAATACGATCGGCCGATAACGGGCAGAAGGGCTCTGATTATTGGCTTTCAAGCAAGAAACCAATAACAAACACCAACAACCAATCCAATCAAAGAGCCAGCTATAATCTCTGAAACAGTATGATTCTTTAATACTAATCTCGACCAGGCAATCGGTATAGTGAAAGTCAATAAGCATAACCCTATCAAGAAGTTCATCGGCATAATCAGAAACGACAGGAAGATCGTAGATGAAACATGCAATGAGCTTTTGATGAAATAATTGGTAAGAAGAGAAACCGTTAACAATACCAGCGACAACAGCACTGCCATGCGCAAGGCACGTGGCTGATCCGTTATGAACAATAGGATAGTAACAGTGAGCAGGATGAAAAAGGCAAAAACATACCACGATTGTCTTTGCTTTTTATCAGACACATCGAAATTAGTATATGCTCCATTCCGGGAGTTCAGATACATCTTAAGTGCAACGGGTAAAAAGAAACCTGCCAGTATAAGCACGGCATGTTTCCATGCAAGGTTAAACTCTTCCTGCGTGAACAAGGCCACTATGGTAAAAACAGAAAGTGTCAGCAGCGGATGCCCAATCACGGAGATCACAGCAGCCAACCGGGTTTTTATTTCAGGATGATCTGTCTTTAGCTGACCCATCCTTATTCCAATGCACGTCTGTTGCGTATCCCCGCCATTCTCTGCTGCCAGGCATCAGCGGTTTCTGACCTGCTAAGTTGATTCAAATCCTCCATTGAAAATGCAGGATGATAGTAATAACCTTTGTTGACCTCCTCCATAAAGAGCAAGGCCTGGTCAAGAAAAGCCACCACTGCTTGTGGTGCCTTATCCGTTAAAGATTGACGCAGGTTTTTGATCAGATTATCAATACATAACTCATGGCGCAGCAACAAGCGACACAAATGATGAATAGCTGTATCTGCATCGTCATTACTAATCGCCATGCGTGCCTGAATCATTCCCGGCCCGCTGTAATATCCATTGCCCATCACTTCCGCTTCTACTGCCAGAGCTAAAATTTTCTCTTCCGTGGGCCGCTTTGTTATTTTATTATTAAAGTAGAGTCTCTCCAAAAACTCGGCATAGTGAAGTAAGGGTGAAAAATTTATCCGCACAACTTCTTCATGTTTCTGATAAACCTCCCAGGCTTTTGCCAGGTAATCGTTACCGCTGTTTCCCTGTGTTTCGCTAAGTTCTGCCCAGTCTTCCAATACATTGGCCATGTAGTTTACTTCCATGGCATGAGCAGGATTTTTCTTTATGAACAGTTCAAAACATTCAATGGCTTTAGCAAAGTAATCGGCTCGCTGTTGCGATTTGCCTTGCTTATGTAATAGCAATCCTGCACTGCGCAGCAACATCACAGGCGCATCGTACATCTTCCAGCTAATAGCCATCTGCAACCAGACCGATAATTGCTTTTTCAATTCAGGATTCTGATGATACTCGTGCATGCGAACACTATCATCCAATACAGACCAAAGCCGATCTGGATTTACTATTAACTCCTGATTTAGTCTGTGGTTAAATTCAGCATAAGTCTGTAACTGTGCTTCATGCATCCCATCGATGCCCTGCGGCCATGGATGATAGAGAATCCATACATTAAATCCACCAGTTGTTTTAAGATCTTCAACCGCCAATTGCCAATAATGCAAGGCATCGACAGCATCCAGCTGTGCCAACTGGTGATATACATTAGCTCTGAAGAGTAATGCATCATTATCGGCAGGAATTTCAAAACTCAGTTCATCAATTGCGCGAAGAGCAAATTCTTTAGCACGACCAACGTCCGTATCTTTTACTTCATCCAACCGGTAGTTCAATACCTCCGCCCTCAGCTTCCGCAAAGGTGATCCATGAAATGTTTCTGCTTCCGTCACTACGTCATCGAGCAGATCCAATCCACCCTCTCCCAGTTTGCCGCACATCTGGTCGTAAGAGATATAAGAATACAAAGCCATAAAGCCCGATTCCATTACTTCATCACGCCACGCACTGATATCTCCTTCCGGCACTTGTTGTGAAAACTTAATCAGCCCTTCCAGGTCATACGCTTCTACCAGCTTAGCTAATTCTTCCTCCCACGTGGAGCCTGTTGTATTCATCTATTGATTTCGTTCTGATACAAGTTCATAAAAAGCTTCGTAAGTTATAACAGATCTCATTGAATTGCCAACCCATTACAAATAGGGATATCATCCTCTATCTTATCAAAATAATTTCATAATTGTCATTAGCAATTGAGAGAAGTGATGACCCAGCTACTTTATGATCATTCTTCATTGCTGCGCAGGCTGAATTTTATAGAAAGGGTGCAGTCGCGCAGAAAGAAAATCACAGCCATTAGAAAAACACCCTAAAGGTTTTAGAAACCTTTAGGGTGTTTTTCTAATGGCCGTGATTGAAAGAGCTTCGGTTTGTATCATGATCGCTGGCGATCATGATACAAACCGAAGTAAAACCCGCGGCCTGCTCATTCAATCTGGCGAGGCATTAAGACTCCCGCGGACAATCGATAAATCGTAATTGAACGGGACTAGATGCAAGAGATCTATCTATCATAAAATTCAAAATAGAAGTGACAAAGATCTAATGACAATTCCCGAATCATTTCGTTTTTATTTTCTTCTTATAAAACAAAGAAATTAATTCCTCCTTTTTACCCTGGTACTTTTACGTGTTACCTTGTTTCCTCTCGGGCCTTCTACCGTTGTCGATTTGCGTGTCACGGATCGTCCTCCTCTTCCATGGACAGTGGTGGTGGTTCGGGTAGCTCTGTAATTAGCTACTGCGGGTTGATGACGGGTAGTCACGGTCACCGATGTTGTTCTTACAGGTCTGTATATTTTTGGAGCATAAACCACTCTATGTGTATTGACTACTACATACCTATGACGATAAGGAGCCCAGTAAGGATGATAGACGGCATAGCGAATGGGTCTCCATGGCCTCCACCATACGGGTCTTGCTCTCCATCCGTAAGGTGACACCCACACGGTGTAAGAA
>NNBV01000054.1_pt1 | contig 28135 bp, 20 predicted proteins | sample 1173771 | NCBI WGS metagenome assembly NNBV01 (sample SAMN07173938, study PRJNA388173) | plant metagenome | isolation source: symbiotic tissue sample KVS11 | place: Norway: Troms, Kvaloya island | reverse complement strand
AAATTTCATACTAATTGCCATCTACCTAGAAAAAAACCTAGAGGTGGTAAGTTAACCAAAGAAGACAAGCGCTTTAATCGAGATTTAGCTCGTCGTCGAGTTGTTATTGAACACGTCAACCGACGATTGAAGGTATTTCGGATTCTGAGTCAGCGCTACCGCAATCGTAGAAAACGCTTTGTATTGCGCTGCCATTTAATTGCTGGAATTTATAACTATGACCTTCAAAATTCTGCTTAAGTTGTTGGAAATTTTTTAATCTACTAATTTACCACAAAACTTTTTTGCAAGAGGTCTAATTAATACCCAGGATACTATTACTATCTCATTAACTAGCGATCGCAGAAAATCAACTGAGCGTAGTTGTCCAAAACTAAATTCAGCTAGAGATTTAAGCTGTTTAGCTGTCCATGAGCTTTTGCGTTGGGTTGCAGAGATGATGCGACTCAGTAGTGATTGGCTTGCAGAGACGACTGTATCACTGATGATTTTAATTAACCATAACGTTGCCTGAATTGCGATCGCAGCGATAAAAAAGGCGATCGCTGTTTTGCAGATTGTCCAGCCATCGCCGAGAAATATTTGCAGGGGGACTATGAGAAAAGACTGTGCAGGTAAATCGAGGGTATTGAGTTCTAGTTGAAAAAAGTAGAAATATGACCAACGGTAAATCCAGCCTGCAAAGAAAAGTGCCGCACCCAGCAAGCCAAGTACACTGGTGAATTTACCTAAAATATTGGTTTCTTGGTTGGGGGTTTGGGTCATACTAATTCGTAATTCGTAATTCGTAATTCGTAATTAATGGAAACAATGTAGGGTGTGTTACCGCGAAGCGTAACCCACCGAAAACGAAAACTTAGGATAGTGCGTTAGCCTGCGGCATAACACACCCTACTTCAGTTGATTTTAGTGATTTTACGGAAATTATATATATGCCTTTGAAGTTTAATGAGAAAGTTAAATATAGTCAAATATACTGTTAAAACTATGAAAGCTTTTTTCCAGGGATGGGTTGTGGCAATCTTAGTAATGGCAGCAGCGATCGCAGGGAACATCGAAGCTGTAATTAGCCAGGATGTCAAGACGGGAAATTTCTTGTTGGCACAGACACCAGTCAACGCAGATGAATTAGAACTTGCAGTAGCATTACCAGAGTTAGCAGAGGTCATCTTTAAGGGGGGTGAGTCAAGTAGTGGCCAGATAACAGGAATTGATGCACAGGGAGAAGCACTATCAATTCGGCGTAAGGATAAAACTGCCACAATTCCCCTGAGCCAAATTCAAAAAGTAGTCTTCAAGAATCGGGCGTTGGTTTACAGAAGCAATGGGCGGCAAATTATCCGGGGTGAGCGCGATCGCCCCACAGGTAAAACAGTAACTTGGAGCGGTATACCCCTAAATACTTTTACTGTAAAAAATCCTACTCAAGGTCAAGCGGTGGTCAAACTGAAACCACCTGTAGTTTCCACAGCACAGCTGCGGGGTATTCAGTCAGTGGCTAGAAATTGGCAATATGTGGTAGATGAAATCCAGTTCAATTCGCAACAAAGAACGATCACTATTCTGGCAAAACCTTATTGAGCGTGAATTATGAAATATTGAAGCGTTTACAACAAATGCTTCGATCCTAGCAACAAATGTTCAAACGTTTGCAACAAACGTTCAAATATCTGCAACAAATGTTTAAACGTTTATAACAAATGTTCAAATATGGGCAACAAATGTTTAAACGTTTGCAACAAATATTCAAATATCTGCAACAAATGTTCAAACGTTTATAACAAACGTTCAAATATGGGCAACAAATGTTTAAACGTTTGCAACAAACGTTCAAATATTTCCAACAAATGCTTAAACGTTTGCAACAAATGCTTAAATGCTAGTAAAAAATGTTCCAACATTTCCAACAAACGTTAAAACATTTCCAACAAATACTTAAACGTTTGCAACAACTGCTTTGATGTTAGTAACAAATGTTTTAAGGATTACAGGTATTACGCAAATTTGACGTATTTTTGTCATTGCAAGTGGAGCAATGTCTACGATGGGCTACACCTACGCTCTTAGCGTTCTGGTAGGGTGGGAATCCCAGCTTTGACCAAATATTTTGATGTTGCTAACACACAATTGAAAACAGCTACTTCTGCGCTATATCGATGAAAAGAATTCTCACTAGTTTTTTGGCTTTGGGTATTTGTCTAACGCCTTTAACAGTAATGCTAATGGCTCAACCCACCTGGGGACAGGCTCAAAATTCGCGATCGCAAGAAGCAGAAAAACTGCTAGAGCAAGGGGAAAAACTGACACAGCAACAGGAGCATCAACAGGCAATACAAATATTACAGCAAGCTTTAACCATTGCACGAGAACTCAAAGACCAAAAACTTGAAGCAAGCGCATTGCTTGGGCTTGGGTTTAACTACGACGATTTAGGAGAAAAGCAAAAAGCACTCGATTTCTACAACCAAGCTCTTCCCCTATATCGTGCTGTGGGCGATCGCACTGGTGAAGCTCGCACACTCAATAACATCGGTAAAGTCTACTCTGATTTAGGAGAAAAGCAAAAAGCACTCGATTTTTACAACCAAACTCTGCCCCTTTTCCGTGCTGTAGACAATCGCTCTGGTGAAGCGACTACACTCAATAACATTGGTAAAGTCTACTCCGATTTAGGAGACAAGCAAAAAGCACTCGATTTTTACAACCAAGCTCTGCCCCTTTTGCGTGCTGTAGACGATCGCACTGGTGAAGCTCGCACACTCAATAACATCGGTCTAGTCTACGACGATTTAGGAGAAAAGCAAAAAGCACTCGATTTTTACAATCAAGCTCTGCCCCTTAGACGTGCTGTGGGCGATCGCTCTGGTGAAGCCACTACACTCAATAACATCGGTCTAGTCTACGACGATTTAGGAGAAAAGCAGAAAGCACTTGATTCTTACAACCAAGCTCTGCCCCTTTTCCGTGCTGTAGGCAATCGCTCTGGTGAAGCCAAAACCCTCAGTAACATTGGTCTAGTCTACGACGATTTAGGAGAAAAGCAGAAAGCACTTGATTTTTACAACCAAGCTCTGCCCCTTTTGCGTGCTGTGGGCGATCGCTCTGGTGAAGCCACTACACTCAATAATATCGGTGGAGTCTACTCCGCTTTAGGAGAAAAGCAAAAAGCACTCGAATTTTACAACCAAGCTCTTCCCATATTTCGGGCTGTGGGCAATCGCACTGGTGAAGCTGTCACCTTGGGTAATATTGGTGTAATCTTCCAAAGTACAAATCAACCAACTGAAGCCATTACTAATTTAGAGCAATCTCTCCAAATAAGTTTAGAAATGCGCCGGAGTTTGCAACGAGAAAATCGTCAAAAGTTTTTACAGGAAAACGGAGGACGTGCAGATGCTTTAGTCGATGTTCTCATTAATCAAAAGAAATACGCTCAAGCCTTTGAATGGGTTAACCTATTCACCACAGCCGAGCTTGCTGATTATACTCGCCTCATTAATGCCAAAGTTGCCAACCCAGAAGCACAGCAGAGCCTTGATGACTGGAGTAAAAAAAATCAACAATTGGAATCCTTGCGACGACAACTGCAAAGCGATCGCTCCGAAAGTCTACCCCAACAAATTCGGCAATTAGAAGCACAAGTTTACTCAGAAGCCGAAAATATCTCTCGCCGTTTTCCTGAAGTAGCAGAACTCTTTGAAACTACACCCGTAGATATTAAAAATCTTACATCCTCCATCCCCGCAGGAACGGTAGTAGTTCAACCTGTCTTGCTGACTAATGTGAGAGATATGCCCAATAACATTGCCTTTTTTATCTTCACAAAAGGCGAGTTGAGCGTTATTAAAAAATCTATTAACCCTACTGAATTTAATAAACTTCTCACTAAATACTTGAACCAGGTACAAGATGACACTGATGCTAGCTACGCTGAAACTGGCGGCGAACTTTATGATATTCTTATTCGTCCTATAGAAGACAAAATTAAGGCTTTATCACCTAAACAACTGAGCATTATTGCTACTGGTAAACTGCGCCATTTACCTTTTGAGACTCTTTACGACAGTAAAACCAACCAATTTCTGATTCAGAAATATCCTGTCAACTATCTCACTCGCATTTCCAATAATTCTCTCAAATCTCTAGATGTACAAAATGCCGTATCCCGCAAACCACAAGCTGTTTTAGCATTTGGTAATCCAGTACCCAGTGACCCACAAAATCTCCCAGGTGCAGAGCTAGAAGTCACAAAGATTAAGGAAATATTCCCAGACAGTGAATTTTATATCAATAAAGAAGCTACCTTAGAAAAGTTTAAATCTCAAGCATTGCGCTTTTCATTTTTGCATTTAGCAACTCACGGCTGTTTTCAGACTGAAGATTGCAAAAAAGTCAATTTAAAAAATAATACGTTACTATTTGCTGATGAACCCTTAGACATTGCTAATGCTGCTCTTTTAGGTTTACAAGGCACACAATTGATTACTCTTAGTGCCTGTCAAACTGCTGTAGACACTAATAATAGTGAAGGTATTGCAGGAGTTGCTTATATATTTGAGCGGGCTGGTGCTAAAGCTGTGATGGCAAGTTTGTGGGCGGTTGAGGATGAAGCAACTCAAGAATTGATGGTTTATTTTTATCAGAATCTCAAGGATGGTATGACGAAAGGGGAAGCTTTGCAACAAGCGAAGTTGAAGTTAATTGCAGACCATCGCCATCCTTTTTATTGGTCGCCATTTGTGTTGATTGGTGATGCACGGTAAAGTAATTTGTAATTCGTAATTCGTAATTCGTAATTTACAGTCAAGGTAATACGGTTCGGTTAAGGTTTTTTGATGAAAATTATAGATCGCAAAGATGCGATAAATCATCACAAAGACGCGATAAATCGCCGTCTCTACAAGGTGATATTATGATAAAAAAATACCTATGTTGCAATACGGTTCAGTTAAGGATAATCGTAGGTTGGGTTGAGGAACGAAACCCAACCTACGCAGTTTAAGGTTTTTGGCTTTAACTGAACCGTATTGACCTATGTTGACGAGTTTCGACACTTCGACTCCTTTCGACTGCGCTACTTTGATTACGCTCAGTACAAGTCAAAGCAAGTCGCTCAATGCATCGCTTCGCTCAACTCTCGACCACTCAGTTGGTTGAGCGTTCGCGAGTGCGTCTCGCAGAGAAGTCGAAACCAACGGCTATGGTAATTTTATTACTAGAATTCACCCAAAAGACTGATTATTGTAGAGACGGCGATTCATCGCGTCTCTTGCCTTAACGATGATTTTCACAAATGGCAGTATAATTTTAACCCGTCTGTAATAAGTTAAATTTTAATGTGCTATTAAAAGAGCGATAAACCGCATCTACATAAGCAAAACCCACCTTTCCTTCCCTACAGGACGCTGCGCCGTTATGCGAAGGTGGATTTCCAACCCTCAATTTTTCCTTAGTCGGACGGAGAGAGAATTTGCTGAAAGATAGTTAACATTAAATTCGGCGTATTCACTGTTCAGGAGTGCCAAAATGTCTAAACATCTGGGTCAAAAAATTGCACCTACACCTATATCAAATGATATCAATGTGGTGGATTTGATCGATCAATACTTCACCGCTTACAACTCAGCGCGGTTGCGGGAAATCTGCCAACTACTGAGTCGTGATGTGCTAACAGAAGGTGTCACGGTGGGAGTTAGCCTTTCTGGTGCGATGACGCCAGCAGGATTCGGGGTTTCAGCCCTTGCACCTTTAATTCGCAACGGCTTTATTGACTGGATGATTAGCACTGGTGCAAATCTTTACCACGATATGCACTACGGATTGGGTTTTGAACTCTTTGCTGGTAATCCGTTTTTGGATGATGTGAAACTGCGCCAAGAAGGCACCATCAGAATTTACGATATTATCTTTGGTTACGATGTGCTGCTAGAAACAGATGCATTCATCCGCAAGATTCTGCAAGGAGAAGCGTTTCAAAAGCGGATGGGAACGGCTGAGTTTCACCATTTACTAGGTAAATATGTCCGAGAAGTAGAAAAGCAATTGGGTGTGCAGCATTCCTGCTTGTTAGCTACTGCTTATGAATATGGCGTACCTATATATACCTCTTCTCCAGGAGATAGCTCAATTGGGATGAACGTAGCGGCTTTAGCATTGGAAGGTTCGCAGTTGGTGATAGACCCATCAATTGACGTGAATGAGACAGCCGCGATCGCATATAATGCCCGTGAATCAGGAGGTAAAAGTGCAGCTGTAATTCTCGGTGGCGGTAGTCCTAAGAACTTTTTGCTACAAACCCAACCGCAACTTCACGAGGTTTTGGGATTAGAAGAACGAGGACACGATTACTTTGTACAGTTTACCGATGCGCGTCCAGATACAGGCGGTTTGTCTGGAGCAACCCCATCGGAAGCCGTCAGTTGGGGTAAAATTGACCCAGAGGAGTTACCTAACACAATCGTTTGTTATACCGATAGCACGATCGCTCTCCCACTGGTGACAGCTTATGTTCTTAACAAATGCCAACCTCGTCCCCTGAAGCGTATCTATGACAAGCGAGAAGCAATTTTAGATAAACTGCAAAAAGACTATTTAGCAGCTAAAACCCAACCATCAGATCAGATTCCAGCAGCCGTTGCTGAAAATGCTTCACAGCAAACAGCGACTTATCCCTGTGGGCGATTGATTCCGAATACTCATTAGGGAAGAGGCAGGGAGCAGGGGAGCAGGGGAGCAGGGGAGAATTGCAGTAAGTTTTTCCCCAATGCCCAATGCCCCTCATCCCTTTTTTCCAATCAACAAATAAGTTGTCATCTTCCCTTTGCTTTTAACTTCAATTTCACCCCGCCTTTCAAATACAAATTCATCACACAAGCAGTTATAAGTATCTTCTGTAACCTGGATTTTACCAGCAATCCCTTGGGATTCCATGCAGCTAGCGATGTTTGCCGTGTCTCCCCAGAGGTCGTAAGTACAATTCTTTAGCTCCATTACTCCCGCTACTACAGAACCGCTATGGATGCCGATACGGATGCTAAAGTTTTGGTTATTCTCAGTATTAAATAGAGCGATCGCAGTTTGCATATCCAGTGCCATAATAGCGATCGCTTGAGCATGATCTATGCGGCGTTTGGGTAAGCCGCCAACTACCATATAAGCATCACCAATGGTCTTGATTCTCTTTAAACCATGTTGTTCGGTGAGGCGATCGAAAGCTGAGAAAATTGGGTTGAGTAAGTTCACGAGTTGAATTGCACTCATAGAAGCAGCAATTTCGCTAAAGCCGACGATATCTGCAAATAAAACTGTGACATCAGCCAAGTCTTCAGCAATGCTAGCTGGTTCTTCTTTCAGTTCATTTGAGGTTGCTGCTGGCAAAAAATTCAACAACAAGCGTTCAGTTTCTTCCTGCTGATGGCGCAGCGCTTCTTCTGCTGCTAGTCGCTGGGTAACATTGCGAAAAATACCGCGAGTCGCAACTGGATGACCTTCAACAAATTTACAGTTAATGTTACCTTCTAAAAAGATTGTCTGACCATCTTTAGTAACAAATGCCGCTTTTACTTGCCCAAGCTTTTCTCCTGATAGCACACGATAAAACCTTTGCAAACAGTGTTGTTTAAACTCTGGATGTATAATATCGAAAACACTCATGTTCGCAATTTCAGCTTCGCTATATCCCAAGGTTTCTCGCCATGCGCGATTGACATACAAAAAACGACCAGATGGATTGACAGATTGAATCAGATCATTAGCATTTTCAAATAAATCTCGATATCGTTCCTCACTTTCTACCAGAGCATCTTCTGCTTGTTTGCGTTTGATAAACTGGGCGATTTGGCTACCAATAGAACCCATCATTTGCAATAGGTCTTTATCTTTGGGTTGTACATCCCGGCTAAAGAAAACCATCACCCCTAAGATTTCACTATCATCGAGGATGGGAAAGCCAAAAGCTGCATGCAATCCAGCCTCAGCCGCAGGTTGCGATCGCCTGTTGTCTCCATCTTCTGTGATATCTTTAATCCATAAGGGCAAACGTCTAATCCAAATTCGACCAGGTAAGCCAACACCAGGTGTATAGGTAGTTTGCCAAGTGATAGCTTTAAACTCTCGAACAGAAATTAATCGACTTGACCAAATTTCCACACACCTTAGGACTGCATTCAGACTATCTCTCTGTACTGAAGTACCAATATATTGACTTGGTGTCCAAAGTTCACCTAAATCCCATCCCAAGTTTTGACAAATGGACTGCAAAATTTGGGGAATTCCCTGCTTTACGCTCTGGGATTCTGATAATATCCGAGTGATAGCATACTGGGCACTTGTACGCTGTTCCCGGCGCTGCCAAGCAGTAATATCCCGACCAATGTAGACAATATCTTCTAATCCTTCTGTTTTTCTCGCAATTACTGAACAAGAAAAATCAATCAACAGCTTCTCTTTAGTTTTGGTTCGGCAAACTACCTCTAAATTCTGGGGATTTCGCTTCAAAGAAGAGTGCTGATAAATGGATTTTATTAATATTTGACTGTCATCAATAATCAGTGATATTGGTTGATTAATTAATTCTTCTTCCCGAAAACCAAATAATTGTTGAGCAGCCCGATTGACTTTTTTTATTTTTCCAGAATTACTGGTTACTAATAAAGCATCTGCTATTGAATTAATTACTTGTTCCATGTAATTTTCGCATGAGATTAAAGCACTCGATAACAGATTAGTTTCATTGGCTGGTCGTGCTAAATTTTGTTTTAAAACAAGCCTATCGGTAACATCTTCAATTAAAACTATTAATTTATTTTCACATTTATTTTCCTGCTGTTCACCGATAATGTATATATCTATATATATATGTAATTTCTGCTCTGAACATCGTTCAATTGCCTGTAATTCAAACAGTTCTTGCTCCCCTTGCAGGACAGCTTTCAGGATATCTTCAAGTCCTATCAACTCAGGAAAACTTAGTCGGATATCTTTTCCCTGGATCACTTCTTCAGGACGTTCTGCAAACCGTTGCACTTGCTCCGATGTATCTATGATGCAGAAATTTTCATCCAGTTCCAAGCGTTCAAATTTAAGGGGAAAAGAAGGTTTGTTAAAAATCCGATCTAGTACTTGGTCTTTCATTATGTTGTAAAAACAGGTTTTAGAGGATGTATTACAAGTATTAGGTGAATAGAATGATGCCTCCGGCACGCCAAGGGCGATCGCTACTACACAAACATTCACGAACAGCGTCTCTAAGAGTTGTCAACCTCCGTGAACTAAGAGAAAATCAAGGGTTTTTAACCCAGGTTGGTGGGTTTTGTTTATGTAGCCGCGACTTTCAGTCGCCCGGTGAGTAATAAATTAGACTTTTCAAACAACCTCTTGTATTTAATCATGCTTACTTACTTAATCAGAACTACCACTTAACAATTCAGCACTATTAATGATTCTTTCAAAGATTTGATCAGTATACAAGCCTCTCTGGGCAATTTTTTTAAAGTTATTATTACTCAGTTTCTTAATAAAATTGATATTAATTGATTAAAGGCACTATTTTGTAACATCAACCCAGTACATTTAAGCGATTACCATTGAGGATCTTCCATAATTAATACCTCTACACCTGAGGTATTTAATGGAACTGAGAAAAAATGTCCCTGTCCATATTCACAGTTCAACTTTCTTAGAAGTGCTAGTTGCTCTTTTGTCTCTACTCCTTCCGCCACCACATACACACCTAGCTTGTGTGCCAAGGTGACAATTATCTCAACAATTTCTAAATTCTTAATATTAGTGTCGATTAGGCTAATGAAAGAACGGTCAATTTTCAACACACTAATTGGAAAGTTATAAAGATGACCTAATGAGGAGTAGCCTGTACCAAAATCATCAATTGATAACTCAATGCCCATCTCTCGAAGTTGTAAGAGTGCAGCACTTGCCTTATCGTCATTTTCCACAATTATGCTTTCAGTAATCTCTAACACTAAAGTGCGGGCATCAAGACCAGTTGAGCGCAAAATTTGCCCAATCTGCTCAATCAAATCCGGCTGAGAAAATTGCTTGAGAGAAAGATTGACACTAATTTTCTCTAGCAACTTGGAACGATAGCACGTCCGCCAAGCTTGCATCTGGCGGCAGGCTTCATACAACGCCCAGTTGCCAATGGAGAAAATTAGTCCAGTTTCTTCTGCTAGGGGAATAAAATCTGCTGGATTAAGCAGACCGCGCTCTGGATGCTGCCAGCGCAACAGAGCCTCAAAACCCAAAATAAAGCCACTAGTGAGTGAAATAATCGGTTGGTAATAAATCCGAAATTCTTCGCGTTCAATTGCTCGGCGCAAATCGGTTTCTAACTGCAATCTCGCCAGAGCATTAGCATACATATCTGAGTTGAATAGCTCATAACGCCCTCTACCTAGCATTTTAGCTCGGTACATTGCTGTATCAGCATCCCTCAATACTTCTTGTGGGTGTTCATACTCTACTGTCGAACTCAATGCGATGCCAATACTTGCCGTTATGAAAACTTCTTGTCCGTCAAGGTCAAAAGGTAACACCAGTTCTTGTTTAATCCGTTCAGCTACTATAATGGCGTCTGACACATCTTGAATTCCCTCAACCAGGATTGTAAATTCGTCTCCTCCAAGTCGTGCGACTGTATCTATGGAGCGTACACATACTTGCAATCTACTGGCAATAGCAAGCAGAAGTTGGTCTCCAATAAGGTGTCCAAGACTGTCGTTGATCACTTTAAACCGATCTAGGTCGATAAATAGCACAGCAAATAGATAATTTGAATGCCGTTTTGAATAATTGAGCGCATGTTTTAGGCGGTTCATAAATGCAGCCCGGTTTGCCAGACCCGTCAGTGCATCGTGAAACGCAAGGTGCAGCAGTTGTGACTCGACTCGTTTACGCTCTGTTATTTCATTTAGCAATTTCTGATTTGCCTTTACCAGTTCTGCTGTCCGTTCCGCCACCCGGATTTCTAACTCATCGTAAGCTCGGTGCAACATTTCTTCAGTTTGTTTGCGTTCACTGATATTGCATAGCAGCCAACGCCAGCCAAGCTGTTTCCCCTGCAAGTCGTATACCACAGACGCTTTAACACTAGCAGGGAAAGGCGTTCCTTCCCGTGGCTGTAAGTTAATTTCCCGGTTCAGTAGCTCCTGGAAATTGTTCATTTGAGAGCTAAATGACTGACGGTCTTGTTGAGCAATAAAGAGAATTAATGGTTTACCTACTAAATGCTTTTGGCGCACACCGAGCAAAGTTGCTGCTACATGGTTAGCCTCTTGGATTGTCCCGACGGTATTAGTTATCAAGTAACCATCTGGAGCGAACTCAAACAAATCTTGGTAACGCTGGCGCTCTTTCTCTACTGCTATTCGTGTTAACTCTAACTCCTCGGAAGCTGTTAATAGTTCTTCCATTGCGGTGTTAAGTTCCTCGAAAGCCTCTGTTATGATCTCCTGTTGTGAGCTTGCCTTAGTTCCATCGTATTGCAATAGTCCCTGTATCTGTGAATACAATTTCTCTATCTGTTGGCTAAATCCATCCACGTTCATGTTGCTCTACTCATAAAACTATGAAGGTAGCTATGAATGAAGATAGCATCCTCGATGCTTCATACACTATTGAGCAGGCAAGGAGCGGGTTACTTACAAGATGGGACACGTTGTAAATAAAAAATACGGCAGAAATTGTTTTCTTGATTTACTAACTTGTCTATCAATCATGAGGAAGCAATCAAATTGGTGGATGCTTAAATCAACTCTTTGCGCTATTCAGTGCCAAAAACTTGTTAGTTAATGACCAAAGTGCAAAGTCACAGCAAGCCCTACCTACTGAAATTCTTTCTTTATTAAATACAAGCTATGTATTCCGATTTGATTTTGAAAAATTTAAGTATTATGTAGTAGCGTGACAAGGCTAAAATAGTGCATTAAATGTAGGTTGGTTGAGGAACGTAACCCAACATTAATGGAGGTATTGGGTCGTTTGCGTCAGCGTCGCGCAGTGAAGCATGAGATCCAACCTACAAAATCTAATACAACATTTTAGCTTCCCACGCTAGCTAGTACGTGTATTTCAAAAATTAAATATGAGTCTTAGATTCAAGTAAAACTCAATAGCTAACATCATATTTGCTTTACCTATTTTTGAAAATACTTCTTTAGACAGATTTGCTTCTGTGAGTTTAGGAAAAAATAAGGATTTCAGTCAATTTTCCCTGCCTACGCAAGTTATATCATGTCCGGGTAATTAGTTGTCATTGCGTTCGTCCTTGGCGTTCCCGCAGGGAACGCCAAGGACGAACGCAATGACGTTTTATAAGTGTTTAACCGGACTTGATATTATTTTATGAATCCAATTGGATTGTTATTGTATTATTGCAATCGATCAATTATCTTGGCATTCTCTGGTAACTTGGCATCTCTTTGCCCAGCAGTACGTGCCCTAGCTGTGAATAAACCAATGGGAGTATTTAATAAATCTACAAGGGTAGCTTGACCTGCGATGCCTGCGGTGGGCTGCGTCAACGCCTTTTTAATATCCCTTGGTATTTCCTTCAATAACCAACGTACTAAGCGATAGCCGTATTCTTTGGGTGTCATCTCTCGCATTAAATCTACACCGTGCAGTTCGTGCAGATAGCGATTTGAGCGTCCATAGCGCCGCCATTGACTTTGCAGTTCTTGAAGTGTAGCCCGGTGGCGGTGCTGAACGATCGCATTCGGGGCAAATTCCAAACGCCCGATATTTTCCCCCAAAATCCGCCAGCAAATGTCGGCATCGCCACCAGTGGTAAGATAGGGACGAAATAAACCCACTTTTTCTAAGGCAATGCGTCGAATCGCCAAATTAGCGGTTTGACCATAGGGACGAAAGGAATGCTTAAGGGTATGCTTTTGCGACAAAGTTTCTTGACGGTCTGCATATTGTTCTAGCAAAGTTGTGCCTGGTAGTGCCAAAATTTCACCAGCAACAATTACCACTTCTAAGTTGACAAAAGGCTGAATTAATGCGTATAGCCATTCGGGTTGGGGACGACAATCTGCATCGGTAAAAACGATAATTTCACCGGTAGCGGCGCGAATCCCTGTATTACGAGCACTGTATGAGCTTTGAATTTGGTTTTCGCTCAAGGCGTGAATTGTAATTGGGCAGTTTTCGGCAGATGTTTTGAGGATGGTGAGGGTGCGATCGCTACTATTATTGTCCACCAACAAGTACTCTACCCGGTCTTTTGGGTAAGTTTGAGATAACAGACAATTGATTAACTCTGGTAAATCCGCCTCACCGTTATAAATAGGAACAACCACCGACACCATTGGTAAAAAGCTGGTGGCGGTGGTTGCATCAACTGGCTGGTGATTCATAAATCTGAGATTTTAGAGATGGGATTACTAGCTAGTATTCCCAAAGAAAAATCCTGGACTGGTAAATTAAGGAGTTTTTATAACTCCAAAAATCTTGATTTGGGAATACTAAAATTTCAAGTCACCAGCGCGGCTCATGGGTCGAGTGGGTTGATTTGCCGGCGGTTGGGCAAAGTTGTTATTTGATAGAATTGCGATCGCACGGGCATATTGTGGATCGCTCTTAGTTCCGATTAAATCTGGATTAGAAGCCAACTGCCGCTCTTGGGCCTCTGTCAAGTCTAGCTTGATATCTGGCGTAATCCCTTTATGATTAATATCCGTTCCCGCAGGGGTGTAGTAATGGGCAATGGTGACAGCCAAGCCGGAACCATCTGCAAGTTCATGAACTGACTGCACTAAGGCTTTGCCAAAGGTTTGACCACCAACGACTACCGCCCGTTTATTATCCTTAAGTGCCCCTGTCAGGATTTCGCTAGCACTAGCTGAATTACCATCCACTAAAACCGCCAAAGGACGATTTGTTAGAGCAGTGCGATTGGCTTTAGTTTCCTCAGTGCCGCCCACACGGTCTACTGTCTTGACAATTCCGCCGTTATCATACCACATCCGAGCAATTTCAATGCTGGCTTGCAACAAACCGCCAGGATTCCCCCGTAAATCCAAGACATAAGAATCAACTTTCTTACTGTTTAAATCGCGGATAGCTCGCTGCATTTGCTCTGCGGCGTGAGCGCTAAATTCGCGCAAACGGATATAACCAACCCGACGATTCCCTTCTTGTCTGAGGGTATAACGTACCGTTGGCACTTCAATATTTGCCCTTGTCAGCTTCAAATCAAAGGCATTTTGTCCCGTCCGTCCTAGCCGTAGCTTGATGGGAGTACCCGATTTGCCACGGATTAGCTTAGAGGCGTCATCCACTTTCATTTTGAGAGTGGGTTTGCCGTCAATTGCCAAAATTTCATCGCCTGCTTTGATCCCAGCTTTCAACGCTGGAGAATTTTCTATGGCTTCGACAACCGTGAGTCGCTGAGTTTTTTCGTTTACTTCCATCCGAACGCCAATGCCAGAGACTTCTCCAGATGTTTGGCTAGTCAGGGCTTCAAACTGTTGGGGATCCATGAACCGAGTGTAAGGATCTCCCAAGGTTTGCAAAGCTACACGAATGGCAGCATAAGCTTCTTCACGAGAAGAATAGTCTTTGCTCAACAGGCTTTGTCTGGTTGCTTGCCAATTTTGTTGATTAAATTTGCCATCAACATATTCATGATTCACCAGTTGCCAAACTTGGTCAACTATCGTTTTTGGGCTGTCTTGTAGGGCTAGGGCGGCACGGACACCACGAGTCCAAGCAGGGCCGAATACAGACATAGTAGCAGTTGTGGCGATCGCTCCACCAATCAAGGCTACTTGGAGCGGCGAGTAACTTTTCGCAGATTGGTTCATGTATATTAGCTGGAATAATTGTGTTGTTGACAGTTTAGCAATCAGGCTTTCCAGAAAATTTTAAGTTTTTATACCCCAAACTTAAGTTATGCTCTCTTCATCATTTTTATCGTTGAATGATGTCGAAAATACTGCATTCTTAACAACCATTTCTCAGTTTGTTAGCCTTCTCCGGAAGGCTATAATGTTCATGTGACACTTTGATTAGCGTCATGTTTGCATTCTAGATTACTTTTATAAGATAGCACTTTGATCGCTCAATTGCAGCACTGTTAGATAGCCATTAAATCAGCTTTTCTTACCTAAGTCATGAAACGTAAATTTACCATCAAATCATTAATTTCTATTAAAAAAAATTTTGTTAATCTGTGGCAATTGTTACAAAAACTAAGTGGTGGATTGTCCGTTGTCCTTGGTGCTTGGCTGATTTTTACTACTATAACCCTAGTTTTTGCTTCTTCGCAGCCAGTAGATGCCTTCTTTGTGTTGGGTGGCAGTATTCGCCGAGAAACTTATGTTGCCCAACAAGCAAAACAATACCCACAAACCCCAATTTTAATTTCTCATGGTTCCCCAGATCCCTGTATATGGTTAATTTTTCAGGCGGAATTAGCAGGGTTACAAAACGTTTGGCTAGAAAAGTGCGCGAATTCTACCTTTGAAAATTTTTATTATGGTATTCCAATTCTGCGGCGTTGGCGAGTGCATAAAGTCATGTTGATTACCTCGCCAAGTCACTTACCCAGGGCTAAATGGATGGCACAGATTCTTTTGGGTGCTCATGGTATTTGGGTAGAGACAGAGATTGTTCAGGAGTTGGGTGTCCCTGGTAATCAGGAATCTTGGCTCAAAACTGGATTAGATGTAACACGTAGCCTATTTTGGGCGATTTTAAGTCAAATTATCCAACCGCAATGCTCAAATGTGACAAAACTTACCCAAGTAGATATGCAAGCTTGGGAAAATCGAGGTTTTCATTGTGAACACCAAGGAGGGTTGAGGAGATAACTTACTCGTAATGCGTCCACATCCGAATTATCTTGACTACTTGCTCTGATTCGATGACCTCATATACCAACCGATGCTGTATATTTATCCTACGAGAATAAGCACCTGATAAGTCACCAACTAGCTTTTCATAAGGTGGAGGATTTTGAAAAGGATTGTCTTCAAGGACTGCGAGTAATTCCTCGGCCTTTTCCTTTAAGTTACTAGAAGCTAATTTCTTCGCATCTTTTTGCGCTTGTTTTGTGTAAATCAATCTCCAACTTCCTCCTTCGGGGTTTGGAAGTTGGTCTTCAGACGATCGCAAACTCACCAATCCAACTCCCCATCACACTCTTGGATCGGGGTTGCTAGTCCTTCTTTTATAGATTCTCGCATTCCAGGGACAGATAATAAGTAAAGAGTCTCCTGAATTGCAGACCAATCTTTTTCCGCAACCAGAATCGCATTACCGCGATCGCCTCGAATGATCACAGGTTTACCCTGCTCTGCAACTTGGTCGATGATCTCTTGCAAATTATTTTGAGCGTCGTTAACGGGAAGCGAAGACATCATACTGTTTTGGCTCACGATCACTTTAATTTAGTATACTCACATAGCATTCGGATTAATGACCAATATCGAATTTGCTTTATCTGGACACTCCAAGGTGCATCAGAAGTTGAAATAATCGATTACCACTAGGAGATAAGTTCAGAAATCAAAGCGGAGTATCCCTAGACCTAGCGAATGAAATTCGCGGCTATACAAGACTTTACTCACCTCCGTGGGTTTTAAATTCCTTGAGTCCGCGCAGGCGGACTTGGTTTGTATAGCCGCGATTTCTAATCGCCAGGTATATTTGCAAAAGCGAGACGCTCCCTTAAACATCACTTCTACTGATTGCATCCAAAGAAGAATTAATGCAAAAGTTCCCAATCTCGCAGCATCAAAATAGCATCTTTATACAAAGACAAATCCACTTGGTTAACTTCTATTCCCTCTCCAATTCCTTGTAGAAGGGTAATTGTCAATTTTCCTCCCAAGTGTTCACGGAACTCGGTAAGCCCTCTAAATATACAATGGGGATGGTCTAGTTGATCTAGCTGCTCTGTCAGTGCTGATACGTACAAACTAAAGCCTAATTTCTTGAGTGTAGTTATAACCCTTTGCCACTCTAATTGCAATAGTTGACCTGTTAAATATGAATAAGTAGTATCTAAAGCAATGCCAATCGCTACAGCTTCACCATGACGTAGGCTGTAATTAGTTAAATGCTCTAGTTTGTGAGCAGCCCAGTGTCCAAAATCTAAAGGACGTGATGAACCCATTTCAAAAGGGTCGCCACTACCAGCAATATGCTCTAAATGCAACTGAGAACAGCGATAGATTAGTCTTTCCATTATGTCCATGTCTCGATTAGCCAATTTATCGGCATTAGTCATAATGAAATCGAAGAAATCTACATCTTTAATCAGCGCTACTTTCACCGCTTCTGCAATACCCGATCGCCAATCTCGATCGTCAAGGCTAGTAATAAAATCAAAGTCATTCAAGACAGCATAAGGTGGCATGAATGTACCCAAAAAGTTTTTCTTACCGAAGGCATTGATTCCGTTCTTTACCCCTACACCCGAATCATTTTGCCCTAATACTGTTGTCGGCACTCGGAGCAGCCGAATTCCTCGATGAGCCGTTGTTGCTGCGTAGCCTACCATGTCTAGGACGGCTCCACCTCCAATTGCTAAGACGTAGGAGTGACGGCACAATCCAGCTACATTGATTTGCTGATGAATTTGCTCTATAAATCTAGAATCGTTTTTGACTGTTTCTCCACCTGGAACTACTATCGGCTCACCGCTTAGTTTTAGTACATCTTCATAACACTGGGCATAAAGTGATAATTTTTTTAGCAACCCATCCTGGTACTTTAAAAATCCTGCATCTACCACTGCTAGTACTTGTTTTGGGGTTGTTTCCCCATCTGCGGCAATCACTTGTGCAAGTAAAGGATTATCTAACTGAAACAGACCTCTAGTGAAGTGAACATCATAATTGAAGGTTACGCGGACACATTGATTAATTGGTTGTAGATGAAGAGCAATTTTTTGTTGAATAGCCATTGGAATATTATTACTTTTAAGTAATTGCAAATAGATAGATTGCTGTAATTATAATTTACAGCAAAATGAACAAAATAAAATCATTGATAATTTCAATTTTGAAATTATTTACTAGTGAACAGTAGCTAATAAATCAATCATAACTTTGACGTGCCTTTACCGATTAAATAAAGTTTAAATTGGCATTAAATTCCCACGTTTACTAATGCCTAAACTTTATATATTTAAGGTTGGGAATGGATATCATCATTACATAAAGATTCTAAATTTTTTCCGTAAGCTAATTGTAGAATTTATCTAATCAAAATGGTATCTTTACAGTATCTTCTTTAAAATCGGAAGATTTTTATAGATTCAGTGAAGTTATGATCTCAGTAGTATATTATTTAACTGCTTCAATCCCAAAATATCAAGTTTAGTGGTAGATTTTATACTTGGTTGTCACAAAAAAGTTGGGCAACTTCTCTTGAATTTACCATGAGTAAAGTAAACAAGTTACTGCATCACTGGCTGTTAAAGTCTGTTTCAGAGAAAGCTTTGGCTTGGCTGGAACAGAAGCAGGCACAGATTGCTAGCGGGGCTGCTGAACGAGTGTTTTTTACAGCTTTTAGTGCTGTGCCGCGTTATCTAGGTAAAGAGGATTTGCAGCTAACATTCCAGGACTTGGAAGCAGCACAGGATGTGATCCCCGGTTGGTATCCTGGTCATTGGAGTGTAGATCAAGTAGGTCGTACACTCTTGCTTCTAGCTTTACCCCACGATGATGCCCAGGGGTATGTGCGATCGCTTGATCAAGTCTTCTCCAGTGCCGATATGGGGGAGTTGGTTGTCCTTTACCAAAGTTTGCCCCTTTTACCACATTCAGAGTTACATCGCCACCGTACTGCTGAGGGAATTCGCAGCAATATGAGTAATGTATTTCAAGCCATAGCACTACGTAACCCTTACCCAGCGAATTATTTAGATAATGCTGCTTGGAATCAAATGGTGTTGAAGGCTGTGTTTGTCGGCAGTCCGTTGCATTTGATTTGGGGTTTAGATCGGCGTGCGAACCCAGAATTGGCTAGGATGTTGGCAGACTATGCCCATGAACGTTGGGCAGCTAAACGCTCAGTTACGCCAGAACTTTGGCGACCTGTAGGGCGGTTTGCCGATAGCGCAATCATCACAGATTTAGAAAAAGTACTGGCTGAAGGGGATATAGATGAGCAAAAAGCAGCAGCATTAGCTTGTGCTGAGTCTCCTTTACCCCAAGCGCAAGCGTTACTTTCTACTTACCCAGATTTACAGTCATCCATTCAACAAGGTAATCTGACTTGGAGCAGTTTTAGCCGCGATGCCTGCGGCGAGCTACGCTAACGCTTGTCAGTTTACAAATGAAGAAGGGAATAGGTTACAGGTTATTCCCTATTACCTGTCACCTGTCACCTCTCCCCTAATCCTAATGCCCAGTAATTAAAACCATGATGTTCATTGATCCTCACATTCACATGTGTTCCCGCACTACTTACGATTACTTAGTAATGCGGGAATATGGTATTGTCGCCGTTATTGAACCAGCTTTTTGGTTAGGACAACCCCGAACCAACGCTGGTTCATTTAAAGACTACTTCAGTAGTCTTGTGGGCTGGGAACGGTTTCGTGCTAGTCAGTTTGGCATCCAGCATTACTGCACAATTGGACTAAATCCGAAAGAAGCTAATAATGAAGCATTAGCAACAGAAGTTATGGAACTGCTACCACTTTATGCCTGTAAAGAAGGTGTTGTTGCCATTGGTGAAATTGGCTATGACGATATGACAGAAGCAGAAGATAAGTACTTTTGTCAACAGTTAGCATTAGCTAAAGAACTCGATATGTTAGTACTAATTCATACTCCTCACCGCAATAAAAAGGCAGGTGCTAGTAAGAGTATGGATCGCTGTATTGAATATGGTTTAGATCCTTCACAAGTCGTTATTGATCACAACAACGAAGAAACCGTTGAAGAAGTATTAGGACGAGGTTTTTGGGCAGCTTTCACGATTTACCCACAGACGAAGATGGGTAACGCCAGGATGGTAGAAGTTGTCCGCAAGTATGGGCAAGATCGGATCATTGTAGATAGTAGTGCTGATTGGGGTATTAGCGATCCGTTAGCAGTCCCAAAAACGGCTCAGTTGATGTTAGATAGGGGCATTCCTGAAGAACATGTCCGAGCGGTTTGTTATGAAAATGCTCTAGCTGCTTACAGTCAAACTGGGCAGATGAAAGCTTCAGATTGGCTCAATCCTCAATCTATCGATCAACGTCAGTTATTCAGTGGGAATTCTGTGTTGCGGGGACAGGAACCAGGAATCAAATCAGTTTCAGATTTTGTGTTGATTGAATAGAAAATGGGAAAGGGGCATTGGGCATTGGGAATTGCAAGAGAGATTTTCATCTTAATATGCAGTTTATTTTGAAAAATTACTAGGCATGGAGACAGATAAGTGAATGTTGCAAGCTTAAATTTTCAAAGCTGGCGGGGTTATTTGGAATTGATGCGTCCTGCTAATATTGTTACTGCTTGGGCAGATATTCTTCTAGGTTTTGCTGCTTCCGGTTCTGGAGTTATTTTTACCAAATTAATTAATGGCGAAGCCACTTTTGCCATATTAATTCCATTAACTTGGTTGTTATTAGCTACAACTGGTTTGTACGGTGGCGGTATAGTTTTTAACGATGTTTTTGATGCAGAGTTAGACGCCAAAGAACGACCAAATAGAGCAATTCCTAGCGGTCGCGTATCTCGTCAAAATGCTGCTTTATTGGGGAGTATACTGTTTACAATCGGGATTATAGCTGCTTTTCAAGTATCGTTGTTGAGTGCTGCGATCGCAACATTTATCACTCTTTCATCCCTCCTGTATGACTCACTGTCCAAACACCATCCTTTTTTTGGCCCTTTAAATATGGGCTTGTGTCGTGGCAGTAACTTATTATTAGGTGTAAGTGCTGTACCTGCAATAATAGGAGAACGTTGGTATTTAACACTAATTCCTGTTCTTTATATTGCTGCAATCACCGCAATTAGTCAGGGTGAAGTTCACGGTGGTAAGAAGATTACGGGAGTACTAGCACTACTGCTAATTGCAATAGTTTTGACAGCAGTTTTAGCTTTAGGATTATTAGAAGACTATAGAGCGATCGCAGCCTTACCATTTGCTATTTTATTAGCTATCAGAATCTTACCTAATTTTATCAAAGCGGCGCGGGAACCGATAGCTGAAAATATCCGCAATGCTGTGAGAATAGGTGTTTTATCTCTAATAGTGTTAGATGCAACGGTTGCATCTGGTTTTGCTGGTTTGTATTACGGTTTATTAGTTCTAAGCTTGCTACCCATTTCGATGAAGTTAGCAAAAGTATTTGCTGTTACTTAAATTTCAATGTACACACCCATTAATACCATTAATCGGCTATAGGGGTGCATAGATGTGCGCCCCTAACTATGAATATCTAGCAAGTATTTTGTGAAATAGTTTAAGCCAAAGAAAATAGATTACATATACAAGGAATAAAGCTAGAAAATGAAAATTAAAAACAACAATTTTCACTTAACTTATTGCAGCAATATTCACCCTGGTGAAAGTTGGCTAGAGGTTTTCGCTAATTTAGAAAAGTATATTCCCGAACTCAAATCACGTTTATCGCCGACAGAAGATTTTGGTATTGGCTTGAGGTTAGCAAATGTTGCTGCAAAACAACTTTTGGAAAGTAATAATTTAGCTCAATTTCAAGCTTGGCTAACTCAAGAAGATTTATATGTTTTCACCTTAAACGGATTCCCTTATGGCGGATTTCATCGACAGGTAGTAAAAGACCAAGTTTATGCACCAGATTGGTCTACACAAGAAAGGGCTGATTATACATTAAACTTGGCACACATTTTAGCTAGTTTATTACCCCAAGAACTTGATGGCGGAATTTCTACACTACCATTATCCTATAAACCTTGGTGGGTAAAAGACCAAGCAACTTTCGAGACTGTTCTGAAAAAGAGTTGCTTGAACATAGCATCAGTTGTTGTAGAAATGATTCGTATCCGTGAAGAAACAGGCAAAATACTTCATATTGATTTAGAACCTGAGCCTGATGGGTTAATTGAAAATACCTCAGAAATAATTGATTTTTATCAAAATTGTTTATTGCCCATTGGCGGTAGTTATTTATCAGAAAAATTCAATATTGAACAGGATTTAGCAGAGACTAAATTGCTAGAACACGTTCGTGTTTGCTATGATACCTGCCATTTTTCGGTCGAATATGAGGAACCAGAATCTGTATTTGCACGTTTGCAATCAGCAGGAATTAAGATTGGAAAAATTCAAATTAGTGCTGCAATTAAAGTAAAAATACCTGCTGAGGTTGAAAAGCGGAGTTTGATAGTTGAACGCTTACGTCCTTTTGCTGAATCTACCTATCTTCACCAGGTAATAGAACGTCGCAGCGATGGTACAGTCCATCACTATCCTGACTTAATAGCTGCATTACCACATTTAAAACAATCTCTAGCTGAAGAATGGCGCACTCATTTTCACGTCCCAATTTTTATTCATGATTATCAAATTTTGCAGTCTACGCAAGATGATATTGCGACTGTTTTAAACCTACTTAAGACAAATAATGCTTGCTCACATTTAGAAATTGAAACTTATACTTGGGATGTATTGCCATCAGAAATGAAGATAGATATGCTGACTTCCATTCAGCGTGAGTATGAGTGGGTATTAAAAGAATTTGCCGCAAATTAAGAAGGACATAAGTTTATGAAAAAAACAGTTATTCTAAATGTCGTGGGATTAACGCCCAGTTTACTAGGAGAAAATACGCCGTTTTTATCTTCTTGGGCGGCTAAAGGACAGGTAGCTTCCATCAAAAAAGTGTTACCTGCTGTAACTTGTTCAGTTCAGGCTACTTATTTAACAGGAAAATTGCCTGATGAACATGGGATTGTCGCTAATGGTTGGTACTTCCGCGATGAGTGTGAAGTGAAGTTTTGGCGACAATCTAATAAACTAGTCCAGGCTCCAAAAGTTTGGGAAATAGCGAAATCAATCGATCCAAACTTCACTTGTGCCAACCTTTTTTGGTGGTACAATATGTACTCTACAGCAGATTATGCCATCACGCCGCGCCCAATGTATCCCGCAGATGGAAGAAAATTACCTGATATTTATACACATCCTAGTGATGTGCGATCGCAAATTCAATCTGATTTAGGAAACTTCCCTCTGTTCGATTTCTGGGGGCCAAAAACTTCCATTAGTTCTAGTCAATGGATCGCCAATTCTGCAAAATGGATTGAGGAACGCTACAGCCCGACATTATCACTAGTTTATCTACCACATTTAGATTACTGTCTGCAAAAATTTGGTAGCAATCAAACACAGATTCAAGCAGATTTGCGAGAAATTGATGCTGTTTGTGGTGATTTAATTGAATATTTTGAAGCACGCAACACTCAGGTAATTATTCTTTCTGAGTATGGTATTACCCCAGTTTCTCAAGCTGTGGATTTGAACCGCGTACTACGGGAAAATGGTTTAATCGCTGTGCGAGAAGAATTAGGGCGAGAACTGCTCGATTTTGGTGCTAGCATTGCCTTTGCTGTTGCCGATCATCAAATTGCTCATGTGTATGTGAACGATCCGGCGTATATCCCGAAAGTGCGATCGCTTTTAGAAGCGACTGAAGGTGTAGCGCAGGTATTGGATGAAGAGGGTAAACAAGCCTACCATCTTGCTCATCCTAGATCGGGAGAGTTGGTGGCGATCGCACAATCTGACGCTTGGTTTACCTATTATTATTGGCTTGATGATGCGAAAGCGCCTGATTTTGCTAGAACTGTAGATATCCACCGCAAACCTGGTTACGATCCTGTAGAACTTTTCCTCGATCCGCAAATAAAATTTCCTCAAGGAAAAATTGCTCTCAAGTTACTTAAGAAACAACTAGGTTTTCGCTACTTAATGGATGTGATTCCTCTGGATGCTTCCCTGGTGCGTGGCTCTCACGGTAATATCACCACTTCTCCAGATGAAGGGCCTCTATTTATCACCCATCAAACTCACCTAGTTGACGAACATCAAATTGAGGCGACAGATGTTTGCTCGTTGATTCTCAAACATTTAAATACCTGAAAGGCAGTATAGAGGCTGTATATTGCCTCTATATCCTCCCAAAATACAAAAAAATTTATGGCAATTCATAATCATATCGAGTATGATTTATATATAAACTCGTTATGACTATGAATTAGATTGTTCTATCAGTAGGTATCCATCTACTGACTAAAATGTACTGTGGGCAATCTGAGTAACTTACATGGAGAGCTTCTTTAAACCATGACTGAACCCCAAAACTTGACAACTGCTGATGGTATTCCAGTTAGCGATAACCAGAACTCACTCACGGCTGGAGCGCGTGGCCCTGTATTAATGCAGGATTTCCACCTTATAGAAAAGCTGGCTCATTTCAACAGAGAACGTATTCCTGAGCGTGTTGTCCACGCTAAAGGTGCTGCTGCTCACGGCACTTTGACTATTACCAATGACATTACCCGCTACAGTAAAGCCAAACTTTTTTCTGAAATTGGCAAGAAAACGGAACTTCTCTTGCGTTTCTCTACAGTCGGAGGAGAAAAAGGTTCAGCAGATGCCGAGCGTGACCCTAGAGGTTTTTCCCTCAAGTTTTATACTGAGGAGGGTAACTGGGATCTTGTAGGTAACAATACCCCTATTTTCTTCATCCGCGACCCTTTGAAGTTTCCTGATTTTATCCATACCCAAAAGCGCAATCCCCAAACCAATTGTAAAGATCAGAATGCAAAGTGGGATTTTTGGTCACTCAGTCCAGAATCGCTTCACCAGGTGACGATCCTCTTTTCAGACCGGGGAATTCCCAAAACCCATCGACACATGGACGGTTTTGGTAGCCACACCTTTAGCTTAATTAATGCTGAAGGCGATCGCGTTTGGTGTAAATTTCACTTTAAGACTCTGCAAGGGCATCAAACCTTGACAGAGGATGAATCGGCTAAGATTAAGGGCGAAGATCCCGATCATGCGACTCACGATTTGTTTGAAGCGATCGCTCAAGGTGACTATCCTAAGTGGCGGATGTGCATTCAGGTAATGACCGAGGAGCAAGCGGAAAAACATCCTGACAATCCTTTTGACTTGACCAAAGTTTGGAAACAAGGAGAATATCCTTTAATTGAAGTCGGGATATTAGAGCTAAATCGTAACCCAGAGAATTATTTCGCCGAAGTTGAGCAAGCCGCTTTTAGCCCTAGTGCAGTGGTTCCTGGCGTTAGTTTCTCTCCAGACAAAATGCTGCAAGCTCGGATCTTTTCTTACCCAGATGCTCAACGGTATCGCTTGGGTGGTAACTATCAGCAACTACCCGTTAACCAGCCCAAATGTCCAGTGATGCATTATCAGCGAGATGGCTTTATGGCACCGGGGAACAACGGCGGTAGCGTTCCTAACTATGAACCGAATAGTGCTGAGGGTACGCCCAAAGAAAATCCAGCTTATGCAGAACCACCTAGTCATTTGGGCGATGTTACAGTCGATCGTTACAGTCATCGTGAAGGAAACGACGATTATACTCAAGCAGGTAATCTGTATCGGTTACTAACTCCTGAACAGCAAGAGCGTCTTGCTAAAAATATTGTCGGTAGTCTCTCTCAAGCAAGGGAGGACATCCAAATGCGCCAACTTTGCCACTTCTTCCGGGCAGATGTTTCTTATGGTCGTCGTGTAGCTGAAGGATTAGGCATTTCAATCGATCCCTCAATGTTTTCTCATGATGCTCAACCTGTAGGTAACTGGTAAGCCTTATCCAATTTTGTGGGGTGGGCATCTTGCCCGCCTTAAAGCAAATTCCTTTGATTAGCTTACAAACTAAATCAAGGTAATTAAACATGAAATTAACAGCAACAGAAAAAGGCTTATTAATCCCTAAAGAACTATTAGGAGAAAACCAAGACTTTGAGATTATTCAAGAAAATGGAAAAATTATTATTACTAGCATAAAACAAACATTTTCTATTTGGGATTTAGGTTCAAATCCTGTGGAATGTGATGTAACAGATGGTGCAATTAACCACGATCGCTATCTCTATAACCCGTTAACGGAGATAAAAGCCTCGTGAACGGAGCTAAAACACTCGTCAACGGAGCTAAAAGACTCGTTAACGGAGCTAAAATACTCATCAACGGAGATAAAAGCCTCGTTGACGGAGCTAAAAGACTCGTTGACGGAGCTAAAAGACTCGTTGACGGAGATAAAAGCCTCGTTAACGGAGCTAAAAGACTCATTAACGGAGATAAAATACTCGTTGACGGAGATAAAATACTCGTTAACGGAGATAAAAGCCTCGTTGACGGAGATAAAAGCCTCGTTAAGTAGAGAAATAAAAATATTTACAGTTATTGCGATCGCACCCTTCGCAAAGCATATCGTAGAGAAGTAGTTTTAGGGGTTGCGATCGCATTATTTTGCTTCACTGCATTTGCAATGACATTGTGTAATTAATTATGTTGCCTACTTATTAGACTAGGATTTGAATCCCAGGGAGGTAATTTAGCCGATGCAAATTACTTAAATTACTGAAACCAACGGGAGACAAAAGCAACCCTTCTCCTGAATCAAGGCTGACGATTCCGCCGCAAGTATTCCAGATTTCCACGAATGGTTATTGTATTGGGATGATTTGCCCCTAACTGTTGTTCAGCGATCTTCAAAGCTTCAATATACAAAGGTTCGGCATCGCTGTACCTTCCCTGTGAACGATAGAGGAATGCCAAATTGTTCAGGCTAATTGCCATGTCGGGGTGTTCATCCCCCAGCAGACGTTTTCTCATCGCCAAAGCTTCAATATACAAAGGTTCGGCATCGCTGTACCTTCCCTGTGAACGATAGAGGAATGCCAAATTGTTCAGGCTAATTGCCACGTTGGGGTGTTCATCCCCCAGCAGACGTTTTCTCATCGCCAAAGCTTCAATATACAAAGGTTCAGCATCGCTGTACCTTCCCTGTGAACGATAGAGGAATGCCAAATTGTTCAGGCTAATTGCCACATCGGGGTGTTCATCCCCTAGCAGGCGTTTTCTCATCGCCAAAGCTTCGATTAACAAAGGTTCGGCTTCGCTGTACATTCCCTGTGAATTGTAGAGTGCCGCCAAATTATTCAGGCTAGTTGCCACATCCGGGTGTTCATCCCCCAACAGACGTTTTATCATCGCCAAAGCTTCGATTAACAAAGTTTCGACATCGCTGTACCTTTCCTGTGAATAGTAGAGTGCCGCCAAATTATTCAGGCTAGTTGCCACAGAGGGGTGTTCATCCCCCAGCAGACGTTTCCTCATCGCCAAAGCTTGGATATACAAAGGTTCGGCATCGCTGTATCTTCCCTGTGAACGATAGAGTTCTGCCAAATTATTCAGGCTAGTTGCCACAGAGGGGTGTTCATCCCCCAACAGACGTTTTATCATCGCCAAAGCTTCGATAAACAAAGTTTCGACATCGCTGTACCTTTCCTGTGAATAGTAGAGTGCCGCCAAATTATTCAGGCTTTGTGCCACAGAGGGGTGTTCATCCCCCAGCAGACGTTTTCTCATGGCCAAAGCATCGATATACAAAGGTTCGGCATTGCTGTATCTTCCCTGTGATTTGTAGAGGAATGCCAAATTGTTCAGGCTAGTTGCCACATTGGGGTGTTCATCCCCAAAACGTTTTTTAGCAGCTGATAAACATTGTTCATGCCACGGTAAAGCTTGAACGTAGGCTCCTTGACCTTCGTAAAATCTAGCCAAGCTTGAAAAAGGCCAGATTAAATCATCATCGCTTAACCAAGCTTGGTAAACTGTGGCAGTTTCCCCAAGGTGAGGGATGGCAAGAGTTACTTTCGCAATATCTATCAATGTGGGTGTCTCAGGAATATCTTTTGCTACGGCTACCATTGCTTGACAATAGCCACGCTTAAGTTCATCTGCTTCAGCCAAATCTTCTAACTTCTGCTGCAATAATTCCCGAATGCGATCATGGATTTGGTAGGTATCCTCTGCCAATTCTTGCAGCAAATAACGCTCAACTAAAACAGCGCAGTTAGCTTTAAAATCAAATTCCAAATCGCTATAACTTGCTGCTGATTCTACCAAAGACCAAGGG
>NNBV01000510.1_pt1 | contig 28182 bp, 26 predicted proteins | sample 1173771 | NCBI WGS metagenome assembly NNBV01 (sample SAMN07173938, study PRJNA388173) | plant metagenome | isolation source: symbiotic tissue sample KVS11 | place: Norway: Troms, Kvaloya island | reverse complement strand
CTACACCAACGCAAGCATTCATCAAAGTATTGCTACCTCAATTAATGCCTGGGATTGTAGCTGGTTGTCTCTTAGCTTTTGTCCTCAGCTTAGATGATTTTCTTATTGCCAGTTTTACTGCTGGTAGCGGTTCTAACACCTTGCCAATGGAAATTTTTAGCCGCATTAGAGCCGGAGTTAAACCTGATATTAATGCTCTTAGTGTTATGTTAATTTCAGTATCTGCGATCGTTGCTCTTGTAGCTGAATTAATTCGCGCTTCTGGAGATAATAAAACTTTCAAATAAGAGTCGCTATTGGCAATAAAAATTATAAGTGATTTGGTTCTTTACGAACTTTTTTGAATATAGAGCAACAGCTATATTAAAATGTAGGGTGCGTTATGGCATTAGCCTAACGCACCGCAATAGATCATACAGCAGATTTCAAGTTAGTGAAGTACACAAGCTAAGTCTCAACTCCAGGTATAAAGGCTGTTTTACTTCTGAATTCTGCTGTAAAAACGATACGTTAGTCTAACGGCATAACACACCTACCAATCTCTTAAATTTTGAATTTTGAATTTTGAATTGTATTTATTCTTCTGCCCTCATGTAAAAGATCGTTTTAAGCACATGAATAAACTTCCGTGTTCGCTTCTCTACATAACTGTTTTCAATTAGATAATATTGGGGCTAACTTTGGAGAAAATGCTATTTCCCCCTCATTATGCAAATCTGCCAAAATCCCAATTGCTCAAATCCATTCAACTCTGATAGCAATAGATTTTGCGTGAGTTGCGGACAAAGCAACTTTGGCAAACTTCTCAGAAACCGTTACCGCGTATTAAGACTTTTAGGTGAAGGTGGGTTTAGCAGAACTTATGCTACAGAAGATGTAGACAGACTAAACGCCCCTTGCGTCATCAAACAATTTTTCCCACAATTTCAGGGAACAGGACAACGCACCAAAGCAGCAGAATTTTTCAAAGAAGAGGCTTTTCGGTTGTATGAACTGGGAGAAAATCATACTCAAATTCCCAGATTACTAGCTTATTTTGAACAAGGTACTAGCTTGTATCTCGTACAAGAATTTATTCAAGGAAAAACTCTCTTACAAGAAGTTCAGCAACAAATCTATGGTGAACAACAAATTTGGGAACTTTTAGCTGATTTATTGCCAGTTCTGGAATTTATTCATACTCATAACGTCATTCACCGGGATATCAAACCAGAAAATATTATCCGTCGTGCAAGTGACGAAAAACCCGTCTTAATTGATTTTGGCGGTGCTAAACAGGTAACACAAACCAGTATAGGAAGACAAGCGACAGTAATTTATACCCTTGGTTATGCCCCAACTGAACAAATGGCTGGATTTGCTTGTCACGGTAGTGATTTGTATGCTTTGGGTGTAACTTGTGTGCGTCTTTTAACTCAATGTTTGCCATTCCAGGATGCTTCTGGACAGATTAATGACCCTATTTATGATGCCATGAATGCCAAATGGTTGTGGCGCGAACGGTTACAAGAAAAAAGTATTACCATCAGCGACGACTTAGGGAAAATTTTAGATAAATTACTCAAACATTTACCGAGTGAGAGATATCAAACAGCAGTAGAAGTTATCAACGATTTGAAGTTTACAACATCAAACATTGAACCTGTTGCCCTAAAAATTGTTTCGATGCCTCAACCCATATTACCGCCGCTACCACAAAAAGAAATAATACCATTACCCTCTTTAGAAACCTTTGAATTTGACGTAGTGACAGTAGACACAGGTGGTAGAGAAGTCAACCGGATGAATTGCAATGCAAACTTCTTTGCCGAAGAATTGGGTAAATCTGTCACATTAGAAATGGTATCCATTCCTGGTGGTACTTACATGATGGGTTCACCAGAGTTTGAAGGGGATGCTGACGAACGTCCTCGACATCAAGTCACCGTTGAACCATTTTTTATGGGAAAATTTCCCGTAACTCAAGCACAGTGGAGAGTAGTAGCAGCTTTACCCAAAGTCAAACAAGCTTTAAATCCCAATCCGTCGAAATTCAAAGGTTTAGATAGACCAGTAGAAAATGTATCTTGGTATGAGGCTGTAGAATTCTGTCTCAGACTATCAGAAAAAACTGGACGCGACTATCGTTTACCAAGTGAAGCTGAATGGGAATATGCTTGTCGGGCTGGAACTACAACCTCATTCCACTTTGGCGAAACCATTACCTCTGATTTAGTCAGTTGCACTATCGAACCAAAAAGCAAATTTCGTAAAGAAACAACAAACGTTGGTAGTTTTGAAGTCGCCAACGCCTTTGGATTGTATGATATGCACGGGCTAGTTTGGGAATGGTGTGCTGATTCGTGGCACAACAACTACAACAACGCACCCTCAGATGGAACAGCTTGGGAAGTTAGCGGTGATATACACCGTCGGGTACTACGCGGTGGTTCTTGGAGTTTCAGTCCAGAACTGTGTCGTAGCGCCAGTCGTAGCTGGAATGAATCAGACGGTGGACTGAGGATTTGTGGCTTTAGAGTAGTATTTCCTGTAGAGGAGATTATTTAGCAATCTAATTTAGAGGATGTATAAATTATGAACAACAGAATTGAGAAAGGTGACATAGTACTTATAAATAAAACTGGAAAATATCATCAACAAGTTGGTGAAGTTAGTGAGATTGATTACAATATTTTCTTTGTCAAAATAGTGAGAGTAAAGTTAGGTAATCAAGAAGAAACCTTTGAAGAAAAAGATTTACAATTACAAACTAAAAAGCCGAGCCTGCAAGAAGTTATTGCATCTGTAGACAAAATTATAGAACAAGTTACTCAGATTCCCCATCTGCCGACAAAAGAGAAAGTAGAGTTACCCAACCGTTTAAAATATCTTAAATTAGATATTCCAAAGCTAGATAAGCAGTTGATTCAAAAAAACCTCGACAGTATAGATAAAATACTTGCAGCAGCGAGAAAAACAGACTCATCAGCAAGTTTTTGGCAGGAAATAGATCCTAATTTGGATAAAATAAGCTGGTGGATTAGAACAAGTCTGTGAACCAAGAAATATTGAACTTTGGACAAAAAAAATTAAAACGCATAGAAAGTTACAGTTAACATTTTAAAAGTATTTTTGGTAACATCAAAGCCTCGGAAACCTAACTCCCCTAGTACAGATCGGCGGAAATAAACCACCCATTCCAAATGAATAAAACACTTACGCTGTATTCATTTTTAATTTTTTTAGCGCAGCGTTAGCGAGTCTGCGATAGCGAAGCGTTAGCGACACAGGAGCGTCGCGTCACTTTTAATTTTTAATTCCGCCTTGCGGTACTAGCCTTCTTTCTTTGTAGTAAGAGGGGATTTATCTGGTGTTTTGGCTGAAGTTGACACACATGAACATTGCTGTGCCTTTACCAGCGTATTTGTATCATTATTAAAGCTAAATGATATATAGCAGTTCTTGGTTAAGTGAGATACAAGAACCTCAACCCCTAGCGAGGAGAGGGCTAAGATGTACCTTGTTGATTAGGAAACGCTATAAGACACTACCAGGACTTCAACTCTTAACCTAAACTTATCAATAATTAAAGGTAAAGCTTACACTTGACCACTTCATAATTGTTAGGTTGAAGGCTGAATAATTTGTATTGGACATAATTAAACATAACTATACTTTTTTTATTTTCTCTACTAAAGCTTTATAACTCATACTTTACGCCCCATTTTGGGTAGCAATCTTTATTTGTACCCACTTACTTAATTTTGTATTTATAACTGTACGAGTTAGATTTTGTTATTAACTTGATATTTACTTACATCAACTTTAAAAAAGTATTATTTTAAATTTTAATCGTATACTTTTAGCAGTAAGTTCTAAGTTAATTGATTAATAAAGATAGTTTTCTTAGATAAAATAAACTACAAATATCATCAGGAATATATATGCGTTTTTCTCAGTTTGTAGGGATTCTTGGCTGTACGATCGCAGCTTTTATGTCAATTGCACCCATACAGGTAGATGCTGCAACTTTTAAAGTGATATCTGGAGTCACCAGCATTGATCGCGATCACGAGGATATTCTTAAAAGTATTGGTCTAACCTTGACAGGCACCAATAATACAGTCGCACCAATTCCTAGTAATTATTTAGTTGGCTTCAACATCGACTCAGCCACCAACTTTACATTCAGTGACGAGGGCGGTTTTACTCCGCTCTCAGGCACAATCGAACATACTGGTACTGTTACCTTTAATAAACAAGTTACTGTTGGTGACTTTTCAATAGGTTTTGCTCCAGGACGTATTGTCCCAGATGCAAGTGGACTTGTTTTAAGAGACACATTTTCTTTAAATACAATTTTGTTTGATTTGAGCGCTCCGGGACTTGTGGCATTTGATGGCCAAAATTTAACCATCCCTGATGTTAAATTGCTGATTTCTCCAGAGTTCGCTAGTATACTAGGCGACAATGATTTGGCCGGTTTGTTTGCTGGAACTGCACGAATTGATGCTCAAGTTGTTGCCGTACCTGAACCCGACAGTGTACTAGCAACTTTGGCAGTGGGTGCAGTTCTCTTGGCAACTAGATTTTATGCTCAAAAAATTAAATGCACTTGATATCCTGAAGCATTGCTAAATGCTTATTAACTGGTGCAAGGGTATTGGCAGCAATCAGCCCACTAGCGGCGACTGCTGGTAAACCAATGCCGGGAAATGTCGAGTCGCCACAGCACATCAGTCCTGGTAGGGGTGTGCTGGGGCCAGGAAACATACTCGATCCAGCTTGAATTGCTGGGCCGTAAGAACCTTGGTGACGGCGAAGATAACGCTCGTGAGTTAGAGGTGTACCAACAAGTGTGACTTCGCAACGAGAGCGAATATCTGGAATGATGCGCTGTAGCGCTTGCCACATTACTTCTGCACGCGATCGCTTTTGTTCAGAATATTCCTGACTCCTTCTATCCATTCCCTGCCACAGTGCATAAGGCTCATTACCAGGAGTATACACATGAATCACGTGCTTACCCGGTGGCGCTAGGGATGGGTCGAGAATTGAAGGAATGGAGATCACCACCACATTTTGAGGTGCTGTTATGCCCAATTCCCAGTCATTAACTACGATGTAATGACACCGCAAATTTGACTGTAATCCTTGAGCATCAATACCTAGATGTAGATGCATAAAGCTATCACATTCTGGCGTTGCTTGTCGTTTAGTGCGGTACTGTTTGGGTACTGCCTTTTCTGGTAGTAACTTCAGTGTGTCCCAAACCGATGCATTAGAAATTACTGCCCGACGCGCCCGAATTTCGGAGCGATCGCGCAGACGCACACCCACCGCACGATTACCTTCTACAAGCACTTGCTCCACATGAGCGCCCAATATCAACTTCCCACCGTGACGCTCCAATCCTTGGGCAAGGGTGTCAACTAAAGCACCACTACCACCAATGGGATACTCAAGTACTGCGTCTGGTCGATACCAATCGGCAAACATAAATGCTACTTCTGCGGCACTAGTGCCATCTGCGGGCAATCCAGAAAGCAGAAAGCAAAGCAAATTCAGCCAGTTTCGGGTAAAAGAGTCTTTAACAACACCATCCATAATCCGACTGAAGGGGCCCGTTAACTTGATGATATCTGTCAGATATTTTGCCACAGATGGAACAAACGGGCCGACAGTTCTAGCTGCACCAAGATCAAAGCGTAATGCGGCTGGTGGTATAGAAATTGCTGCACTAGCGAATGGTTCCATAACGCGCTGGAGTTGTTGCCATTCGGCGACAGCATCATGACCACGAAGTTTCATTAGTACTTCACAAAATTGCTCGGCACCAACAGACGTGTCAAAATCACCTTCTGGCAGACAACAACCCCAAGTATCATAGGTTACATACGGGAGTTCAGAGCCAATGGCATCTAATACTTGTTTTAAGGGGTTGGCAGAAGGGCTGTAAGATAGTCCAGAGTACAGGGACGGGCCTGAGTCAAATTTGAAACCGTTGCGCTCAAAGCTGTGGGCTGCACCACCAGGGATGGAGTGGCTTTCGCAGACCATTACATCAAAGCCATATCGTGCCAAAAGAGCAGCACAACTTAAACCGCCAATACCGCTACCAATGATAACTATATCTGTGTTTTGCATATCACCTATGTTTGCAGCAATGGTTTTCAAGGTTTGCTAACTCATCTTTGGCAGTATAGCCCGTTGGAGACTAGTGGGAGTTGTAATTAGTGTAGGAATTTTTTCGCAGGTGAAGGAAGCATTGCATTCTCAAATGTTTACCATAAGCGATCGCTCTGGCAAATCTTAAGAAAGATCCGGGTAATGGATAGCCTAAGTTGCACATCGCGTTATTAACGTTATTTAATTAGGACTTACGTAAAAATTGCTAAAAAGCTTAATTTATCGAACCGCCAAGATGCCTTCTCTGCGAGACACTACGTGAACGCGCAGCGTCTCGTTAGAGAAGAACGCCGAGAATTCGTAGAGTGTGCGTAAGTCCTATTAATGTAATTGGATTTATATTCGCCAAATTCTTTAACTGATTTAGGTGATTTCCCCATACCCATTTCAACCTAACAGTGTGATATTAGTGTCCAGTTGAAAAAGTGTCCAGTTGATTTCAAGATTTCCTTCAAGTATTATTATGTAATGAATATAACCAAAATGAGTTCTCTTTGTTCCCTAACAAGTGACATATATAGCAAACCACGAAATATTTTTTGCCATCAATCTAGTTAAATCTTATGCTCATTGCCAATGTCATACACCTTGGTTATTAGAGTTAAAACCAATTCACTAAAAATTACAAATAAAATCGTTCGCCCTTGCAATCCATAAATATCTGGAAGATTTCCTAACATTTATGGTTTTTAACAACATCGGCTTCAAGCAGGAAACACTAGTAATAATAAGCTAGTCTATTTTCTAACACAAGCAAGGGATTTTTTGTAGTTGTATGATTATTGAGAATAGCGCTAGTAGTTCAAACAAAAAGTTGCTCGGTTTTGATGTCAAAAGTTTGACAGCCAATCACCGTGTAATAAATGTGTTAAAGGGAATATTTGCTGTTCTCCCGATCACTTTGGCATTGCCTGTAGATGCTTTACAAGTAAAAGTGACTCCAACTAATCCTAAATTAGGGGATACACTCTCGGTAGAGATTAATCTAGATAGTCCAGAGAATGGTACAAATCCAACAGTAGCTAGTGGTAAGAATACATACCCAGCATTTGAAATTGCCCCCAATCAGTATCGGGCTTTTGTTCCCACAACTCCATTAGAAAAAGCTGGAACTAGAACACTTCGAGTTGCAGGCGATGGTCAGGCGCAAAACTTGGCAGTGAATGTGCTTAATCGCAAGTTTCCCGTACAACGCATTACTTTGCCACCTGGCAAAGCCGGAGTGGATGCCACAGAGTATGAACTGAAGCGCGTGGCAGCTTTTAAGGCGCTACAAACACCAGAAAAGTATTGGAATGGAGTATTTCTGAAGCCAAACGCAGGGCGGATGAGTACAAACTATGGTGTACGTCGCTACTATAATGGTACATTTGCAAAGGACTACTATCATCGTGGTCTTGACTACGCTGGTGCCGCCGGTTCACCGGTAATTGCCCCAGCCTCTGGGCGAGTTGCTTTGGTAGGTAGGGTATCTCAAGGATTTAGGGTTCATGGTAACGTAGTTGGCATTGACCACGGTCAAGGAGTAACCAGTATTTTCATGCACCTGAGTCGTATTAACGTTAAAGAAGGTGATTTTGTGAAAGCTGGTCAACTTATTGGCGCAGTAGGTTCAACGGGTGCTGCCACGGGGCCACACTTGCACTGGGGTCTGTATGTCAACGGACAATCTGTTGATCCAACACCTTGGCGAACTAAGGTCGTTAACTAGTAGAGGCGGAGTTGATCGCGTCTGTGGATAATTTGTGTATTTTTTGCTGAGAATTAGGCAAAATAAATTGGATTGATACCGTCCCTACCTTGCTTGGCCAACATAAATGATGATAAGCATTATGAGTATCGAAAAAATTGTAGAACAAGCTCTCCAGGATGGTTATTTGACACCAGCAATGGAAGCAGAAGTTGGTAGAATCTGTGACAACGCCTCGGAACTCTCAATTGAAGAGTATATGGCGCTGGATCGCTTGATGGGAGCACTATTGACTGGTGAGGTAGTGGCGGTACCCCGCAAACAATTTATTAACGTCATGGAAGAATTGGTACTGACAGAAGCGATCGCACGAGTCGCAGAGATTGAAGCCACCAGTGAAAGTTCTCTGGATGTGGGCGATATTGCTGCTTACGCTCTCAATCGTCTACCACCTTTGTATGCTACTACAGAAGAGGGTGCTAATTTCCAGCGTCAGACGGCTCAGGCACAACTGCAAGACTTCATTTCTCAGCAAGTGAGTGAGGCGATTAATCGTTACCTAGATCGACCAAATTTCTTCCCAGAACGGCAAGCGTTGGGCAAAAATACTGGTAATGAGGTTGTACGCCAAGTTAGTGCTTTACTCCAAGCTTATGCACCTAACTTTGAGCAAAAATTATAATTTTAAGAGTCATTAGTCATTAGTCATTTGTTCTAGACAAAGAACAAAGGACAAAGGACTAATGACTCTTAATTAATTAATCACGTACTAACACTGTTGTCCCTAAATTTACTTGCTCATACAACAATCGGACATCAGAATTACGCATTCTTAAGCAGCCGTGAGATACAGCCGTTCCTACGAGATCGGTTTCCGGTGTTCCATGAAAGCCAATTTCATTCCGTCCATCTGACCAAAAACCAATCCACCTATCTCCCAAGGGGCTATCCGTACCAGCTTCAAATACTTTGCCAGTAATTGGGTGACGCCAGATTGGATAGTGTCGCATGTGGATAACCTGGAAAGAACCTGTAGGCGTTTCCCAACCTTTCTTACCGACAGCAATTGGGTAGCTTGCTATCACCTCATTTCCTGCGTATACATACGTGCGGCGATCGCTTAAATCAACCACCACTTCCGTCTTCGCATCTGCTAACCTATTAGATGGTATTTGCTGGGCTGAAGCCTTAGACCATAAAGCTTTTGGCCAACTATCCGCAACTGGATTTTGTCTTTCTACTTGTGCCACCAGCCGTGTCTGAGTTGGCAAATCGGCTACTTTAACTACATTCTTCTTAATAGTTTTGGGCTGATTTTGAGGCTTAAGAGTAGAAGGCTTGAGTGTAGAAGTCCTTCGAGCAGTTGCTTTAGCTACATTCTTCTTAATTATTTTTGACTTAAGAGTAGAAGACTTGAGTGTAGAAGTTCTCCGATTAGTTGCTTTAGCTACATTCTTCTTAATTATTTTCGACTTAGTTTGAGACTTAACAGCAGAGGACTTTGGTGTAAACGTCCTCTGGGCAGTTGAGCCTTGGGTAACTTCACCAGGTGGCACAGATGCACCCAGCGCAATTTCCCCTAAACTCACTTGGGAAAGACTCTTGTAATTTTCCTCTGGGCGGCTTCCCTTAGGGTTGGTTAGGGTCGAATCTCGCCGCATCGAAGTAGATACAGTCTTTCCAAACTGCCGTTCCGCCTTAGTAATGCGCCAATGGACAGCCAAAGATAAAAATGCTGTGCCAAAACAGAGCAACATTACCATACGCCCTATAGATTCGTTTCTTACCATTGCCATCGCCTATTGTTTATCCCTGACATATCCAACCGAGCAATTGGATGGGTTCATCATCCGATTATCAAAAATTTATCAATACTTATCATTTCCGCTATAAATCTGCCAACACCTCTGGGCAAACTAAGACTATGCGAATTGTCCCAGCAGCAAAAATCCAAGTGACCAACCTTATTCCTCCAAAGTTCTGGGGATTGTAAGCCAATACTTAGACTTTCTGGTGCAACTCTTGAAATGTAGCAATCAATCATTAATGGTGTAGGTGGAAGAAAAACCATGTTTGAAAAACTATTGCTAGCAGTCACAATTACATTTTCCCTCAATTTATTTTTTCAAGTTCGCGTACCAGTGCAACAGAACTCTAGTGCTGCCTACGGGCCACAACCAGAACAATCAGCAACTATTCTGGTAACAAAATCAAAAAATTAAATCACCATCCTAGCAACCAAAACAAACCAACTTCCAGAAATTATTACCCGAGTTTTAAAGGTATCAAGAAGTTAGAATTACAAAATTTTTATCTTCATCCTTATAACCAGATTTAATTATTTTGATCAAGCGTATATACCCAGTTGCTAAAATTACTAAAATGTGCATATTGCTGCGCCTTTGTTAGTTGATGGGTCTTGGGCAACTATGCGAGCAGTATAAGGAAAAAGTGGCTCTCCTTATTGCTATAAATGTATCTAAAATTGTATGCCTCAGTGTTCCAGTCATAAATCCGTCACCTAAGCATGGAACTTCTGTCCCATTAGCAGGTCTAATAGATAGGGATGATTTAGAGCCAGTACGATCTATGAGTCAGTCGATTACTGTATCCTGGTCAACGGTTGATGCAAAGTACCCAGAAGCATCAGTGCAAGTTGACAAACTCCCTAACCACGATTTAATTTTACGCTGTCAAGCGGGACTGCGACCAGATCGTGCTGCGTTTGCAGAACTATTACGCCGCTATCAAAGTCAAGTTGATCGAGTTCTATACCACCTAGCTCCAGATTGGGCTGACAGAGCCGATTTGGCTCAAGAAGTTTGGATTCGAGTGTATCGGAATATTAACCGATTACAAGAGCCTGCTAAATTTCGAGGCTGGTTAAGCCGTATTGCCACCAACTTGTTTTACGACGAGTTGCGGAAACGCAAGCGGGTTATGAGTCCTTTGTCACTGGATGCTCCCCGTTCGTTAGAGGATGGCGAGATGGATTGGGAAATCGCCGGCGATACCCCAGGGCCTGAAGAAGAACTGACAACTAGAGAATTTTACGAGCAATTGCGGGAAGCGATCGCGGATTTACCAGAAGTCTTTCGTACTACCATTGTCCTGAGAGAAATCGAAGGTATGGCTTATGAAGAAATTGCCGAAATCACTGGAGTTTCCTTAGGAACTGTGAAGTCAAGAATAGCCAGAGCTAGATCGAGGTTGCAAGCCCACTTGCAGAATTATCTAGACTCCTAATTTACAATATCTTGCCTCTGCCCAATGGCAGAATTTAAGCATAGATTAAGAATTACCAGAAAGATATAGATAGCTTCCTCCCTAAGGAGGAAAATTGGCTAATTTTCCCGAATTTCCCGCCCAGTTTACCCGTGTATGAATTGGTAATAATGTTAAGATGACTACTGATTCTCAGTTTTACGACCGTTCACCTTTGCAACTTCCTCAAGATTTGCCAGATGAAATGGCCAAGCATACCAATGAATCAACGGGTCTTATGGATATGGTGAAGCGCGATCGCTTCGAGTTATTGAGTGCTTATCTCGATGGTGAAGTCACAGCCACCGAGCGCAGGCAAGTAGAAGAATGGCTGGCAAATGATGCCTCAGTTCAATGCTTGTATGCTCGACTGTTAAAGCTGCGCCAAGGCTTGCGGACTCTCCCAGTGCCAGCAGCCCAACAATCACCAGAAGCAACAGTTCAGCAAGTATTGACACGTTTGCGCCGCCGCTCTCGTTTAAACTGGATGCTGGGAGGCGCAGCCGTTGCTGCTTGTGTAATTGGCGCAGTATCGGGCTTAGTGTCTGGTGGTGGTTCGACAGCACCGCAACTGGCACAACGACCACAAAGAGAACCCATACAAACGTCCTCAGCGTCTATAGTTCCCCCTTCCCCTCTGATGGTGGGACTAAATAACCCGGTAATTGAAATTCCGAAAGCAGCAGTAGCCTCTCCAGAAAATTCAATCTATCAGGTACCGCCACAACGGCACGACTCTAAGCAGGACATAAACTAATCACAAAGTTAACAGTTTACAGATCATAGCTGTACTTTGCGTTTAAATCACAGCCGCTCCACCAGCCTTCAGGTTGGAGGAAATCTCCTGATTTATCAACTTGCTCTAGAGTTGTTAAATAAACCCAAGCTCAACCCAGATATAGCGACTGTGGCTCGTAAACCTCAATAATTTGCCGATTATAGAGGTTTCGGGGCGTTTGCCTATCGGGCTGGTAATTTTTCAGCACATTATGAAAAACTATAAATTAGTAGGGTGCGTTAGCCTACGGCATAACACACCCTACATTAAAATTCCTTAACATAGCTGGAAATATCACCACCGACTTACTTGCAATCTAATTGTCTATATTACAGAAATAAGTTTGCTGTAATATTCAGTTTTTGAATAGATGCTGATAATACTATCACCAATTGCAAAAAAAGTACCTTCTTGCTCATCTTTAGAAAATTGCAAATTTGGGTATTTCGCAGCAGCTTCCTCAGCAGTCATGGCTTTGGCTTTCATTTGAACTGGCAATAGTCCAGTAGAACCAATGTAAAATACTAAGGGAGAAATCTTATCTTGGTAAATATTTTCTGCATATTCTTCTAGCTTTTTATTAGCCATCGTTAAAGCTACAACAATTTCCTCTTTGCTGATTTGCTTACCAGTCTGTTTATCCCGCAATAACTGCGCCAAGCTATCAGCACCAAGTTTCTTAAGAATACCTCCAACTATGCCATTTTGCTCAAGCCCAAGAAAATCATCAAAAATTGATTTTATCAACTCATCAACTTTTGTAATCTTGGTGCGTGATGATAGTAGCCTGTGCCTAACAGCGAGATTCTCGTTAAATGCCATTTCAAAACTTGGCTTTACGAAAATTTCTCCAGTTTCTTTGTCATAAAGACGATACATTCTATTCAGAAACTTGTTAGCAGAAGGTAACTTACTCAGGTTCAGAATATCTTGACTGCCGATATCTATTTTGTAGCTCAATCTCGACTCAAGAGTACCATTAACTAAAGCTTCATGAATATCAGTGTATTCGTTAGTGGTAGGAAAGTTGATGTAAGTATTCTTGGACAGATAGTGTTTTTTAAACTCATCTAACTGTCCTTCTATAAATACATCTGATTCCTTTTTCAAGTGAGCGCTAATAATACTATTCAGTACTTTAATCTCTGCTAGTTCATTGAATAGTCCATCAATATTACTGTAATGAGTATTAGCAGCTACAAGCGGCAAGTTATCTAACTGAATGGTATATTCAGCATTGAAGTCAAATTCTTCTGCATTCAGTATGCGTTTTTCTTTTAGTAAGTCAAAGACTTTTTTACTGCTGATTTTGACTTGTAAGGACTTTACGTTGATTTTGCCGTCACTTACAATCGTATAATTATTAAAGGCATTGAGGTCATTGACTAGCAAACCTGCTACCTCAATAGTGGGGGTTTGGTCTTCAAATTTGGCAAGTTTGACCTTACGTTTGACAAGCATATTGATAGTAGCAGTATTGCGGTTAAACTTAAACTCGCCCATACCAACATACTCAGCATTGTCCATATATTCTGTTCTCAACCAAGGTTGGAGCAGTTCTCCATTTTCGTTTCTCACACCTTTAACACGCTTGATTCCTGTCCTTTGATAATGTTCTTGTAGGTTCTTGATATTGACGATAATATTTTTGCGATGTTGTGCCAAAAGTTGGATTAGTTCTACCAAAGAAATTTTATTATTCGTCATAATGCTACCTTCCATATAAAGGTCAAGAATATTTTAAAGCCACGGTTAATTATGATGTGACAACCGTGCAAAACTGAGGGGCAAACACACAATAAATTAATGCCAAATAAATGCTAATTTTGGCATATACTACACAAATATTGTGTTAATAATTGCATTCACTAACTAGCTACTATGTCCTTCATTTAGTACAAACTTTAGGCATCGCCTGGTAAACTTCGCGTTGCATACTCACCGGATATTCATTCTTTTATAGTACAATTGTATCATACGAATGCCAAGTTGTGTAGGCGTAGTCTAGGGTGTAGACTCTATGCCTTTTTAGGGAGTAAAAATTCATGCAAAATTTGTGTAGTCATTGCGAGCGGAGCGAAGCAATCCCAAGCGATTGCTTCGCTCCGCTCGCAATGACAAAAGAGAGATTTTTCACTCTCACAAAAATAGCATGAACCGAAAATCACCAAATTTCATCAAAGTCAACACCCTAGGCGTAGTCCGTGATAGACATCGCTTGATATGTCTGTTCTTAAGGGTCGGTCAAAATCATTGGGAATTTTTTGAATCAGCACGTTATTTTTTTCCCGCTTTTAAGCTCCGGGTTTGAAATAATCGAAGAGGCGATCGCCTGAATCTGCACGAATCAATGCTACAACTACATCTGGTAAGGCAGCTAAACTGGGGTAAACCAAATAACGCGGTTCCCAACGGGGGCGGAACTTATCTTTGTAGGCGTGTAGTCCCTTGAAATTGTAGAAGCGATTCAAATGCTCGTAAAGATAGTGCAATACTTTCTCTAAGCGGCGCGATTCTGGGTTGTCTCCAACTCCCGCAAGGGCAGAAAGACCAAAATTAAAGCTGTCGTAGCCATCCTCTTTAAAATGCTGGAGCAGGGAAATAAATAAAAAGTCCATTGTGCCATTCTCAATAGACGGGCGGTGGCGCATCATGTCAATAGTCACTTCGTTGAGTTGGTACTCCCGGACAATGTTGGCAAAGGCGCTAATCTGACCTTCGGGATTATGTACCACAGCCATCTCGCACTCTCGCAGGTAAGCTTCGTCAAACCAACCCAAAGAAAATTGTTTTTCCGAACCTTGTACCATTTTTAGCCATTCATCACTCACAGGTTTGAGCCGATGCAACAAAGCATCGGCGATGGGTGGCTGATAAAAGTCGATTTGGTATCCTAGCTTAGTTAAACGATTGATTGATGGTCTAAAGTTTTTACCGGCTTTACCTTGTAACGTAAAACTTTTGAGATCAACGATCGCTTCCTCTCCAATCTTGAGTACCTTAAACCCTAAAGATTTGTAAAGCTCAACATCATCAGGCAAAGTTTGGTAAAAGCTAGGATACCAGTCATTGCGCTGGCAAAACTGCCCAAAAGCAATAATTGTCTCTTTGCGGTCTTCAATGGGGCCGATGGGATCTCCTAATGCGATCGCGCCTCGTCCTTTGGGAACATAAGCAATTACACTATTACCTGAAGGACTAAAATAATAACTTTTATCATTTAAGAGGGTGAACGCTGCTAAAGAAGAACATCCATATTCCTCGACAATTTCTTTAGCTCTTCGTCGCTCATTTGTGGTTGCTAAATTCCGCCAAAACACAGGTTGCAACAACATTACCATTGCATAAGTAATAGTAACTGCGGCAATAATATAGATAGAATTAGCAAAAAATTCTCCAAATCGACTCTTTGGTTGCAACCCCAAATTATCCTCGGTGAAGAACATTGCTAAAGTTTGAAGTATAGCTTCACGCCAATTAAAGTTTTCAGAAAATTTGTCGTCTAACAAGTAAAATCCAATAGTTCCGTATGCTAGGGTAAATAATAAAGCGCCTATCAGCACTCTGACACCCCGTGCGATGGAAGGACGGTCTGATTGCGCTGTGAAAAAATGGCGCATCAAGATTAATTGCAGTAGCAAAACTCCAGAGAGTAGACTTTCTTCATAGTCAAGTCCCTTCAGCAAGTGGCTACAAATGGAAATCACTAGTAAAGCAATGGTAAGTAACCAGGCTATTCTTTTTCGGCGTAATAAATTAGTAGCAAGTGTAAGTAAAATAAACCCAGTTAATGCTGAAAATATATGACCACTAGCGCGAATTTCAAATGGTAAAAATTCTTTCAGCCAGTGAGTCCGCCCATACAGGTTAGGTGTCACTGCTGATAACAAATTTACTACTCCGACTAAACCTGTTAGGAATACTGCACTCCAAAGCCCAATCTGAGTCTTTAAATTATTTGTCATTTTTCATTAGTCATTAGTCATTAGTCATTAGTCATTAGTCATTAGTCATTTGTCATTTGTCATTTGTTATTTGTCATTTGTCATTTGTCATTTGTTTTGGCGTTAAAACTCTTAACTCTTAACTCCTAATTGTTTAAACTGTTCACCTACATACGAGAGTGAATCTTTGAGATGTTTGTGAAAGTAGTTCCAGCCTATATCGGCACCAGATAAACCATGACCTCCAGGAAATGCGTAAAATACGTGAGCAATGTCTAATTTATTTAAGGTTTCGTTGAAGGCTTTGGTAGAAGCCAGCAAATTAGTATCGTTCAGACCCGCATCTAGGTAAATACGCAATTGCTTTCTATCTTCAATTGGTAGCTGTTGCACAATTTGTTGGGGACTATTGTCTGAACCGCTATTATCGGTAAAATAACCGCTATGGCTAAACAAAATATGGAAGTTGTTGAGATAGCGTAACCCGATATTAAAAGCCCCCCATCCCCCAGAAGACAGACCTCCTAGCGCCCAAAACTGGGGTTTTTCTAAGGTGCGGTAGCGTGATTTGACAATTTGCACTAATTCTGAGCCAATCAAAGTTCCGACTTTGCCATTCGGCCCATCAAAATAATCGGGGTCGTATAAAGGACTGGAACCGCGATTATCATTACCATCAGGTGTAATCACAATCGATGGCGGTAATTTTCCACTTTGATAGAGTTCATGCAGTACTTCTAGGACTGCATATTTGTCAGCGTAAGCACGGGCATTATCATGACCACCGTGTAGTAAGAATATCACAGGATAGCGTTTTTGCTGATTTTTGTCATAGCCAGGGGGCAAAATTACGCCGTAGTTGCGGACTGCACCCATCGCTTGGGAGTTGAAGGTTGCTAATTGAAACTTTAGCCCAGTATTCGCTTCTTTATGGGGTGGGTCTAGTTGTGGCGCACCTAAGATAAATACATAATAATAACCAGCGCTGGTGAAGAGTGCGATCGCTCCTACCAAGCTAATTAAAAATTTAGAAATCTTCATATTCTTTGAGCCGTTGAAAAAATTACCTCCATTGGAACTTACTATAGTTAATCTGCTAGAAAATAACAGCAGCGTTTTCCGCATTGAATTTTAAACATCAACGTTTTGCAAAATAGGATTATTTCTACCAATATTTGCTAATTATTTTGAATATTTTTATTATGTTTAATACCTAAATTTTCAACCCTATGTGCTATCTCAGAAGCTCGAAATTGTTCACCAACAAATGTCAACGAATCGGCTAAATGTTCTCGCCAGTATTGCCAGGTATGACTGCCAGAAAACTGACGAAATAAATTATAAATTTTGAGTTGGTTTAGGACTTTAGCAAATTGTTCAGCTTCGTGAATTTCTTCAGTATCTGCTGTACCTGAATCTAGGTAGATTCTCAATCTTTTTTGAGCTTGTAGGGGAATAATTTTGATATAAGTTATTGGGCTATTTGCCGGCCCGCTTTTGTCATGAAAATAACCACTATGACTAAATAAAATTGAAAAATTATTCAGGTTGTGTAATCCTACATTAACGGCACCCCATCCACCAGAAGATAAACCACCTATCGCCCAAAAATCTGGATTTGTGAGTGTCCGATAACGGCTTTGCACAACTTTTACTAATTCATCCCCGACGGCTGTGGAGACTTTACCGTTAGGGCCATCGATATATTCAGGATCTCGGTAGGGACTAGAGCCGCGTTTATCGTTGCCATCTGGTGTAATAATAATGCTGGGTGGCAACTTACCCGTAGTATAAAGTTGTTCTACAGTCTTGAGAGCTTGTCCCTTGTTCTGAATAAACCAATCACTGGGATTACCATGTCCACCGTGGAGAAGAAAGATTACAGGATAGCTTTTTTTGGGGTTTTGTTCATAGCCAGGGGGTAAAGAAACGCCATAGGTACGACTTGCGCCCATTACTTGACTATCATAAGTTTCAATTTTGTAAGTTAGAGAAGTAGCTGAGTCGGCACTATGAGATTGGGTTGGAAGAATGGAAGGCGTTGTTCGTAAATCTTGCTGTTGCGGTGATTTTGCTATAACACTTTGGGAGAAATTACAACCAACTAGGGTTAATACTGAAATTAGCAAGAAAATTTTAGATTGTTTGTAGTTCATCTTTGAAGGGCGTTGGGCATTGGGCAGTATGTACTTGCCTTCAAAAGCTTATGCAAATGATATGTCAACGCTGTGTCAACAGGATGGAAACTTTGCGACTGATTAGAAATTAAATAATTCGTAATTCATAATGACGTTTTAACCCTACTGCAAAACTTGTTGTTTGTTAGTTGCAAGGAATTTAGAACCCTCAATAATATAAAAAGTCAAGAGTTAGGATAAGTTTCTTCACGATGGTTAAAAAGCTGCGACTCAATTTCAGTTCTTTGTTTGGCTTGTTGCTGCTGGTGCTTTCTTTGTGGGCGATCGCTAGCGAATTACGTGAGTATAATTATCGTGATATCCTCAACTCTCTAGCTGCTATTCCCAAAAGTCGCTTGAGTTGGGCGATTTGGCTGACAGCCTTGGGCTATCTAGTGATGATTGGGTACGATATCTTAGGTTTTAGCTACATTAATCGTTCTCTAAGTTGGAACAAGATTGCTCTAACCAACTTTATTAGCTCGGCGTTTAGTAATACCATAGGGTTTGCTTTGCTAACTGGCAGTGCTATCCGTTATCGATTTTATGCTAATTGGGGAGTTTCAGCAGTTGCGATCGCTCAAGTAATTGCTTTCACTAATTATACTTTTTGGTTGGGAATGTTCGCCGTTGCTGGGTTGATGTTTGTTATTAATCCTTTAACAATTCCTACACAACTACATTTGCCTTTTGCAACAGTACGCCCCATCGGTGTAATTTTTCTACTGTTGATTGCTATCTACGTGTTGGGAAGTATTTTAATTAAACAAAAATTAACTTTTCGCCAGCAAGAATTTTGTTTTCCTTCCTTACAGATATCGTTATCTCAAATTGCAATTTCTAGCCTGGACTGGATTCTGGCTGCGGCGATTCTTTATGCGCTACTTCCTAGTAATACGCCTTTATCTTATCTCGATTTTTTAGGGATTTATTTACTAGGGATGTTTGCTGGTGTGATTAGTAATGTTCCTGGCGGGTTGGGTGTCTTTGAAACTGTGGTATTGCTGTTCATATCTGATAAAATTTCGGCGGCGGCAGTTTTGGGTTCACTGTTAGCTTATCGGGGAATATACTACTTTTTACCTTTGCTGCTAGCGGCAGGGTTACTGGGAATCTATGAAATTAAATTTAGAGCCAGTAATTAAAAAATATCAATAACTTGTGAAGTTTGATTTCAGAATTACCACGAATAAGAAGATTCTCGATTTTTTTAATAAGTCAATACGCTTGGGTTAAGGATAATTGTAGGTTGGGTTGAACGAACGCGAACAGCGTCCCGTAGGGAAGTGAAACCCAACAAAGCCCGATAAATGTTGGGTTTCGTTCCTCAACCCAACCTACGCAGTTTAAGATTTTTGGCTTTAACTGAACCGTATTGCTCAATAAGTCAGGGATCTGAGTCTTTTGATTTTCATTGATAGCAAATAAGTAAAATCCCTAACCGCTATTAATTTAAATACGTAATTAGTCAGCGATATCTTCACAAACTCCAGCGAAGATTCATAATTTTTGCTGAGGCGATCGCTAATTGCATTCCCTAAAAATAGTAATAGTTAGTTGCAAGTTTTGAATTAGATTTTTAGAAATCATTATCAAAATTTGGTTTTACTGTTTGAGGAGACAAATAATCATGAAAAACAAAGTATTGTTTGGTGCCATCTTTATGGCAACTTGGGTAGGAACATTAATTCCTAGCGCTTTTGCGGCTTCACCTTGTTCTGTGGGACAAAAGGCTGAAGTTCTTTGGAAGGAAACATGGTATCCGGCAACGGTACTTAAAGTTAATAATGATAATTGCTATATTACTTATGAAGGTTACGATAGCTCCTGGAATGAATGGGTTGGCACTGGACGCTTTCGGGCATCATTTGAAGTTGGAGATGCAGTTAGAATTTTGTGGAAGGGGAAATGGTATGCAGGGCAGGTTTTAGAAGTTAGTAACGATCTTTATAAAATTACTTACGATGGCTACGATAGCTCTTGGGATGAGTGGGTTGAACCTTCCAGAGTAAGCAGATAGGGTATATTTTACTATTTATAAGTCTAAAGGGACGATTTCACTTGTTGAAGTCGTCCCTTTAAATTGTTTTATAGTTTATTCTGCTATTTGCTCTTTATTACCTCTTTAGAGACTGTTAAACTGAGAGCCATAAGTAAAATTTCGTATATTTTGGCAAACTTATGGAGCCAGTATCGCTGACAGCAGCTGCGATCGCAACTTTGGTAATCACCAAAGCTATAGAAAAAACCGTAGAGAAGATAACAGAAGGTACACTGGACAAGCTAAAACTGCTGCGTCAAAAAATTTGGGATAAGTTCCAGGGTAAACCGAAAGTGCAAGAAGCCTTAATAAAGGCCGAACAAGGTTCTAAGGAAGATTTGAACTTGGTTGCTGCCTACCTACAGGTCGAAATGGACAGCTACCCCCAATTTGGCGAAGAAGTTCAAAGCCTTGCTAAAGAAATTCACCAGGAAATTAATATTGACAAAGTTCAAGGTAAAAATGTCCAGAATGTTTACGGTGGCCAAGGTTTTCAAAGTATTGATAGTAAAGCTCCTACCTTTCAAGGCGTAGACAATAGCCCCATTACTATCAATTACAATAATCATCCCCCTGATTGACTACAGTCGCTCGAACGGGAACGGGCAAAGTTAAATCCCATTACTGAAATACCGCAAAATTTGCCCCTGAGTGGGGTGGTGAAATTTGTTGGACGTGAAGAAGAATTGCAAAACCTCCACCAACTTTTGCAGGATAATAAACAAGTTGCGATCGCTGCTATTTCTGGCATGGGTGGAGTTGGTAAAACAGAACTCGCCCTGCAATATGCCATCCAGCAACGCGAAACATATAACGGTGGGCTTTGTTGGTTGCTGGCAAAAACTGGAGATGTGGGCATTCAAGTTGTGCAGTTTGCCAGAACGCAGCTTGATTTAAAGCCACCAGAAGATTTTGATTTAATCGCCCAAGTGCAATATTGTTGGCGGCGTTGGCGTGAAGGTGATGTGCTGCTAGTTTTGGATGATGTCAGCGACTACGAGCAAGTTAAGTCTTACTTACAGTCGCTACCTTCTCGGTTTAAAGTGTTGATGACTACACGCCAGAACTTGGGACGCATCGCCCAGTTATCTTTGGATGTGCTGCAACCAGAGGCGGCGCTGGAGTTATTAAAGTCTTTACTCAAAGAAACACCGGGGCGAATTGAAAAAGAATTAGCTTTAGCAAATCAGTTGTGTGAGTGGCTGGGATATTTACCTTTGGGTGTGGAATTAGTGGGGCGCTATCTGGCGCGGAAACAGGATTTATCTTTAACAGAAATGTTGCGGCGGTTGGAGAACAAGCGACTAGATGAGCGTTCTCTGTCTAAATCTAAATCGGAAGCTGACATGACGGCACAACGAGGTGTGTTAGCAGCCTTTGAGTTGAGTTGGCAGGAATTAGAGGACGAAGATAAACAATTGGGTTGTTTATTGAGTTTATTTGCCGCAGCACCCATACCTTGGAAGTTGGTGGAACAGTGTTTACCAGAAGAAGATGCCGAAGATGTAGAAGAAATTAGAGACGAACGCTTGTTGAATCTGCATTTAGTTCAGCGCAAAGGTGAGGGAATTTATCAACTGCATCCACTGCTACGGGAATTTTTTCAATATAAGCTTACAGGTTTAGATAAGGGGGAGGAATTAAAGCGATCGCTTTGTCGGGTAATGGTAGCAGTTGCCCAAGATATTTCTTACACCCCTACCCTTAAGCGAATTAGCGATGTCACCCCCGCCATCCCTCATGTGGCTGAAGTGGCGAATAATCTTATTCAATATGTCAGCGATGAAGATTTAGTCTGGACATTCATCGGTAACGCTTGGTTTTACGATGGTCAAGGATTGTATGAACAGGCAGCACTTTGGTATCAGCAATGTCTCAAAGTCAGTAAAAAGCGCTTGGGAGAGGAACATTCTGATGTTGCATTTAGCCTCAACAACCTGGCGTTACTTTACGACACCCAAGGACGATACAGTGACGCAGAACACCTATATCAGCAAGCATTGGAACTATGGCGACGCCTGCTGGGAGAAGAACATTTTTGGGTTGCACTTATTCTTAACAACTTAGGATTACTCCATTATCATCAAGAACGCTACAGTGAAGCAGAACCTTTATTGCGACAAGCAATAGAACTAGATAAGCGAATTTTGGGAGAAGAGGATCTCGGCTTTGCTACAGATATTCACAATTTAGGATTGATATACCGTGCTCAAGGGCGCTACTTAGAAGCCGAACCATTGTTTTTACAATCCTTGGATATCAAGCACCGTCTACTGCAAAAGGCTGATCCCCTTTTGGTAGACACCATTTATGCTCTTGGTTATATGTACAGAGAGCAGGGACGCCACAATGAGGCAGAACCTTTATGTGTACAAGCGTTAGAACTTGATAAACACCTGCTGGGAGAGGAACATCCACATGTTGGCACTAGTCTCAATAACCTGGCGGAACTCTACGACTCCCAAGGAAAATACAGCCAAGCCGAACCCATGTACCTGCGAGCTTTGGATATTTGTGAACGGCGGTTAGGCGTGAATCATCCCAATACTATTACTATTCGTAAAAATTTAGCAAATCTTCGCGATCGCCTAACCTCAAATTCAGAATAAGCTAGTTTTGTGCAAAGCATACCGTGATCAAACTGAAAAGTGCGATCGCTTAAACTCAGACTTTCGTGTTCTGAGGTGGAATGATGTTGTTGTAAAGGCGTAGGCGTAGCCCGTCGTAGACATCGCTCTAGTTTAAAATGTAAATCGACAAGCGATCGCCTTTCAGGTAAAACATTGAATGCATTAGTGTCATTGTGTAGAATGCGATCAGCTTGCTCCGATGGAGGCGATCGCTTAAAAATTGAGATAATTGCAGATAACCCTACACATCAGGGTCTAAAGTTCCCAATGTTGGTGCATTACTTTCACCCACACGCAAAATATCTATCGTCGGGTTAAGACGAAGAACAGCTACTTTTAGACGCGGAGACAAATTTTCATCGAGCAAAAAACGAACTTTCACTAAGCACTTACCTGACGTTCATTTCTTTGAGCTTTTAAGATTCTGAGGCGCTGTACCAAAGGTGAAGGATTTGCAACCGATTCTTGGTAACGCTGTTCACGCCATCTTGCCAGACGTGACAAATAAGCTTCGATATCGGCGCGATTATGGAAATAGTAAGTAATAGTAGCGTGAATTTGCTCTAAACTCAAGCTAGGTAGGTTAGCAGCAATTTCTTCCGGTGTATATCCTTCCAAGTAATAATCAAGCACATTGTCGATGCTGATGCGGTGTCCTTTTAGGCGAATATCATCGGCTGATAAAAAGTCAAAATAATCTTCTAGTTGCATTAGTCTACCCCGAATGGAGTTCATAGCTATATTATCATCGCATCAAAGCCTTGAATGATGGTGTTGTCAAGGCGACGCCGAATAGCCCGTCGTAGACATCGGTCTCCTAAATCTTATTAATATAGACTAAGAGCGATCGCTTCTTGGTAAATCTTAAAGGCTATTCCATTCATCTAGCGTCATTTCCCGCTCTAAAATCACCTCAACTTCCCCAATCATCATCCGCAATTGCGGTACAGAATACTCATCATTAGAGGGAATAGTTAGACGATGTTGGCCATAAACCATAAACTGATGTCTCAATACTGCGTGGGTTTTGAAGATTTGTAGGTTGGGTTGAACGGAGTGAAACCCAACAAAGCCCTGAAAATGTTGGGTTTCGTTCCTCAACCCAACCTACCTCGGAGTGCTTTTTTGGGCTTAACCGAGCAGTATTGACTGATGTCTTGTTCCAGAATAAGTCCCCCAAAATCCAGAATAAGCTAGTTTTGTGCAAAGCGTACCGTAATAAAACTGAAAAGTGCGATCGCGATCGTGTACCGTTCCGAATGAAAGGTATCGCCTAGACTAAAATTCATATTGAGTTAAGTAAAAATGCCTGATTACTTATGCAAAAGCAGCTTTTCCTTCTTCAAAAGCAGCTTTTAATCTCGCATTTTAGTGTTTTCCACAAACGAAAGCAGCTTTTACTTCTTCAAAAGCAGCTTTTAATCTCGCATTTTAGTGTTTTCCACAAACAAAAGTAGCTTTTACTTCTCCAAAAGCAGCTTTTAATCTCGCATTTTAGTGTTTTCCACAAACAAAAGCAGCTTTTACTTTCTCATTTTAGTGTTTTATGCAAGCAAAAACAGCTTTTATTTTTTCAAACCCCAGTTTGCTTACTCATTTGAGTAATTCACGCATTCATTTTGGTATATCATTGAGCCAAAAGCTGGCGTAGGCGTAGCCCGTCGGAGACATCGCTCTAGAAAATAAGTGTAAATCTATAAGCGATCGCTATTATGAGTTGTGAATGATGAAGAGCAATGTCTCCCACAACAAAAAATCAGCTACGATAAATCATATAATTATCTTCACAAACATAGCAATGTTAATTACATACACTGCAAAATATACAAAAACTAATAGCGGATATATGGGACAACTTATTGAATGGCAAGAAGTCATCACAGAAGGAGAAACCATAGAAGAATGTAGAGCTATGTTACAAGATGCAACCAAAGAAATGGTTCTTGCCTATCGTCAACAAAATAAAGAAATTCCCGCAGGTGGTTCTTTGCTGGAACAAATTCCTATAGAGGTCTGAGTGTGTCAGTCAAACGAAAAGAGCTAATTAAATACTTAGAGCAGAATGGCTTTTATTTATTAAGGGAAGGAGGAAATCATTCTATATATACTAATGATATCAAAACTCTTCCGGTAAAACGGCATCGTACCATTGATCGTATTACTGCTAATGAAATTTGTAAACAAGCGGGTTTATCACCTAATTTTTAACTGCCACTTAGAATTGTCGAAGGTAATGAAATTTTGGGCAGCTTGTAAAATAAGTGAAGGTGACTGCAAGTTAAAGAAAAACTATTTGCTAAAGAAACGGTTGCCAGCTTATATGCCAAAATCAAAGAATATCAAGATGATGATAGTAAGCAATCGCTAGAATGAAGCCTATATTCATGAATTAAAGTTTCAACTATGATAGCCTCGCCCCAACAAAACTACGTCACTGTTGAAGAATACCTCCAAATGGAGGAACAGAGCGATATCAAGCATGAATATATAGACGGCTACATCTATGCAATGGCTGGAGCGCTTGATCCACACGTTACCATTGCTCTTAACCTGGCATCTCTTCTCCGTAATCATGTGCGCGGCTCTGGTTGTCGTGTTTACATCGCTGACATGAAAGCCCGAATTGAATCTCTGAATCGCTTTTATTATCCCGATGTGATGGTTACTTGCGATCAACGAGATCAAGAAATGCCAGGTTATAAAAGATTTCCCTGTTTAATTGTCGAAGTTTTATCTAATTCTACCGAAGCCTTTGACCGGGGCGATAAATTTGCCGATTATCAAACACTGGAAAGTCTGCAAGAGTATGTTTTAATTAATACCAAGCGTCAGCGAGTTGAGTGTTTTCGCCGCAATGAGCAAGGGTTGTGGGTTTTACAATCTTACACGGCAGAACATCAATCATTTCGACTCAACAGCGTGGATTTTGAGGAAACGATGGCAGCACTTTACGAAGATGTCGTTTTTGAATAAGCTGTTACATATACAACTTGCACTATCAGGGCGGGCAAGATGCCCACCCCACAATCATATTGAAAAAAATATTAGTGCAAATTAAAGGCACAACAGCTTAATCAATTTATGATTGGGTATGCTACACAATCTTTAGTAAACTAAATATCTATTAATATGTTCAAGACTTCCTAACCCGGCGGAGGTATTGAGCAAAACAGACACAATTGATTGACTAAAAGTTATGGCGCTCATAGTTCAGAAATACGGTGGTACATCTGTCGGTTCAGTGGAACGCATTCAAGCTGTCGCACAGCGTGTTTATAAAACTGTCCAAGCTGGAAACTCTCTGGTAGTAGTGGTTTCAGCAATGGGCAAAACCACCGATGGACTCGTCAAACTAGCTAATGAAATTTCTTCCAATCCCAACCGCCGGGAAATGGATATGTTGCTTTCCACTGGCGAACAAGTAACCATCGCCTTACTCAGCATGGCTTTGCAGGAACTTGGACAACCCGCAATTTCTATGACTGGCGCTCAGGTAGGAATTGTTACTGAAGCTGAACACAGCCGCGCTCGGATTTTGCATATTGACACTACTCGTCTCTGTCGCCACATAAATGCAGGCAAAGTTGTTGTTGTTGCAGGGTTCCAAGGCACATCCAGCGCCGGAGAGATGGAAATTACCACTTTGGGGCGGGGTGGTTCCGACACGTCAGCAGTGGCGATCGCAGCCGCATTAGGAGCAAGTTTTTGCGAAATTTATACAGACGTTCCAGGGATTTTAACTACAGACCCCCGTTTAGTTGCCGAAGCCCAGTTGATGGATGCCATCACCTGCGATGAAATGTTGGAATTAGCTAGCTTGGGCGCAAAAGTGCTGCATCCCCGTGCTGTGGAAATTGCCCGGAACTATGGTGTTCCCCTGGTAGTTAGGTCTAGTTGGACGGATCAACCAGGTACTTGGGTGACATCAGCTAAACCCCAAGGGCGATCGCTCATCAATCTAGAAATCGCCCGTCCTGTGGATGCTGTAGAATTTGACACTGACCAAGCAAAGGTAGCTTTGTTGCGCGTACCCGATAAACCAGGGGTAGCAGCTAGGTTATTTGGCGAAATTTCTCGGCAAAAAGTAGACGTAGATTTGATTATTCAGTCAATTCATGAAGGTAACAGTAATGACATTGCCTTTACGGTTACAACACCAATATTAAAACGAGCAGAAGCAGTAGCAGCTGCGATCGCTCCAGCACTGAGAAGTCAATCTAACCCCAAATCGGAAGAAGCCGAGGTAATGCTAGAACATAACATTGCCAAAGTCAGCATCGCAGGCGCGGGAATGATTGGCCGTCCTGGTGTAGCTGCAAAGATGTTCGCCACCTTAGCCGAAGCAGGCGTGAACATCCAAATGATTTCCACCAGCGAAGTGAAAGTAAGTTGCGTAGTAAATGCAGCCGAATGCGATCGCGCCGTCAGCGCACTCCGCAGCGCCTTTGAAATAGAGGCAGGGGAGCAGGGAGCAGGGAGCAAGGGAGAATTTCTTACTCCTGACTCCTCCCCCGTTCGCGGTGTTGCTTTAGATTTAAATCAAGCACGTCTCGCTATTCGCCAATTACCAGATCGTCCGGGGATGGCGGCGAAGTTGTTTGGATTGTTAGCGCAGCATAATATTAGTGTTGATATGATTATCCAATCTCAGCGCTGTCGGGTGATTGATGGTGTTCCTAGGCGAGATATTGCCTTTACAGTCTCGCGCATAGACGGGGAAAGTGCAAAAAAAATGCTTACCCAAATAGCGGCAGAGTTAGGATGGGGTGAAGTTGTTTTAGATAGTGCGATCGCTAAAGTGAGTATTGTCGGTGCAGGGATGGTAGGACAACCAGGTGTTGCCGCTAAAATGTTTGAAGCGTTAGCCCAACACCAAATTAATATTCAAATGATTGCTACCTCAGAAATCAAAATTAGTTGTGTCGTGGCACAAGAGCAAGGTGTTAAAGCTTTGCAAGCCATTCATGCAGCCTTTGGACTGGCTGGTAGCGAAAAATTTGTAGTACCAGTGTAAAATCTGACTGAATAATTCGTAATTCGTAATTAACCGCATAGTCTATTTACTGTTCTGGTAAGTACAGCGTATTTCAGGTAAATGAAGTACACGGGTAGGGGCACAACATGTTCATTGGTGTCAACTTAAGCCAAAAATAGCGTACTGATTGGGTGTTGTTCACCCGCCAGGGATTGTAAATCCCTGACTAATTGCTCAAGTCTACTGAAGTAGACTGAAAATTTTTGCGCTATCTTAGTCTTCTTCAGAGGACTTTAGCTATGAGACAGGGATTTACAATCCCTGGCGGACGTGCGGTTTCGCGTTAAGTTGACACCTATGACACCATGTTGTGCCCCTACGATTATCTGTACCTCACCAAGTTGAAATCTGCTGTAAGTAGGCGTGAATATTTAAAGGTTTGTAGTAAGCGGCTCTAGCTCTTAGAATAGGCATGGAGCCGCTTATAATTTCTTATGTGAGGGTGCGCTTTACTT